>VTLG01007804.1_pt1 | contig 27720 bp, 32 predicted proteins | sample 4694571 | NCBI WGS metagenome assembly VTLG01 (sample SAMN12604809, study PRJNA352737) | marine metagenome | biome: ENVO:00000447; feature: ENVO:00000209|ENVO:00000569|ENVO:01000036; material: ENVO:00002151; isolation source: viral sequences binned using virsorter ...
CCAAGAAGGGCAGAGTAATGTGGGCAACTCCACAATCAACGGATGGAACGAGAGCAAATCAAATAAGACACCCGAGTCAGTTATCGGACAAAGCGAAGAAAGGAGGATGCTCAAACCTGAGAGAGCAAGTAATGTGGCCGACACCGAGGGCAGCAATAGGAATGGGTATGAGACTGACGGAGAACATGGCGAAACTGAGACACAAGAAATATTTGGAGACGGAAGTAGCGTATCAAGAATCGGCTCCTGGTGGGAGTTTGAACCCGACGTGGGTCGAGTGGCTCATGGGGTACCCAAGCGGGTGGACAGACTTAAATGTTTAGGCAACTCAGTTGTTCCTCAGATACCTTACGTGCTAGGTTTAACTATAAAAAAAATTTTAGAAAATGAATAAAGTATATGTAACTACGAATACGAAACTGCCTACAGGAGGTTATCGAGATATATCTGACTGTGAGAGATTTGGAACTCCCTACATTATGTTTGAAAATCCAAGGCAAGTTCAAGTAAATTCATCAAGATTTGTATTTTCTGTTGAGAAAAAATTAAAAGATTTTACCTCAAGTGATTACTTATTATTGATGGGAGATCCTGTATTGATTGGCATAGTTTGTGCAGTCGCAGGAAAAATTACAAATAATAATTTTAAGGTATTGAAATGGGATAGAGAAAGTGCTATATATATTCCTATAACAATAGAATTAAAATAGGAGAATAAAATGGGTCTATTAGATAAAGCATATGAGCAATCAAAGATTAATTCTTTAGATAGCTCAGAAGTGAAAGATCTCGGTGAAGCCTGTAACGAATTAAATGATATTCGTAAATTCATTACAGACAAAGAGGCAGAAATAAAAAATGCAAAAGACAGAGAGTTTCAATTAGAGAATGAAATTATTCCTTCGATGATTGAAGTAGCCGGAGTAAAATCTCTTACTCTAAATGATGGCTCAAAAGTTTCCGTCAAAGATCAACTACGTGCAAACATCACTATGGAAAACGAAGACTATTGTTTTTCTAGGTTGCAAGAACTAGGGCTTGATGATGTCATCAAGAACGAAGTAAAGTTGACCTTTGGTCGTGGTCAAGATTCCGACGCTACTAATTTAATTACAGAGTTACAAGACAGAGGTCTGTATCCGAGTAATAAAAAGGCAGTGCCCTGGAATACACTCTCCAAACTAGTAGAGGAACAGATTGCCAAGGGTTCGATGACATCTGTTGATCAAGAAAAGTTTGGGGTTTACACTTTTAAAAAAGTGAAGATCGAACGAAAAAAATAACAATAGGAAAATAAAAAATGACAAATGCAAAAGCAAATGGTGCAGTCACCACAAAGGCTGAAAAACTACCTGCAATGAACATGGAAAACCTTGAGAAGTTTGCAGGTACAGGTCTCGATACCATCACCACTGATGATATCGCAACGCCAAGATTAAAAGTCTTGGCACAAATGTCTCCAGAGTTAGAAGAAATTGAAGGTGCAAAAGCTGGAATGATTTTAAATTCTGTGAGTAAAAAAGTGTACCCTGGACAAGAAGGGATCAAAGTTGTTGTCTGTGGGTATGAAAAAGTGTGGTTGGAATGGCAAGACAGAGGTAAAGGTTCCTCTGCCCCTGTCAATATCTTTTCAGCAAAAGATAAACCGACCAACGCAGTACGTGGAGATGACGGTAAATTCCGTCTTGAGAGCGGAAACTACCTAGAGGAATGTGCAAACTTTTACGTGCTTCTTTTAAATGGTGGTGTGGCTCCGGAGCCTGCAATCATATCAATGAAAGCAACACAATTAAAAGCTGCGAGAAGTTGGGCTTATAGTTTAAAGAATGAATTCATTCAAAACCCACAAAGCAAAAAACTTTTCTTGGCTCCTAGTTGGTATCGTATTTACGAACTAACTACTACCAAACAATCTAATGATAAAGGTTCTTGGTATGGTTGGGTTGTCAACAAAGGTGAGTTCTTAAACAAGGAAGACACTTTTGATATGGCTGCAAATTTCAATGAGTCTGTCAGAAAAGGTATTGTTAAACCTAAGTATGATGACGAAGTTGAAACTTCAAACGCATCTGGTGACATTCCGTTTTAATGGAACCAAGGGTCTCTAAATTTAAAGAGATCTTTCTAGGGTTGGAGCGTGCTTATGGTACGTTCCAACCTGGTGAGAGTTTTCGAGAAGACAATAAAGCAGAGGGTAAATCTTTTATCCATAAGCAACAAATCGAGGACACTCTATGGGAGGATCATCTCAAAGGTGCATGGCCTAGTCTAGGTATCTTTCCAATAAACGACGAAGACAAATGTCGTTGGGGGTGCATCGACATAGATCAATATCCTCTTGATCATTTAAGTATCGTTACCAAACTTAAAGAAAAAAATTTACCATTCGTTGTCACCAAATCTAAAAGTGGTGGCGCACATCTTTTTTTATTTTTTAAAGATTATGTTCCCGCAGGAGCAGTGCAGAAAAAGATTAAAGAGTTAGCGTCTTTGATGGGGCTAGGACATTGTGAAGTTTTTCCAAAGCAAGACAAACTAATTAGAGAGGGTATCAATACAAAGGATTGGGAAGTGGGTAGCTTTCTTAATCTACCTTATCATAATGGTTATGATTATTCTGATAGGCACGCTTTTAACGATAAGGGCAATGCATTGTCCTTAGATGAATTTTTATTAGAGGTAGATAAAAAGTCTATTACCTTAGATCAACTAAAAAAATTATCTTTAACAAACGAATCATCAGAGTTTAAAGATGCACCGTTTTGTATTGAAGCATATTTAACAGAGAATAAACAAGTTCAACAGGGCAGTAGAGATAGTTTTTTATTTCAATACGCTATCTTTGCTAAGAAAAAATATGGAGAAAACTATGAAGAAGAGGTTCATAAGTTTCATCATAAATACTTTGCAGACCCTTTATCTCCTAAACAATTAGAAAAAATAATTAAGCAAGCAGATAAAAAAGAGTGGGGCTACAAGTGTAAAGATCAACCCATGTGTTCTTATTGTAATAAATCAAAATGTAGAATTAGAAAGTATGGAGTAGGAGATAGTAATGTTATTACCGATATCGGAAATGTTGTTCAGCATGGTGATGATGCTGATACTATTTATCATGTCACATTAAATGATGAGCATAGATTAGTTCTAAATGTAGAAGAGCTATACGATCAACATAAATTCAGAAAGAAGTGTTTAACTAAAATTGCATCAATGCCTTCAATGATGAATCGTGATGATTGGGATGCTTTTGTTTTAAGCATTGTTTCAAAAGCCATAAAAGTGGCTCCCGATTTTGAAGTTACACCAGAGGGGCAGTTTAAAACTATTCTTAACAGATATATTTCTAATCAAGCAAACGCAGTGGATATAGAAGAGATTCTCAATGGTCAGTGTTTCGTGGACGAGGAGGACAATAAAGTTTATTTTAGGTTAGATCAACTTCAAGAGTTTATGAAGAACAGAAGGTATGCTCAACTGACAGGTATTCAATTAGGTATCTATCTAAGAGAGTTGGGCGGAGATAGCACCAAAAGAAAATTAGGAAATAAAAAAGGTCAATTGGTTTGGTGGGTCCCTAATGATAAGTTTAACACTAAGGTAGAATTACCGCCTGAAGAAGAAATAAAAGAGGAGACCATACCATTTTAAAAAATGTTTGTAAGATTATAGGTCCCCCAGGTACAGGTAAAACAACAACACTATTACGTATTGTTGAAGAGCAGTTGTCCGAGGGCCGTGAGCCAGATAGGATTGGCTATTTTTCTTTTACAAGGAAAGCAACACAAGAGGCAATAGATAGAGCGTGTGCAAAATTTAAACTTCCTCGTAAAGAATTAAAATGGTTTAGAACTTTACATAGTTTAGCCTATCAATGGATGGGCTGCACTAATACAGACATCATACAAAAGCAAGACTTCAAAGATTTCTACAGGGAATATGGAATAGATATATCTCAGTCTATCAAGGCAGAGGAGAATGTAGTGGGAGAAGAAGAGTCGGGGCTACACTTAATAGATTTATATAGGGTAAAAAATACTTCTTTAGAGGAGGAGTTCAGAAAGTTCGGACATGTCAAAGGAGGCTTTGCTCGACTACAAAAGATAGACAAAAACTATCGTTTGTTTAAAAAAAATAGAACCATTAAAGATTACACAGATTTAATTACAGAGTTTAATAAAATACAAATGTCTCCAAAACTAGACATTGTCATAGTGGATGAAGTTCAAGATTTAAAACCAAATGAGTGGCAAATGGTTCAGATTATGATGAAACAAGCCAAAGCTATTTATCTAGCAGGAGATGACGATCAAGCCATTTATTCTTGGAGTGGTGCTGATGTTTCGAAGTTAATTGACCTAGACTGTCATTTGCAAGTGTTAAATCAATCATATAGAATACCTAAAACAATTTATTTAAAATCAAATACATTAGTGTCTAGAATTAAAAAAAGAATTAGTAAAGATTGGCAACCTAGATCGGATAAAGGTCAGGTTAAAAATACAAATTTTGAAAGTATAGATTTAAGAAAAGGTCAGTGGTTAATTTTAGGAAGGACAAATTACTACATTAATAACATTGCAGAAGAATTAAAAAATAAAGGTTTTTTATTTGAAAAAAATAATTATCTCTCCATAGCCTCTGACGTTGTGGTGGCATATCGTGGTTGGATAGCGTTACAAAAAGCACAACAACTTTCATATCAAAGCGTGAAGACAATGTATCAATACATTTCTTTAGGATCAGAGGGAGTGTCCCGTGGTAAAAAAGGTTTACCTGGAGCAGATCAAGAGGGTAATTTTTCTTATGAAACATTATCAAAAGAGTGGGGACTAAATATTTCTTTGAGCACACCTTGGGAGGTAGCTTTAAGTAGAATAAAAGAATACGACAGAATATATATTAAACAGATACTAAATAGCGGGCATGATTTAGATGAAAAAGTTAATATAAAATTATCTACGATTCATGGTGCAAAAGGCGGAGAGAGTCAGAATGTTGTAGTATTTTCTGATATCTCCAAAAGAATTAATGATAACATGTGGGCGAACAGAGATGACGAAAGAAGAGTTTTTTACGTTGCAATGACTAGAGCAAAACAAAATTTATATATTGTCCCCTCAACTTCTCCTTATGAATATGAGGAGATACTTAGATGATATTTGAACAACAAATGGATTTGTTAAAAAAAGAAAACAAACCAGAGTGGACAAGACCTAACTTCCCTGACATTACAAATATTGAGCAAGTAGCAATAGATTTAGAAACGTATGATCCAGAGATTAAAACTTTTGGCGGTGGGTGGGCCACAAACAAAGGATTTGTTGTTGGTGTCGCTATTTCTTTTGATGGTTTTGATGGATATTTTCCTGTGCGCCACGAAAGAGGTGGTAATTTTTCTGAAGAGGATGTTAAGAAATGGCTAAAAAAATTATTTAAACAAGATCCAATTATTATTTGCCATAATGCAGTTTATGATTTGGGTTGGCTTAGGCGTTGGGGTGTTGAGTGTGATGTTACAAAAATATATGACACACTTATTGCAGCACCTTTAGTTGATGAAAATAGATTTAGTTATAGTTTAAATAATTTATCCAAAGACTATTTAGGAGAGAGAAAGCAAGGAAATATTTTAGAAGACTTTGGTAAAGAGCATGGCTTCAAAGCAATAGAGAATATGCATCTCGTCCCCGTGGAATATGCAGGGATTTACGCAGAACAAGATACTAAACTGACATTAAAACTTTGGGAGTTTCTAAGAGTTGAAATACAAAAACAAGGACTCACTGATATATTTAATTTAGAAACTGAACTACTTAGATTATTGTTAGAGATGAGATGGAAAGGAGTTCGTGTTGATTTAGAGAGAGCAGAAAAGACAAAGAAATTTTTTAAAACAGAAGAGGAGAAAATTTATTCTAATATTAAAAAAGAAACATCAATAGATATTGGTAGCTCAGATATTTATGCAGCAGCGTCTTTGCAAAAAATATTTGATAAACTTGGAGAGAAATACGAACTCACAGAAAAAAATAAACAAGCTAAGATTAGTAATACTTTGATGAAAGAAAGCGACAATCCTTTGATTCAATCAATATCTGTTGCTAGAGAATATAACAAAGCTCACACAACATTTATTGATTCGATATTAAAACATAATGTTGATGGTAGGATTCACGCTGAGATTAATCAACTCAAGGGGGAGTTCGGAGGCACAGTCAGTGGGCGGTTGTCCATGAATAATCCAAACTTACAACAGGTCCCTTCTCGCAATGAAATCATAGGCCCTAAGATACGATCTTTGTTTTTACCTGAAAAGGGGGAAAAGTGGGCATCTTTAGATTATTCTCAACAAGAGCCTAGATTGCTCGTACATTATGCCAAAAAACACGATTTAGAGGGCGCTGAGACCCTAATTAGGTTCTTCCATGAAGGAAAGGACTTCCATCAAGTAACCGCTAATATGGCTCAAATATCAAGGAAAGAAGCTAAAACGATAGGTCTAGGGCTTATGTATGGTATGGGAATTGCAAAACTAGCAGATTCACTAGATATTAGCCAAGAGCAAGCCAAGGCTTTGAAGAAAAAATACAATGATAATGTTCATTTTTTAAACAATATAATTATTAAGGCCACTCGATACACAGAACAGAATGGCTACATCAACACCCTGCTCGGCAGAAGATGTCGATTTGATCTTTGGGAAAACAAAGACTTTCACGACAAAAGAATGATGAATCATGAAAACGCCAAGAAAACTTGGGCGTGGAATGAAATGAAAAGAGCGGGCACCTATCGTGCATTGAATAGGTTAATACAAGGTTCAGCAGCAGATCAAACCAAGAAAGCCATGGTGGATCTGTGGAAAAATGTAGGGATAGTTCCTATGATTCAAATACATGACGAACTCAATGTCTCAATAGCCAATGAGACCCAGGTAAAAGAGATTAAAGAGATAATGGAGTCTGCTGTTGAACTACATGTGCCCGTTAAGTGCGAGGCTAAAATCGGTAAAAACTGGGGAGAAATAAAATGAGAATATCTTACGACAACGGTAAATTAAATTTATCTTTAACTAACGAAGAAGTAGATCATATTAGTAGCAATAAAGGTAGAGCTGTACCAATGGACATTAGTTGGTTAAAAGTTCTACACGAAGACATATCTAAATGTGTCCTAGCTCATTGGTCAAGGGTTGAGGTATGGGATGCATTAGAGTCACATCAGAAAACTGTTAATAGCATATCTAAAAGTAAAAAATAAGCGTATGTTCTCTATCGAATAGGAGAACATTATGATTGAATTACTTAAAAAATTAACAAACTTTATAACACTTGAGCATGACTCAGATAAGGCATTAAAAGAATTTTTAAAAGCCGAATATAAAAAAGATTGGCAAGCTGCTTATGTTTGGTATCTTGAAGAGGGAACTTTACCTAATTTCCCTAGAAGATCTATTTAGTTTCTGTGGTGTAGCGTTTGCCATTCCAAGTGAATTGTTTTGCACCTTTCTTTTTAAAGTGCCTAAACGCTTCCCCAAAAGAAACACCGCCTTTTGATTTACCAACATTATAGTTTTTAGTATCTGCTCTCTTTTTAATATTTGAACCAGGAGACGCTCTTGTTGGTCTATTTTTTTTAGTAAAGTCAGCAAGATTTTTTTCTTTCATTTTTTTAAATTTAGATGCTGCTTCTTTTCTTTCACCTCTTGTGATTTCTCTTAATCTAGAGGTTTTACCTACTATGTCTGAGTCCTTTTCTACTTTTTTGGGGACCCTAAATTGTCTATGTTTTGGTAGTTTTGGGGGCATGATTTACTCCTTATGTATTAGCCACTATATCGGCTAGTGATTCACAACGCTTCGGTGTCTGTGTGTGCCACCTAGAATCTTTCATTTCTTCAGCGGCTTTTTTCCAATCTTTGACACGCATCGCTTTCCACATTTTTTTAAATTTAGATACGCCCGTGGTGCCTAATTGAAAAACCATTTCTAGTATGACCTCGCTCACATTCTGTGGCAAGTCATGACCAATATTATCTTCTATTAACATATCAGCTCCTGCCGCTGCTCTGTTTAAATCCATTTCAAATATTTCCATGATTTCATCCATAGGTATTTCTACTCCTTCGGCAAATCTTTCCATTTCATGTGGTTGCACGAGGTGGCCGATACCCACAGTTTTTTTGCCCAGTGTGTCGAGATAAACGGATGTCCTCAGGCCCTCATGGTCCTGTACCCGTGCCTTCAATGCGTCTGTAATTTTAATCATAATTATATATCTCCTTTATTGTCGTAAATTAATTCCGAATATATCTTCGGTTTCCGAGGGAGTCATTACTCCACTGTTAAACATTGTATTATTATTCTGCATATTTTGATTTATTAAATTTTGCATTCTGTCTTCAGGGCTTACATAGTCTGTCACAATTTCAAATTGTGGTTGGTTCATTTGATTAGATGTTTGATTAAAAAAAGGTTCACTAAAAATTTCATTTGCTTTTTGTTGTTGTTCTATGAATTGTTCATCAGTAATAGGTTTGGCTTTTCCATCTTTAATTTGAATATTATTTGTTGTTATAGCAGGAAGACCTGCGCCTGCCTGATACCCACTTCCAGGCATTCTTACAAATCTATTGTCGAATACTGTTGGTGAGGTTGTAATTCCTGTGGCAGGTGTTCTTCTAAAAGAATCATCTTGATCGACAACAGTCGTTACTCTATCCATATTTTCTTTTATTAAGTTTGCTTTATCCAACTCACTCATTTGAAATGCTTCTATGTCTTTAATTCCTTGCACTCTCGGATGAGAGGACATTCGAGAATATTTGTTTGGATTTTTTATTACTTCTTGTTCGACATCAGTTAAATTATTAAACCCCTGTACTAATGCATTTTTTGCTTTTGTAGCGTTATCAGTAAATTTATTAAACAAATCTTTTGCAAGTCCGAATAATCCAAAGCTACCAGACTGAATTCTGTCTCCCACACCCTTTGCTATACTCCCAAGTCCAAAACCAATATCGCTTCCTATTTCTGCAAATGTGGGACCATATAAATTAGCTAATCTCATTTCTTCCTCTGCAAGAGTACGAGGGGCATCTGCTGTCATTTGTAAAAGATTTGAAGAACCTTGAACAGGTTTGGTAAATAAATTTTTAAAACGCTGAAGCTCATCAGCTTGTGTCATTCTTCTTAAAGCTCTGTCATCAGATACATCTGGTCTGTCAGAAAAGAATTCTTTACGGCCACGAGCTATATCAAGTTCACGTCCTATTTGTTCTTTAGTTTTAGACGGGCGAGAGGTAACTCTTTTTACTCTGCTCTCTGCTAATCCTGGTGGTCCGTTTGCCATTAGATAGTTCCTTGTCTTTCCGCTATTGCTTCAGTTGTATCCATGTCAGTTATAATAGCTTTCTTTGTTGTCTGATCAAGGTTTGTTGTAGGTTTTTGCCCTTGTCCGGTGATAGTGGTTCCTGTGCTAGTGTTGGGGGATGGTAATATTCCACTAAAGTCAAGTTCACTAGGTTGTGGTTCTTGATTGAATAATGATTGAGGGAGATTTAATTCTATGTCTAAATTTTCATTTATACCTACACCTGCGTTTTTTCGTATAAATTCAGTTATATATGGAAGAGCATCTATTATTGTGGGATCAACTTTTCTTCCTAAGTTTTCCTCTAATTTCATGTAGTTTTGAATAAACTTTTCTATCGTTCCTCTAGTGGGGACTTGAGGTATATATTTACCTGACTCCAAAAAGCCTCTATCTGTCTTTGTTATTCTTTCATATTGTGCTGCCAACTCCGCTTTATTTATATTTAAAGTTTTTAAAGCCTCAACATCTTGATAAAAGTTTTTATAAATTTCAAATCTTCTAAGTTCTGATCCTATGTATTGTTCTATTATTTCTCCTGCGGTAATCTCTCCACCTCTTAGTACATCCGTTGTAAAGGTTCTTTGAGCCTTACCTTTTAAATCTTTAAATTCAGTAAATATAAAAGGAGCCGCTCTGTCTGGGTCAGATTTTTGTTGTCTAAACCCAAATATACCATAACCCTCATCCTTTAAATCAAATGTTCTTCCTCTTTTATCTGCTTTATTTCTTTTTGCTTGAGCTATTCTAGTTCCTGCTTTGTACGAACCAGGTATAAAAGGATCAAGAATGTGCATGGTTCCTTTAAAAAGTTTTTCACCGACAGGATCCTCTGGATTCCATACGGGCCTACCACCAGGATCTCTCCCTCTTCTTACAGTTAAGTCTATAAAAGCCTCCGCAAAAATAGATTCAGAAACGAAAGGTGCCGCTAGTTCTGCCATAGATTTTACACCTGCATCAAATAAAGATTTATTAATTGACTCTTCTGTGGCTTCTCCTTTTGCCACCTCATTAAACATAGTGGTGACAGGACGAATTAGTTGATCGTATGGAAAGATATAACTTAAATCAGCGTATTCTAGTTGTCCGTTTTTATCTCTGCCTGTTGCCATCAACAAACCATTCTCTGACCAAGAGGGAACAATACGACGAAGAGCAGTCATCTCATCCTCTGTTGCTTGATAAAGTTGATTGCCTAATTCAACTAATCCTGCGGGCACGACAGTAGCGGTGGTCAATGTACCTGCTAATCTTCTTAATCCTGTTCCTCTAAATCCTGCGGTTGTGGCCTCTCTTGCCCCTCTTTGAATCGTGTTGAATCCTGTTCTAATTATCTCAGCAGGGAAAGCAACAAATGTGCCAAGGGGTAGTCTTCTTAAATTTTTAATAAACTGTCCCACATACTCGTAGTTGGGTATTTGATTTTTAGTTATCTCTGCTGCCATGTTATCAATAAAAGTATCTGTTAATTCGTTTTCAGGGACTGATTTAGATAGACCTAAATCTCTATATGCATTTTGACCATCTCTTTTGTAAACATTTTTTCTAAATAAAGGATCATCAAGAATGTCGATAGTGCCATCTGCTCTTGGAGTTCCTATTTTTCTACCAACAAGTTTTTCCATGTCTGCAACAAATTTAGGATCTCGTAATTTTGCAGGGGTAAATTTAAGTCCCTCTAAATTTTTTCTGAAAGAACTTCTTTCTGCTTCGAAGTTATAACCTTTCCAAACATTATCCTCCCACATATATGCATCTCTAAATTTTTTACCCACTTTATTTACCATGGAGCCTATGGTTTTTCCTAAAAATCCTGAATAGTTTTTATTAGTTAAATCAGTCCCTGTTTCTCTAGCGAGTCTTGCAGTTTCAATTCCTGTAACACTCGTGCCTCTAACTCCTAATCTTGTTCTATCTATTTTTCTCTTAACCGCTGCCGCTGAGGAGGGATTGTATAAATCTAAAAAAGCCTCCTTAAACAATCTTCCTGTTTGTACAGGGTTTTGAAATAAAATATTACCATTCATTGTTGTAAACATAGCAGCAGATACGAAGTTACGCACATGCGTGAAAGGAGAGAAGATTGTTTTAGCTTGGTTAGAAAAACTTTTAGGATACAAAATCATATACTTGTAAAGGTTGTTGTACCAATTATCTTGTAAAGCCAACCCTTGATCATTAAGAGATTCTGCCACTTCTTTAAATGTAAACTTACCGTCTAACGGAGTTTTTAAAGGACCACTAGTTTTAATTTCAACTAATCTTTTTTGAGGGTCTATGCCTAATCTTTTTCCTATAGCTGTTAATTCACTTTTATCAAAAAATACTGTGTTCTGTCCTTTTGTATTTTTGTTGGCTCTCAATAAATTTTCAAAAGAATCATACTTGGCTATAAACTCTGCTTGTTTCGATAGCGTATTTGCTACATTAAAAAAAGGATCAGTTATCTCACCGTATAGCGCTCGTAGTTCGGGCGGAAGTTTCCTGCTCTTTAAAATATTTTCACTTAAATCTAGCCCCTCTTTAGTTAATTCTTTGGCTAAATTTTTATCAACAGTTGCAACGCCCTCCACGTTTCGTCCTGCTTGATTAATAATATAATTAACAATATCAGAGGCCTGATCTCTAACATCATTCAAACTTTTAGGATTATTAGCAAGTTCTTCTGCTCTTTTTTTAACAAGCTCGTTGTATTGTTTGCTAGTTATTTTACCTGACTGTAAATCTCTCAATAATGCTACTTTTACCTTATCTGTATTTGCTAACTTTTTAGCTCTAACTTTTAATAATTTATTAACAAAGAAATTTTCCGCCTGTAGTATGGCATCTTCTCCTGGTTCATACTTTGACAACCCGTTAGCTAATGCTCCACCAGGTTTGTTTTGAACCAACTGATATTGCTTTGTTAGATAAGAGCCATAGTTTGCTTGAGTCGCTTTTAATAATCTTTCCGCTTCTTTTTTTGTTTTAATTGCGTCTTCTTTAGCCTTAGTGCTTGCGGTCCCTGATAATGTTCTATCCGCCTCGTCTATTCTTTTTTGAGCAAGTTCGCCTATCTTATCTGAGAATACATCTATTTGATTTCTAGCCACATATAAATCTTTATCTAATCTTTCCACTAAATCTTTTTTTATTTTATTATCCTTTAAAAACTTATTAAGTGCTGTATCTGCAGCTTTTTGTTTGTCTGTTTTTAATGTGTAAGCAAAAGTGTTAGATGCCTTATCAAAGTCTGATTTAGCCCCATAACTCTCTAACTTATCACCGATGAGTTTTTTTAATTGTTCATATTTGGGACCATTCAACCTTCTCATGACACCACTACCTTTTAAACTTTTGGCGATATCCTCAGCGGTGTTTTGTAGTATTAGAGAGGTATCGGTTGCAATGTCTCTAAATGCTTCAATAGAATCTATGGCAGACCTTTGTTCGGCAAAAAATCTTTTGCTAACGGGTCCGTTTGGTGTGAACTGATTGGCAATCTTACCAAATACTCTTTCAATAGGGTCGGCACTAAAAGCAGCTTTACCCCCTGATCTAGCGGCGGTGGCTACTCCCGTAAAGATACCTGTCAAGGCTCCTCCCAAAAGTCCTGCTTCTATACCAAACTTTGCTCTGTTTAAAATTCTTCTAGTGGCATCTGATCTTCCAGGTTCTCGTGCTTCTTTGTCTGTTCTTAGTGCAGAACTACCTGTAAGTTCTTCTATGAAATCACCTGATAATGTATCTAAGTCTTGTTGATATGCTGCAGTTTCACCCACAGTTGCACCTGCTAAACCAGAACTACCAATTAAAAACTTTTCTCTTCTAGTTTGTTTTCTTTTTAAAAAAGCCTCTTGTCTTTTTTTACTAGATAAAGACTTTACTTTTTTTAATGAAATATGTTTTCCTTTTGTTCTACTAGCTAAAACCTTTTGTGCTACTTTAGCTCCTATCTTGTAACCTGCAACACTAGGCACACCAAATTGAGTTAGTCCCTCTACAATCTTACCTGTTAAAGTTTTCTCAGCGACCTCCTCGAAAGGATTCATCTTGTCAAAAAAATCTTCAACTGCATCTGCAGTTTGAGTATCAAATCCTAAATCAATTAACTCTGCACCTAAGGACACAAATCCTTCTGGTATTTTTATAACACCAGACACTAAACCTGCGCCTCCACTGAGAGATGCATCACCAATAGATTTAAAAAATCCTTTGTCTTCTTCTTTCTCTTTTTCGTCTTCTACAATACCTGAAAAGTCTAAAGAATCTTTCTTATCTTTATCCTCTGGTAAGATGCCTGAAAAATCTAACTCAGCCATGGCGTTCTCACTTTACGTTACTAACGTCGTGGCCTTTTTGCTCTAGTTGACTAATTACTTGATCTCTTGTAGCACCTTCATTTTGTTGCAGTGCTCGCTCCACCATATTTTCAGTAATAACCACAGGAACAAATTCTGTATTTGTTGTATCAGTTGTTGTCTCTGCACCAATTGATCTGTCTACCAATATTTCTGCTCGTGAGTAGAGATCATTGTCGGTTGTTCCTATGTTTAATGGATCGTCTCTAAGAAGTTTGAATATATCTAATATTGTGTCTCCTCTTGATTCTCCTCCACTTAATCCTCTAGCTATTCGTATTGCATAGTCTTTGTTATCATCAGGTCCTAAACCTAACTCTTTTACTATTCTGTTATAGTTCTTTTCAAAATCAGTGAGTTTATCAGGATCAGTTTTAGCGAGTAATGTGAGTTCTCTTCTAAGTGCTGCATCCTGTTCTGTGGCTATATCTTTTTCTGTTGCCTCTAGTGCTAGTAAGTTTACTGCTCTTTCATCTTCATAGGCTTTTCTACCTAATTCAGCGAAAGCATTTAAAGGATCTTTTGCAGATTTAGCAACTTTGTCTAAGAAGTTTGATCCTTGAGCGGATGCCAAATTTAAACCAAACTGTGCTAGTTGTAAAAAACCTTGTCTTTTAATCATCTCTTTTGGATTGCCTAATAACTCTTTATATAACTCAGACTTCTCTAAATACTTTTTCTTCAACTCCTCAAAGTCAGAAACTTTTTCTTCTTCATCACCTATATTCTTATCGACATCGTCTGATCTATCTATTGTATCTGAACCCTCCTTAGCAGGTTTTCTTAAAAAATCATCCTTCTTTTTATCCTCTTTTTCTTTTTCTTTTTCTCTCAAAGTTTGAAGAGCTTCTCTATCTGCTTTGTCTTTTTCTTTTCTTTCCTTATCAGCAGCAGCGGCTTGTATTAGTAATCTTTCAGCTTCTTTTTCTCTCTCGAACGCTTCATCTCTAAACCTTTGTCCGACTAAAAATTTTCCTAATGTTCCTTGACTCTCCTCTAGTAATTGATCTGCGGTCTTAACTCTAGGAACCGAAGCGAGTGTGGTGCCACCAGTCATAGCTCTTGACTGCCCTGGTCCCATTCCAACAATACCACCATTAGCAAATGCAGGTAAACCATACTGACGTAATTGGTTTTTGGTCAGTCGTCGTTGAAACATAGGTCTGTCTAAAATAGCCATCTAACCTCCAAACAAGGAGCTAATACCTCCTAGTCCTCCTGTTATATTTCCAAATGCACCTAATCCTGCGATACCTAATCCCGCCACTTGTTGTAGTAGTGATGGAGAAGGACTTTGAGAATAAGTTATTTGTGAAGAAGGCACGCCTCGTAAAATATCAGATGCGAAAGCCACTCTTTCAAAAGGTTCTTTTTGTTCAGCGAGAGTTGTTGCTCTTGCGGCTTCAATTTGTGCTTGACCAGGCACAAACGCTTGAGTCGTAGGATCTACAAAACCAAACTGTTGTGTTAACTGTCCAAGACCTAATAATCTATCTATATCTCTAGATGCTAATTGTTGTCCAAGTTGCCCCAATCCTGCTTGTCCTTGTGCTGCCTGTAAAGTTTGAGTTCCTAAAGTTCCTAACTGTTGAGCGGTTCTAGCTTGTGCTTGTTGTGCTTGTAAAAAGTTTCGTGATAAGTCTTCAAAAATTCTTTGCGATTTTACCTGTGCTAAGTTTCTAGCCTCCTCCGCTTCACGAACACCAAATCGTGAACCACCGAAAGCCCCTGCTGCAACTGCCTCTGCCGCAGTTCTTTGAGATTGCATTTCCGCCTGCCTGTCTAATTCTTTTAATGCCTCTTGTGTTACTTGTTGTTGAAAAGGATCCATGAAAGTAGAAATTTGATTTGGATCTAAAGTCTGTTGAGCAGCACTCAAGGCCCCGAGCCCTGTTCCTATCGTGGTGCCTGCAGCGTCTAAAAAAGGTTGATATGCACCTAACCCCTCTTGTGCTCTTTTAATAGCTGCTTGTTGTTGTGGAGATAGCCCTGCTACCTCAAAGGCAGGGATAGTAGTGGCTCTTCCAGCTAGTCCCTCCTGTCCTTCTCTAAAGTCAGGATCTCCTGGCTCTCCAATCTGTGGTATACCAAAAACTGAAGCTAATAATTTTTCTACTCTATCTTCAATAAAAGGAGCTTGTCTTTGAAACTGAACTACTTCTTGAACCATTATGCTACTCTCTTTTCAAATTTATCCATCATGTCATACATCATTTTAGCGCCTTTGCGACGTTGCTCTAACTTATCATCTTTATCGGCACCATTCAATGCACCTAGTCCTCTAACTGCTTTTGCAGTCATTACAAACTCACCATCAGACAACATTGCAGGAATGTCGTCAGATTTTTCTGTTCCTGGTCCGTCGATCTGTCCTGTTCGACGAGGAAATCCTCCATCAGCAACTCTCGCTATTGGTTGTATTGTTGGAGAAGAAGCTCCATATTGTCCTGTTGCAGTATCAAAAAAAACTGCTTTAGGAGGAGTGATGTCTAACATGCCTCTACTTCCCGCTTCAACTGGAGGAGGAACTCTTGACGTTTCTTCCTTGTCAAAAGCACCTAATCCTTGAAGCGCTCCTAAACCCAAAGCACCTGTTAATAATTTATTTTGTTTTGCAAACTTTAGGGCCTGTGAAACTAATCCTGTTTTTGCTGCTTCCCTTGCGACAGCGTCTTTTGCGGCTTGACCTAAAGCTGGTCTAGAAAGAGCAGATGATCCTCCAACTCCTGTGCTAGGAGCCTGAAACCCAACACCTGCAGCTCCTTTTAAACTAGAACCAAACGCTCCTAGTCCTTTACCACCAACTAGTCCCATGCTACCCCCCAAGGCTCCTAAACCATAACCCATTAATGCTGATGTGGCTATGTTTGCGGGGTTGTCTCCTCTAACTGCTGATCCTAAACCTGCACCAATCGAAGCTCCTAGTGGTCCGCCAAATGCGAAACCCACTGCGCCTGTGATAACTGGTAGGATCTTCTTAAACATTTTACTCCTCGCCTGTGGCTGCACCACTAAATAAATTAGGTGCTATTACATTAACATCTCTTCTGATGTCTGCCTCTGTTGTCTCTGTTTCTGGATTGTCAATATCTGCCTGACACTCCTCATGTGAATCGTACTCTTGCCCTGTCTTGGTATTTGTAACTGTTGTTTCTACTTTAGCACTATATACAGGGACTTTTTTACCGTCTATTACATCATGACGTAATAGGACGGGTTCATCTATAATTTTCGCCATAATATAGTTTTATAGGCGAAAAGCCATGAAATCAATAGTTTATATCTTAAAACCTAAGTTGCCTGATATAGATATCCTGTATTCATCCGATGTGTAAAAAGGATAAACACAATGATTTAAATTAGCAGGAAATAAAGCCACTTTACCCTCCCAATTTTTGTCAACAGGTAGAGCCTCTTGCGTAATTTTACCTGACGGATCAGAAAAAAAGAAAGCAAACATACCTGCTCTAAAATCATTATCCATCATACTAGCTAATCTTTCTTTTTCGTCTTTCATGGTGTAAGGCACCTTGTGCCAAATTACAAAACTATATAACCCGTCGTGTACATGCATTGGGTTAAACTCATATTTTTTTTGAAAGTTAACCCAAAGGTTAAACAGTTCAATCTCGCACGCTTTGTAATTTATTGTTGAGTGCGCCTTTTTAAAAAAGTTTGGATATTTTTCTTGGTGCTTTATTATCATTTGCATCAACATAGGCGAGACCGCAGCCTTACCTTTTGGTATGGCATACTCATGTTTGATATTACCAGCTAGATCTTGATTCAAAGGCGATAGTCCTTTTTCATCTATTACGTTATTTAATATTTCTAATATTTCTTTTGGGACGTCAGCTAATACATACATTATTGTTGTTGTTTTACCTCCAATACTGAAACTTCTATCATCGCTCTTGAGGCGGCGTTGGCTTGAACTTTCATAGAGTCTCCTTCTTGATACACCATACTAGTGCTTATGGTGTTTGTGTTTGAAGCCGCCACATCAACTTGAAAGATTTGAAAATCTGCACTACCATCATTGTGATCGACATTTACAGTTACTGCTGCAGATCCGTCATAATTATGGGTATTAATTGTTTTAACAATAAAAGTTGATACAGGAACAGGAGGTGTTGCAGCCACGTTAGCGGTTGGAACTGTGAACACTGTAGTCAAGTCTGTTGTGGTAACATTCGTTATAAATCTTTTAAATACATCAGCCATTAGAAAAAAACCAACTCCTTCTAGTGGACTCTTCTTGTGTGTCCTGTGTATATTGAGTGTTAAGTTGCTGTATTAATTCTTCTAGTTGTCTGATTATCTCTGCAGTCTGTTGTGCATCATACTCAGGTCTAGGATCAGGGAATCTTTGTAACGTTAATTTAGCCATTATTGAATATTACATGTCAAAGATAATTTTGCATCACTTATTTCTATGACTTGATGATCCACACCTTTATCAAACCAAATCACATCTTGATCTTTTAAAACTACTTCTTTTTCATCAATTATCCACTTAGATGTGCCATATATGTTTTTAACAATAACGGGATATTCATGATTATGTTTAGGAAAAGATACTGATTTTTTACCATTACCAAAGTATAAGTTACAATTTATGTGTCTTTGATAGTTTTGATTTAAAAGTTGTTGAATAAGCCAAAGGTCTTTACATAAAGTGCCAGTGTTAGAAATTATTAAAGAGTAACCCTCCTCATAAGATTTTATACAATCTAATGAATTTATATAATCGTCATCATCAAAAAAATCTTGATGTTTAGTGCCATCTTCTTTTATTGCCTCAACGCTTGGTTGGAGGGTACTTGAATAAAGTTTAGGCCAACGATATCTATCTAACAACCTTTCTAAGATAGTGTCTTCAGTAATAGACATTTCTTGAATTTTTAATTGTTGTATAAGTCTATCTTCTACCATTGGGTTGAATTATTTTCTTTTACCAACTCTTTTTTTCTTTAACACTTTGCGTGTCTTAGCGATCTCTTTAATAGCGTCATGAATCATACCTAATGGCAGCCCTGCTACAACACTTAAGTATTTAACATTTTTACGCTGTGCCATTATCTTCTACCATCAGGTTGTATGTCAAATCTTTGTGTGCCTAGTCTCCAAGCAGTTCCTGTTGTATTAGATACAACATTAACAGTGAACTCTCGACCTCTACCACGAAGACTCACAAAGTCCGTGGTGTCTGTAAAACTAGTTGTTTTAGTTACACTTGTGCTATTGTTAGGATAATTTTTAAATTCAAGTTTTGCATTTAAAACACCCTCTTGATCTTCAATGTCTGGTATAATTTTAGACACAAAAGCAAACTCATCTCCTTGAGCTATTTGCACTACACCAGATTTTACAAAAGCTGTTATTGCTTGCCCGTCTCCATTGTTGCCTGTTTCGTGTAAAAACACTGATGAAGCACCATCAGTTAATCCACTAATAACTTCATTGTTAGCAGTAGCTGTAGAACTGTACTCTGTCGCTATAGGATTATCATATACTTCTCTGTCAATCCACGTAGTTCTTGATAAAGTACCGGTCCACCATGTCCCCTCTAAATAATTATAAGCAACAATTGCGTTTATTTGATCTGACCCTGTTCTAGGATAAAACCACATTATTTCATTAAATTCTCCATTGTGTCCTGCAAAAGCATTTTCTGCTCCAGTGACATTAATATTATTAAAAACAAATTGTTCTACTGTGCATGGTAATTTTTTTACAGAACCATCAAATAAAAAGAAAGAATCTTGTGACATCCAATAACTAACACCGTTGATATCAACACCCGCATGACTACCAACAATACCGCAGTTTTGACCTAACTGTCTTAAACCAAAAGTAAAAGGTGGACCAATAAATTGTAAACTATGTAATGATGTATCTGTCCAAACTAATATTTGCCCCCTAGATCTTTCTGCAGCCACGATCCGTGATCCGTCAGCAATACGTAAAGATCCTGCAGTGTTTTCTGCTGTTGGTTGATAAGTGTTTCTATCTTCTTGATTTGAAAATCTTAATAATAAATCATCTTGTGAATTTGTTGTGCCTATCGTATTTTCTGTGCCAAAAAACAATAAATGTCTATCTGGTGTAGAAACCAAGCTTAATCTAGATGCAGTAGGAGCACCAGTTATAGCTGTAGCTCTTGTAGACACACCAGAGGTAGGACTCCATTCAAAAGCTCCTCCATTTAAAACTGTAGCGATCAATAGTTGACCAAAGTTATCTAATGACCACTGTCTAGCTTCTAGGGTCACATTTGATGTTGTAGAAGGTGTGCCCCAGGTGCTTGAACCCCATGTATCTGTGCCCCAACCAAAAGCTGGAGTAGAAAGCTCAGGACCAATAGATATTTGATATTTAGCATTACCTGAACCTCCACCACCAGATGTGGATCCTGATGCAGCCGATGTGGTAGTTACAACATAGGCGTCTGTATTTGCTACAGATGTCACCTCAAACTCTTTATTCATGTCTAATCCGTCTATAGCAGAAAAAGAGTCGAAAGTTACAAAATCTCCTTTTTGTGCACCATGACCTGTATCAGTAACAACAACGGATGTAGTGGCGTTAGTAGTAAATGGATTAGTTAAAGCCTGTGTTTCTCTAATAGGAGTAATATCATAAGCCCTTCCCTCCTCAAAAACATATAACTTTCTATCTGTCCCAAATGCATCATATCTAGTGCCATCAAGAGCAATCCAAGCGTGTTGATCTCTGACCACACCCACTAATGTGGTTGAAAGAAATCTCTCCCACCCCTTTATTTTCTGTGCAGATCCTTGAAAAAAACGCACCATGTCACCATCAGTCCATTTACCCTGACCTGTATAGTCAGTGACTTCCTTATTAATACCTGGTGCTGGTCTGAAATTTACTAGGGGCATAAGCTAAATATATATAAATTACTCTTTTTTAGCAAGTAAGGTTCCAACATGTCCTCTATACGCTCTATTGCCAAAATGAGTGAGAGGACTAGCTAAGTCAGCCCATATTTCACCACCACACTCTTGCCATAGTCTTGAAAAATAATAATCCTCAGATAAATATCTTTTTTGATCTCCTGTTTGATAGGGTCCGACAGCGAATAAATCGTAACAATTATTTGATCTATAATATAGCCCATTGACTATCTGATCGGTTTCATACTTTCTCTCAGGAAACTTTTTCATCATGGTTGTAAATACTTCTCTTTTAACCAACATCATTCCTGTGGCTGCTTCATTTACTCTAAAAAATCCGTTCTCTCCTTGTAGGTCAGTAGGATTATCAAAATTTACATTGTAGCCTAAGGCTCTAGCCTCCATTTCATCAGGACTAATATCTGGGTACTCCTCTAAAATACCTTTTATCTTCTCGAGATGTATGTGCTTTCTAGGGTAAACTCCACAAGCTACATCCTTGTCAGCACAAAGAAGTCTTTCAATATTCTGCCAATGAAATCCTATGTCTGCATCAATAAATAATAAATGTGTGGCAGCGAAATCAGTTTGATCTAACATCATCGACACAATTGTATTACGTGCTCTAGTTATTAAACTCTCATTACCCATTGTTTGTATTCTCATTTGAATGCCGGTGTTCATGGTCCATGATTGTAGTTCTAATAATCCATGTAAAGTTGGTTCTGTTAATAAACCTCCATACATGGGCATTCCTAAAAATACTTTAAATTTTTTGTCTCTCAACTCTTCTGGTTTAATCATTTGTTTTCTCCTTATTTGTTTCTGTCAACCCATGCCACGGAACACATTTTCTATAATTAAAAGCCAAACTTATTCTTAATTCTTCTTCATTAGACTTAACTCTGTGAAACATATCATCTTCAAATATTATTATATCTGAAAACTCAGGTATAAAGTTTTTAACATGATTTGCGTCAAAAATAATATTTGAGTTTTTTTCTGTCAAATAAACGACACCACTTATACATTTGTAAACTTCATGTTGATGGTTGTGAAATTCTTGATAATAATTTTTTTCATAAATGTTAATCCATGAATTGTAAATATATCCATCAAAAAACTTTTTTGTTTGTAACATATAATTATCTATGTGGGATAAAATATTAAATTTTAATTGTCTTAACTCGACAATATTTAAAATATTGTTTGTTAGATTATGTGATGTTTTAAGAGGACAATCATACTTGTGCTCAGTAAATTTATCTTTAAAAGATTCAATAAATTTTTTAGATTGTTGGCAAACCCCATTGTCAAGTTTACCTTTGTAAATTTTACTTTCGTGTATTTGATAAAAATTATTTTCTGCCATAAAAAACTGTAGTTACTGATCTATCTCCTCTTGGGTTTATACCTATAAAATCATTAAAAAAATTATATTTTGTTCGTAAGTAAAAATAACAATCTCCGTTCCAATTGCCATTATCTAACACCAACGTATTTTGATAATTAATTTTTTCTATTAAAGCTTGAGCCACGTATAGTCGTGAATTATTATCACGAGGGTTATTATCAATTAAAATAAAATCAGCGTTTTTAAAAGTGTCCGGTTCTTTTTTATAAAAATTATAGTCCAAAAAATTTATATGTATATTTTCTATATTCCTAGACTTAATCATTTCTATCCATTGAGGTTCATCTTCATAAGTAATAACCTTTTTAAATTTATTACTAAAATATAAAGTTGAATTACCAGAGCCAAATTCAACAATGGTTTTATCGTTTGTTTCTTGTTCTTCCATCCATTCTATAAAATCAAAGGTAAGTTGTGGAATTACTTTATTCATAATCCTAAAGAGTGTTTATTTATTTTAAAGTTAAATGCAAAAGAAATTCTTTCATGTTCTGGATTACCACACGCTCTAACACCATGTGGTAGATATGACGGAAAAAAAATTATGTCACCTTCTTGTGGTATATACTCAACCGTGTTCTCTATAATCTGAGGTATTAAGTGTTTAAAAACTATGGGAGCCTCATCACAGCAAACTTTATGATAATAAACCGCAGATGCACCGTTTAATTCATGTATATGCTCGCGATTAAAATCGTTTCCTTTGTTAATATTCAACCAAAAATTTGCAAGCATCAAACTTGGCTCTAATTCTACAGCGCACTTTTGCATAAAAGTAAGTAATTCTTGGAAACCAAAAGTAATATCATGACTTTGATAGCCCCCCTCATTACTTGCTCTACGTCCTTTATCAAAAAGTAAAATGTGCTCAATATGTTTATCTATAATATTTTTATCTCCCTCATATTTAGTAATATAAGCAGACTCTTTAAATAATATTTTTTCAGTGAACATTTTGATCTATAATTTTATTGAGTTCATTTATAATTTTTTCTATTGGTACGTAGGGCCCAATTAAAGGTGTGTCTGAAATTAAATTAGTTTGTTCTTTGTACCCAAAAGAATCTACACAATCTTGATTACGGTATAAACAAACTCCCTTCTTGAAAGTTGGTTGATTAGACGCTATGTGCACCATTCCACCGTCAACCGCTACAAAACTTTTCGCTTTCATAGCAATGTAAAGTAATTCTTTTTTGTCATCTATATTTGGATTTAAACTGTCAATATCTACAATTTTATAATTTGGAAAGCTTTTTTGAATGGCGTATATCAAATCTTTACAGTAATTGTTAGAAAGATGTTTTGATGAACCTATTTCACTGACAAAGGGTTTTATTTTGCCAGATAGTGCAACAAAAATATAATCGTCATTAATAAAGTTAAAACTATTAAACTTATCTTTATCCACTAACAAATAAGGTAAAGAGGTTTTATCTACATTAATAGATTCACAGTACGCCTCAACAATGTTAGTTTTAGACTTTAAGTGATTTTCGTTATAATAATCTGCAACGTAAATTTTATCAAAACTTTTGTAAAGATTTTCAATGTCAATATCTAAATAATCATAAGCTCCTCTAAACGCTTTTATTACATGAGGCTGATCTTCAAAGACTGAGGGTTGACCTGTTTCAACAAAAACTTTAGCGTCTAATTTTTCAGTAAGTTTTTTTAAGGCACCAGACGCACAAAACACATCTCCAAGGCCTAGGCCAATTCTTATTTTATAAAGAATTTTATTCACATTAATCTTTTAAGTTAGTACCTATGCGATCTCTCTTATCAAATTTATGATCTTTATAATCGCCCTCTTGATCGACATAATGTAAGAAAACAGTCATAAAATAATCATGCTCACAATATTCTCTCCAGTGTATTTTTTCCATGCCTTTAAAAATTATTGCATTGTTAGGAACCATAGGAAATTTATAATCGATACGATATCTGTTAAATTTTTTTCTAGAATTATCATAATATTTATAATCAGATGTGTCGTCCGCTTCACCTACAAATATTTCATAAGGCTTTTCAACAGGGTCAGACCCCAAACTTAAAGCAACTGTGTATTCACAAGAGGGTCTATCTGTATGCACTGGTAGGTCAGACAATCGATCATAAATTCTAAAAAAAGAATAAGTCGGAAATAATTTTTTTTGTACATTTTTTTCTACAACAGGGGTGCTTAAATCCATTAATGATTCCATTAAATAATCATTATGGTGTGATATGAAAGAGTTACTTTGAGAATCATTATTCAAAAATTCAGGATTTTGATATTTTAACAAACAATAATTATGAACAACAGTTAAGATTTCTTTAGGTAAAAATTCTTTAATAAAAATAGGTTTCATTATATTATCCATGCTACTAAAGCATATCTAGTGCCCTTTGTTATTTGATTTACTTGGTGTGGAAACATAAAGTTTGAAGGAAAAATTATTGCATCTCCTACATTTTGTGGCATTTGTATTTCGCCTTCCGGCAAATCAAATTTAAATTCACCACCTATAAAATCGTTGTTTAAGCATATGGATATCGATACGTGTCGATCGGAAACTTTGTATCCCATATCTACGTGATATTGATATCCTGTTTTATATTTATTATGCTGGTATTTAAGTAGTTCACATGATGTTATTTTGTTAGAATTGAAATGTGAGTATTTATCTTTATAATAATCAACGCATTCTAATAATTTTGTTTGAATAAAATTAGAGCATATCCTTTCACCAAAAGTTTCTGGTCTCATAACATTCCTACTTTTACAATTTCTTACATCTTTGGCTAAACCGAGCCCTGTTGTTTGTGCATCTATTAAATTATAATCAAAATAAGAAATAATTTTTTGACAGTATTTTTCGGGAATTAATTTTTTTACTTCTAGTATATATTCTCGCATATTATTTGTTCACAGAAAACTTAGTAAGTTATACTGTGTGCAGCAAGATAATCTGTTCTCGCTGTGTTGGCAGCCGTAGTTGCGGCTGTCACTGCTGCAGAATCATCTTCTGCTCCAGCATCTGAATGACCTTCATATGTAGAATCATAAGTGCTTTGCCAAGTATTTTGAGCTTCAGCTCTAATCACTACATTTGTAGCCCACTGAGGAAATGAGGATATAGACTCATTGTCTCTTGTGTCTGTAAACTCTATCTGTCCAGTGTTTGTTGTAGCATCCCATTGTAAGGCATGAATATTAGAATCGATCTCTGTATGAGATCTGATATTTAATTGAATATTGTCATCTAAATATATATCTGATTGAGTGTTTCCAGTGCCTTTTGCTGGTCCATCACCTGTTAAGGGACCATCAGCATCAAAAAGTATTGTAATTCTACTTTGAACTGTTGTGTTGTTTACGGTTGTTGCCATTTTTTTTCACCTTTTTAGTCATAACCTTTTTAGGCTTCTTCTTAACTTTTACCTTATTATTGCTTAGTTGTAAAATAGTTTTATCCTCATAATTAGGATCATTAGTATCAATTGCTTTTTGATGATCGCCTATTAATTCAAAAATAGATCCTGCCGTGGCCATCGCTTTTTGTGCATCTCCACTTTGTGCTAAAACTTTTGTCATTATATTATTCGATTGAACCATTTCGTTTCTAAAACTTTCAGTTGCTGCTGTTGTCTGGGATATTTTTCCTGAATTTTCTACTAAAAGTAAGGGTAACCATGCTATAGAACAGCCCCATTCCTGTACATCTAACCCTGTTTGAGGGTGTTTACCCTGAAGCATATTATACCATATGCACCGATGTTTTATACACTTCTTCTTAAGAAGAGGACACGTCCCATCGGGATCGAATATTGGCATTAATCTTTAGCGGCTACAATAACGTTTGCGTGTTTTACGTCCATTGATGGGACTGCAAAGCTTGAGGATGCGGTAGTTGCACTACTTAAACTTCCTGTAAATGGGTGAGTGTGAGAACCGCCACCACCTGTGTTTGGAAAAGCTTCAGTGGAAAAACCTGGATTAGTAGGTTCAGCTCTTCTTGACTGAAATGCAGGAGGCTGGAAAGATCTTAGAGGTGCGGGGTTTTGTCCTGAAGTAGCATTTTTAGTTATTGCGTGATTGTGACTTGGAATTTGTGGTGTTGTTAAGGTATGCCCACCTACAGTTCCTGATAACGAACCTGTTACAGGTAAACTTTTTGATTCTGTAGTTTTTGAACTTGAAAAAACTGTTTGAAAAGTATCACTACCACCTGTGCCTCCACCTGTACCAACAACAACTCTTAAGGCAGCGTTACCTAATGCAGCAGTTGTGTCTTGTGTCCAACCAGTTGGTGCAGATGCTTGATAAAAAAGTTGTTTTGTTCCTGAAGGAAAAGCTTCTATGCCTGTTAAGTTTGCACCACTACCTACAAAAGTAGTAGCGGACACAGCACCATTTGTTCGAAGAACAATGTTACCACCACCCGCAGTTACATCTGCTTTAAAGTTAGTGGTACCTAATAAAGAAGTTGACACTTCAACATTAAAATCTGAAGAACCATCACAGTAAACTCTTGAGTATGCCCCCTGAGTTATTAAAGCACCATTAGCTGTATGCCCTGTGGCTGCTATGGTTAATGTTTGAGAACCTGTTGTATTGTTAAAAAATAAATATTCACTTTCAACCGCTGGTATAAATACAACTATATCGCCTGTTAATGCACCTGTAAGTTCAATAACTTTATTTGAAGACTCAGCAGTGTCAGAGGCATTTGCTGTAGTCAAAGTAATATTAGCTGAACCAGCTACAGATTTTGATAAATATCCTGCCGCAAAGGCATCTAATACTTCTAAATTGTTATTGGTGTTTGTACCCCATGTATTGGCGTTTGCGCCAGTTGCCATGAGTTCTAATTTGAGTCTATCTGAATATGTACTTGACATGTTTTTACCTCTCTAAAATATATCCTTTTTTGTTATTCAAGCAACACTTTTTATGCTGCATTTACCTCTGTCCAAGTGTTACTTGCTCCTGTTACTACGTTAGCCCAAGGAGTGCTAAATGGATCTCCTAGAGCAGTTGCCATACTTACACTAGTGACATCTACTATCGCTCCTCCTGTAGCTGTTTCTGTGCCCTCTGCAAAAGTTAAGGCGACTGTAGATACACTTACAATAACTCCTGTGCCTACCTCTACTGTTTCTGTGCCTAATGAGAAACTACTAGATAAACTACCTAGCGTTACTAATGCGTCGGCTTCTGCAACTGCAGTTCCAAGTGATGTAGTAGCAGAAACGCCCACAGGATCTACCTGTGTGAAAATATCAATGGTGACTGCACCTATGCTAAAATCAAGTTGATCTGAAGGAGCTATAACTCCAATATTACCTTCACCAGTAATACCTGATGCACCTGATAATGCTGCTCCTATTGTTAAACTACCTAAAGTTTCTACTGCGGTGCCCGTTTGTGATGTTGTGCCTAAAGCACTTGTCATGCTTAGGCCTGTGGCAGATACAATTATACCCGTACCCACCTCTTGTGTGGTTGTGCCAAGGGACGTTGACATTGCAACGCCTGTTACACTAACTTCTTGAGTTATGTTTTCATTCCATGCAAAAGAACCCCAAGTGTTTCTGCCCCATCCTGCATCTACAGTTCCTGATCCTGTTTCATCACCAACTGCAAAAGAAACTGATAAGCTGCCTAAAACAACTCCTGCTC
>VTLG01011285.1_pt1 | contig 27718 bp, 43 predicted proteins | sample 4694571 | NCBI WGS metagenome assembly VTLG01 (sample SAMN12604809, study PRJNA352737) | marine metagenome | biome: ENVO:00000447; feature: ENVO:00000209|ENVO:00000569|ENVO:01000036; material: ENVO:00002151; isolation source: viral sequences binned using virsorter ...
CATGATGGCTAGTAGCAGATTCCAACCGTATGCTGGGGGTGGTGTTCAGGGTCAGCTACCGGGCTTCGTAGGTATCGAGTATCAGCCCAAAGACTACATGGTAGAACTAAACCGCATTATTGGCGAAAGTTTGTTTGGAGACATGATCTAATGACTTATCTTAATTTAGTCAACAACGTACTCAGGAGGCTTCGTGAGACAGAAGTATCTTCAGTACAAACCACAGCGTACAGTAAGCTCATTGGTGACATCGTTAATGATGCCAAAGATCTCGTGGAAAACTCATGGGACTGGTCTGCACTCAGGACTACGCTTACGATCACTACGACTGCTGACGTGTTCAACTACGCACTCACTGGTAGCCAGAATAGCATCAAGGAGTTGAACGTCCTGAATGACACGTCTAACCTAATCATGCACTACCAGACAAACAATTGGTTTGACGAGGCGTACTTGATTTCTGAGCCACGTACAGGCGCACCCCAGTACTACACGTACAACGGCGTCAACACATCAGGAGATACGCTAGTTGACTTGTACCCTAAGCCTGACGGTGTGTACTCACTGCGTTTTAACTGCGCCCTGCGTAACCCTGATCTAAGTGCTGATGACGATACGCTGAAGATACCTTCAATGCCTGTAGTGCACTACGCAGTGGCACTGGCGGCGCGTGAGCGTGGCGAAACTGGTGGGACTTCGACTGCGGAGTACTTCCAAATGGCCAACAAGTACCTGTCCGATGCGATTGCACAGGACGCAGGTAGACACCCTGAAGAAACTATATTTTACACTCCGTAAGGCAGTAGTATGGCACAGGAACTCAAAAGCATAAATCTTGTCGCTCCGGGATTCAAAGGTATCAATACCGAAGATGCTCCGCTGGCACAAGATCCGTCCTTTGCAGAAGTAGCGGACAACGCTGTGATTGACAAGCGTGGACGTGTTGCTGCTCGAAAAGGGCTCAATGTTGTTACGACAAACAAAACTCAGCTAGGCTCTGCTAAAATACGTGCGATTAAGGAGTACAGAGACGACGCAGGTAACACTAAGATTTTTTCCACGGGCAACAACAAGATCCTCAGTGGAGACGCAACGCTTGCCGATGAAACTCCCGGCAGCTACACAATTAGTGCTAACGAGTGGAAGATGGTCAACTTCAATGACAACATCTACTTCTTCCAACGCGCACATGAGCCGCTTGTGTACAACAACACGAGTGGGTCAGTAGTCAGGCTTAGTACAGTCACGGGTGCTGCTGGCGTTACTTCTGCTAAGTATGGCAACGAAGTGTTAGCAGCGTATGGACGCTTGTGGACAGCTGATTTTGCTACGGACAAATCTACAATATACTGGTCTGACCTGTTGATAGGTCATGACTGGTCAGGGGGAACGTCAGGTTCTATTGATATCTCTAAGGTCTGGCCAGATGGTCATGACGAGATTGTAGCTCTGGCCGCACACAACAACCTTCTGATCATCTTTGGCAAGCGTAGCATAGTTGTATACGCTGGTGCAGATACACCCGCTTCGATGGCTCTACAGGATACTGTGGCTGGCATAGGCTGCGTTGGTAGGGACACTGTGCAGCACACAGGTACTGATGTTTTATTCCTGTCTCAGACTGGACTTAGAAGTTTCGGCAGGACGATACAAGAAAAGTCAATGCCCATTTCCAGCTTGTCCTCTACGATTACAAAGGACATAATTCAGCTAATCAACGAAGCTAATGAAATCTACAAGTCTGTGTACTTCCGAGAGGAGAGCTTCTACTTAATCACCTTTAGCAATCAGGACATGACGTACTGCTTTGACACAAAGGGTACACTGGAAAATGGTGCGTACAGAGTTACACGCTGGCCGGGAACTGGATTTACTGCGTATGAGCGCAAGGACAACGGAACGCTACTCATTGGCGGTGCACACGGTTTAGGCACTTACTCAGGCTATCAGGACAACGGTAGCTCGTACCAGTTTAAGTACTTTAGTCCAGAGTTGTCTTTTGGTGATCCGTCAAAGCTAAAGTTCCTCAAGAAGATTAGACCGACAATTGTAGGTGGTAGTGGTCTTAACATATTGTTCAAGTGGGACTATGATTTTGGTTCTGCTTACAACGCAGCTTTTATTACACTCAGTAGCCAAGCCACAGCTGAGTTTGGTGTAGATGAGTTTAACATAGGTCAGTTTTCAAGCGGTGTTCTAACGTCAAAGCAAGCAATCAATGCTAACGGCAGCGGAGGCACTCTGAGTATTGGCTTAGAAACAGCTATCAATGGTGGTGAACTATCTTTACAGGAAATCAATATACTTGCGCTAGTAGGTAAAACAATATGAGCAACTACACTAAACTTACAGATTTTGCTTCAAAGGACGGTTTGTCTTCTGGAGACGCAAACAAAATCATCAAAGGAACTGAGTTTGAGACTGAGTTTGACAACATTGCAACAGCGATTGCAACCAAAGCAGACACAGCAAGCCCGACATTTACTGGGACTGTGACGATACCTGCGTTGACTTTTAGCGGTACGTTGTCAACAGGAACGATAAGTGGAGGGACGTACTAATGACGCTTTCTGAGATTTTAGCCGCTATTGGTGGCGAAGATGGAAACGCTGCTAACACAGCTGCTGCTCTAGGCTTAGGGACAGCTGGTTTAGCACTGGCTGAAAGAGGCTATAGCGATGTAGGAGATATAGGTGAACGCGCCTTTGGTGAGTTTGCTGGCCCAGCCGGTCTTGCTGACAGACTCAGCGGCATGCTTGAGTTTCAGCCTTACACCGTAACATCAGCTACTGGTGGGCAGTTTGGCATGACACAAGACCCAACCACGGGTCAGATGACGTATCAGCTGCAGACTTCTCCCGAAGAGCAAGCACTACAGCAGCAGCAGATGGAACGCGCTGGGATGTTTTTTGAGCAAGCCGCAATGCCCACAGCTGACCGTGAGCAGCAAGTGTATGAGCGTATGCGAGCAGCGATGTCGCCAGAAGAAGAGCGCCAAAGACTTGCACTAGAGCAACGTCTGGCTGCACAAGGGCGTTTAGGGACGCGCACGAGTATGTTCGGCGGCACACCAGAGCAACTGGCGTTGGCACAGGCACAAGAAGAGGCTAAGAATCGTGCTATTCTGAACGCAATGCAGTTTGCGGGACAAGAGCAGCAACGACAGGCTCAGCTTGGGTCGGGTATGTTGGCTGCTGGGTACGTACCACAGGCACAGCTACTGAACGCTTTGCAGCCCGGAATGACTGCTGCTGAACGCGCTAGACAAGCACAGGCACAACAGGCACAGACTTACGGTCAGACTTATGCTTCTGGTTTAGAAGCTCTGTTAAGCTCTGGATTAGCACAAGCAAACCTAGCTGGCGGCTTTGGATCTAGTCTAGCAACAGCAGCACTTGGCGGCTTATTTAGCTAAAGGAGAACACAATGGCTACATTTTCACAAGGGTTTTTGTCCAGCTTAGGTCGCCCACAAATGGCTCAGAGTTTGTTTGGCTTGGGTCAGACAATTGGCGGTATTCCCGGACAACTCCAACAAAGACAGCAAAGACGAGAAGAAGCAGGGATGCTCGCTGGTTTGACTCCGGGCAGCGTTGAGTACAACCAAGCAATGGCAAAGATTGCACAACAACGAGGAGAACTTGAGAAAGCTGCTCAGTTTGGCACTGCTGCAGAACAACAGAGACGAGCGGCCGGACAGCAAGAAATGGTTAGTCAGCAAGAAAGAGGAAAACAAGCGTTATCTAAGTTTGCCTCTGCTCGTGGTATGACTCTTTCAGATCCAAGAACACGGGAGGCGTTTTTTAGATTAGCCAGTACTTATCAAGTTCCTGTTCAAGACGCTGCTTCAATCTATAGTTCTTTTGAAGATTTATCAGGACAGGATGAACAAACCAGAGTCAATAATGATTTAGCCGCTGCTATTGAAAAACAGTATCCTAAAGTTGCTAGGGCATTAAGACTAGGGGATCCAGAGGCTAAAAAGTTTGCTTATAAGGTTTTAACAAACAGTTTAGAAGAAGGAGATGAAAAAGACATAGAGTATAAATTCGGTCAATCTACGGATAGAGCGCGTGACAGCGAAGGTAATCAATACCTCATATCAACTAGAAAAAACCCCAACACCGGAGAAGTTGTTGTTGTTCATAGCCCCATAGGAGATGCTCCAAAATATGACGCTGAAAAACAGGGCAATCTGACTTTCATATCCAGACAAGGAGAAACAGCTTCTGAGAAAACAGCGCGAGAAGTAGAGCAAGAAGATTTAGAAACTTGGAAAGAGCAAAGAGGAAAACTTTTAATAGATTTTAGCAAAGCTCCAGAAGTAGTGGCAAAGGCTGAACGAGCGATAGCTGCTTTAGAAAACATCAACACAAGTGGTTTTGACGCCGCTATAAAACAAGTGACTGACTTTACTGGAACAACCTCTGCAGACGTAGGGGTTTTTAATAGCTCAGTTTCAGACTTCATATTAGAAAGTTTAGGTCAATTAGGGGCTAACCCGACTGAAGGAGAAAGAGAGTTCTTAGTGGCAGCTAGTGCCAGTTTAAAAACATCAAAAGATGTCAACAGAGCGTTGTTAAATAGAGTAAAAAATACGTATCAAGACATCATAGAAAGAGGCAGATGGCTTGTAAACAACCCTGACGCTACAAGAGATGAGTACGTAAACTGGATGTTGTCTCCACAAAAAGAAAACGTAATGGAATTTGACGCAGCTGGTAACAGAATAAGATAGGATCTTCTATGAACAATAACGACTACATCACAGCTCGTTTAGCAGACGGTACGGCTTTGCGTTTTCCTAAAGAAACCCCACCAGAAGTTGTTGAAAGAGTTGCCAAAGAGCAGACTATTGCTAGAAACTTAGATAAAATCGAAGTTCCTCAAGATCTTCCTTGGTACGAAGATGCTTATGAATGGACCAAAAAAAATATGGAGGTTCCATTAGGTCTAGGAGGAGCAGCAGGGGGAGCTGTTGTAGGATCATTCTTCGGTCCTCTAGGTACACTAGCTGGCACAGTTATTGGAGGAGCTGTAGGATCAGGTTCAGGTTCAGTGGCTTCTGATGTTCTGCAAGATGTACCTATTGATTATGCTGATGCTTTAAAAGAAGCTGCCATTTCTGCAGGTATTGATATAGTCACTATCGGCGCAGGAAGCAAAATAAAAGCTTTTTTAGAAGCTCGTAAGGCTCTTGGTGTTTCTCCGCAAGAAGCAGCACAACAACTTATAAATTCTGCAAAAGAAGGTATGCCTTTAGGATCTCAAGAATCATTGATGGCTACTCAACGTCTTCTTCAAGAAGGTGGCGCTACGCTGTTGCCTTCTCAAACTGGGCGAGCGTCGGCACTTCAGGAGTTTTCTGAATCAGTAGCTGAGATAGGTGTCTTATCTGGAGCTACTTTAGCAGAAAACACGAGAAAAGTCAATGCTGTTATTGAAGATAACTTGAACAAAATAATAGAAAGAAACGCAACAGGGGCTTTAGATTCTGCATCTTTGGGCGAAGAACTAAACTCTGTTATTAGTGCCGGAAGAAGAGCGATGGTTTCGTCTTATGGGTCTTCTTTAGATGAAATTATGCCTTTAATAAAAAGAGGGAGCGCACCTACTCAACCTATTCGTAATAGAATCAAAGCATTTAGAAGCCAATACGTTACCAAAGAAATTGTAAAAGGTAAACCGATAGAGGCGGTTAGTAACTTAAGTACTCAAACAGCGTCTTTTATAGGAGAGTTGAATAAAATACTAGAGCTTCCTACTCTAACCGGAGAGTCTTTAGTAGCTTTAGATAAAAAAGTGACTCAAAAAATAACAGACATTGCTGAGAGTTTAGGAAAAGGTGAGTCAGGCGTAGGTACTGCTGATTTAGACCAACTTAGAAAACTATCAACGACTTTAAAAGACGGTATACAAGACTCTATAAAAAGGATAGACCCTGATGCTGCTGCTGACTATCAAAAATTAAAGGCAGCATACAGTGAAAATATGGGGGGTCTTCTTCCTACCATAAACTCTACTATGCTAAGCGGTATAGCTTCAGGTAAAAGAGGTACGGAAGTTTTAGGAAAGCTTTTAGTTACAGTTAGAGATCCTGAAAAAATAGAAGCTTTTATGAGAAGCATAGACACTGCTTATAAAGGTATGGGTAAAGATGCTGCCGAATTAACTTTTAAAACAGCAGACGAAGCAAAGCAAGCAATTAAAGCTTCTTTCTTAGAGAAGAGTTTTAATCTTTCAGCAACGGAAGCAAAAGATTTTTCTCGTTATACCACATTAGCAAAACAATGGGGGTCTAAAGACGGAAAAAGAGGCTTAGCCGCTATATTTGGAAAAGATACGCCAAGGGTTATGCAGCTTGTAAACATGATGGCTGAAACATCTACTAAAACAGACTCTAACTTTTTGGGGTTATCCATAAGGGGTAAAGAGGTTGGCGCTGCTGGGCAGGTAGTAGGCGCAGGGTTTACAGGGCTTGGTGGTGCAGCGGCAATATTAGGGCTTCCTGTAGTTCTAGCAAAAGCGGCAACAAACCCTAAAACAGTAAACCAGCTCTTAGCTTTTGAAAAAAAGAAGTTTAATTCTGAATCAGCTAAACAAGCGGCAGCAGCTGCTATATTAGCTAACATCACAGCAGATATGTCTATGGCTGAAAAGGAAGAATTTAGACTGAAAACACAACTTGAGGAAAAACAAAGGGGGCTGTAGTAGCCCCCAAGTTTTAACTAGACTTCACACACCCCGGAGACACACGCTAACTGCTGTGCACCTTCGGTCATGTCACTAGCTTCCACGATATCCCACTCAATGTTGTCTGGGAACTCCTTAGCAAGCGTCTTGTAAGTCTCAAGATCTACAGGCTCATATGGCGCTTGCTGGTACGTGTGTTCTGAGTAAGGTAGAAAGCTGATGCCACTCACCTTGTCAAACTTATTGTACAGCCATTGTCCCACCTCAAGGAACTCATCGTCCCTGTAGTAACACGTCATGGAAGGCTTGTGCTCACACCAGTAGTCCTGATACATCTCCCATAGCTCAAGTTGCTCCATAGCACCCATCTCAGAAGCCACTACAGCGCCTTCAGGGGACTTTATGGGGAACGAGAATACCTTAGTACTGGGGGACATCACGTCGTCCTCTACGGGCACTCCTGAAGCCTCTAAGACAGAACACAGTGGATCTCGTGCGTCAGCTCTTACTCGTCGAATGTACTGATCTGAGTATCTAGGATGTATGCCCGATGCGCTATCAACCAGCTGAGACACAGTACCGGAAGGCTTAACAGCAGTAATGGCAGTGCTAATGCTAATGCCAAGCCGTTCAGCCCACTTACGGTTAGTCTTAATAGCTTCCTTTTTAAGCTCTTGTAGCCAGTGCTTGAGTTCATTTTTACTCTTCCTCCCCGACATCACTGGGTGATCCATGATGCCAGTCAGGGACACGCCAAGTAATGCCTCTTCTTTTGTGTTGTCACTCCAGATCTTACGCAGGTATCTGAAGTCGGTTAGTGTTGCTTGTAGAGTGCCGAGGATAGTTGCAGTCCGTACTTTCCGTCGGAGACTGTCGAGGCTGTCGTCTACCCTGATGACAACTTCTGACAAGTTGCAGAACTGGTACGGTCTGAGGATGATCTCTGAGCATGGATTAGTGCCAAAATCAAAGGTAGCATCTCTTCGTTCATTCTTTGCAGCCTGTCGTTGACTTGCGATGCGACTGAAAACACCCCGTTCACCTGATCTGGACTCATACAAACTCTTCCACTCGTTCAAAAATGCTTCAAAATCTGGCTTCTCTGTGTAGCAAGCAGAGTTATTAGCCAAGCCACGCTGTGGATTATCTACCCACCACTGCCCTGACTTAGCACGTCTTATCCTGTCGTCAGTGAGGTTACTGAGACTGATGAGAGCACTTCTGCGGACTCCTCCAACGACGACGATCTGTGCAATCTTACAGCAGATATCGTGACACTCGATGGAACTAAGCTTCCGTCCAGCAGCTTGGCGAAAGACATCGATTGTGAATTGAAACAAATCAACAAGAGGTTCTGGACCACTTGCTCTACCTCCGAAGGTCTTAAGGGTTGCCCCTGCAGGTCTAACTCCAGATACGTCCCACTTTGGAACTTGGCCACTAAAGAGCATTGCGATAAGCTCGCGGTATGCTTTTGCCCACCCAATCTTGCTGTCAGCGACGTGTACAACGGTATCTGTATCATGAAACTCCTCTGCGACTTCTGGTAGCTTTGTAATGTACTGACGCTCCACACTGAAGCCGACACCAGTGCCACACATAAGTACGTACATCATCTCATCAAATGCTTTGGGATGGTCAATGGGCAGGTAGGAGCAGTTAAAGCCAGCTACATTGTCCCTGTCCAGAGCCTCACCAGCGGTCATCAAGGCCCTCATGCTGGGCATTACGTCCAGCTCGTAGATGTCGTCGTAGAATCCTGTAGCTTCCTTACGTGTGATCTTCTCTTTCTTCACCCAGAAGTCTAGGTAACGGTTGACTGTCTCTAGCCATGTCTCCCTGCGCTGCTCCTCTGGTAAGTATCTGGCGTATCGGGACTTGTGTATGTACTGTTGATATGCGTCCATTAGATTTCGTAGTCTCCTCGTGTAATTAGCGATAGTTTAATCTGGTCCAGCAGGAAGTACAGCTGGTGTGTGTTGAGGTTCGTAGAGATGACAACATAGTCGTCGGACTTGACTATACAGAAGGCGTCATCATAGCTGTCTAAATCCTCCGCTGTAGAAATAGCCGCAAATACCGTTGATACTGGTAGTTTCTCATCCTTGTCTCCGAAGTGTCCTTGAATTACTTTCATTAGATTAGCTCCTGTATCAGCCTGTCTACGTACCAGCGACACTTCCTGAGATCCTCTACGGGTTTATTCTTGTAGGTGTAGCGCCAAAGATACTTCACTGCGTTGCCCTTGAGATACCCTCTGAACTCTGTGTCGGACATGGATGCTTTGATTCCGTCGATGGCTTCAATGCCACCCTTGTTGTAATGCTCTGGTCGCTCTACTGGATCAACCAGCACTTCTTTTGCCACAGCATTTACAATGCCCAGATCCTTGATGTCCTGCTTGATCCTGTCCCAGTCATCCTCCTTAGCATTATCAATACTCATTTTCGTCCTCCTCTTCATCCACCAGTTCCTCTTCAAACCTGTCCAAACGATTAATCAATTTGTCCTCAAAGCGATCCATGAGTTCTTCCGATGATATCTCTAGTGCTTCTAACAAGTCATCTGGGTCATAGATACGCAGTATTCTTTCCTTGATTTCATCCATTGTTAGAGACATCGCTGATTAACTCCTGAAGTGTATCTATAGTATACCACATAATTTCTTCTTTGTCACACCATTGTGCCATCGTCATGGTAGCTCCTTTCCTAATCTTCTTGTTGGGGTGCATCAGGACGAACACTAGCCTCTGGTTCTCAGGTAGGCTGTCCCTGACACTCTTGTACTTCTTAGTGTCTCCGTCCCTGAAAAACCCTTTGCACTCCACCAGCGTCCCTGTAGCTTCATGTACGAAGTCCGGTTTGTAGTTCCTGTGGATTGTGTAGGGTACTGTAAACGGCTCATACAGGAAGCCATGGAGATGCTGTGACACATCCTTTTCAAACTTACTGCGGAAGCTCAATTTCTGGGACCTTCGGCTCATTTACTACCTCTACTAAATAACGTGGACCTGTGGAATATGCAAAGCCTCTGACATCGGGCCAGCACTGCTTCTTGTATTGACAATAGGAGCAGCCCACTGCCAGCTTCATGTTACCGCTCTTGCCATCTGGGACAGCTTCGTAGCAGACCTCTGGTGGTTCCTCCTGTTGTACCATCTCCTTGACGTACTGGATGCGCTCCTCGATGTCATAGGACACCTTCTCGTACACTGGCGCGAACTCGTCCTCTGAGTCATACATCAGGTACGTTAGATGACCATTCTGTTTGTCCATCGCAAGCCAGCCAAACTTGGTTGCACCTTCTGCATGTGCGTACCCTTTGATCTGTGCTACGTACCCAAACGGATCATCATAAGCCAAGGTGCTGTCCTTGAACTTCTTGAAGCCATAGGAAGACACTGACTTAACGTCAGTCACAACACCGTCAATGATGCAGTCCATGTGTCCCTTGATGCCCTCAACGTCACACTGCTTCTGCTCACCAGTCACCTCGTGTCCAGCTGCACGAGTAAGGAAGAGCAGTAGCTCCTCAATGAGATGACCATAGAGGAACTTGACGTAGGTGTGACCCTGTATCTCTTCACTGGCTTCGACTCCGTTACACACGTTCCACAGGAAGCGGTCTTCGCGCCCAATGTTGGACATACGGAGTGTCCTGTTGTCCCTCTTCTTCTGCTCACCGAACTCCTGACGCATCAGGTCCTTGACGTTCTCGCCAAACTGCTCTATTGCAGCGTCGATGTCCACTCCTTCTTCTACCTCTTTGGTTGACACCAGTTTGTAGATGTCGTCCACTAGGTTGTACACGTTTTTCATTTGTGCTTTTCCGTTATGTTGGAGACAACTTCCGTTGCCTGCTCTGGTGTGCACTTGAACCACTCACCTCTGCGCTCGTAGGTCTTCTCTAGTTCAGCATGTGCTTCTGCCTCTGCGCCTCTTCGGTTACTTACGTCCCAGAAGCTGTGCAAATGGTAGTCCCTGAATGGAGAGGAAGTCTGGTAGCCATTCAGACGGTCCTCAGAATCAATAGCCATCCCGACTTTAACCCATCCTTCAAAGTTTGGATTAGTAATGATGTACACTTGTCCTTCCACACTCAGTTCATACTTAGCCAGACTGCTAAACGCTGCGTCTTCAAACGTCTTGTAGCGTCCGGGTTTGTGCAATGGATGGGACTTAGGTACAAATTTTCCATTGACCCACATCCTTGTTGTGTTCCTGCTTTGGCATTTTTCTTTTATACATGTTTTACAGCGATGGTTAAAACCGTCTTTTTGCGTCCTGTCTTTATGATACTCGCTTAACGCTTTAGTCTCACCACAAAGTGAGCATGGTTTTACTTCAAATAAATCTCGTTGTTCCATCATTAGTGTGTCTCCGCCCATGTTGTTCCGACTTTGTACTCTCCGTCAAGGGGACATCTGAGGTCAAACTCCAGACCCGACGCCTTGAGGCACTCAACTGCAAGCCACCCGTACTTCTCTGCTTGTGCTTCAGCGACTTCTGCCTGAACCTCGTCATGTATGTTCCCTATAAACTTGTAGTCGATGTTCCACTGCTTCGCGTAGTCATCAAGAATCACCAGTGCCTTCTTCATTACGATTGCACCAGCTGCTTGCAACAACGTGTTCAGTGCAGCATGCTCGGATCTGACGTGAAGCTGCCTTCCGTCAAGTCCTTTAAGATAGCCTCTCCCAGCAGCTCTGCTAACTCGTTCTCGTAGACTTTCAAGAGCAGGTGTATTTCGTAAAAATCTCTGCTTAAGTTTTGCGCCATCAGCTGCGCTTCCTCCGACGATACTTCCAATTTTAGCTTCTCCTGCTCCGTAAAGGAAAGCATAGATGAAAGTTTTTGCTTGAGGTCTAGTTTCAAGTCCAGCAGCCATCTGGTTTCTTGTGTGTATGTCTTCAGTGAGTAAGACATTAGTAAACTCCTTGTCATTCATGTAGTGAGCCAGCATACGCAACTCAAGCCCACTGGCGTCAAACCCAACCAGCCTCTTGCCTTCAGGTACAGTCCAGCATGAGCGGCACTCGTGTCCGTATGGACTGTGGCTTGCTGGGACCTGCGCCATGTTGGGTGACTGGTGTGTCATACGTCCAGTGACTGCGCCATTGCTGATGACGCGACCGTGGACTCTACCGTCGTCCTGCTGCACATGGTCTAGCCATGAGTGGACCTGTGCGTATCTCTTCTGCAGCATCAAGTACTCACTGATGACTCTAGCCTCTGGCAAGTCGATGGTGTCAAGGACAGCTTCGTCTACGATAGGGTTGCCTTTCTCCGTAGTCTTCGCAAAGACCACACCAAGCCCAGATAGCCTCTTCGCAATCTGCTGCCTAGACCCGACATTGAAAACTTCAACCCTGTTCTTAAGACGTTTGCCAGTCTTCTCAGACCACCTCTCATGGACAATCGGCGGAAATTTCTCCTGTAACTCCTCTTCGATTTCATTCATCCTCTCCTTAAATGTAGCACATAGCTCATGTGCCAGTTGTTGATCCAGAACCCAGCCATTACGCTCCTGCTGCTGTACGATACACTGGACCTTGTGTTCCAGCTTGATGGACTCAGCGGAGAAGTCCCTCATCTCCTGCTTCAGCTTCTGATGCACTGCTGCTGTGACTTTCACGTCCTGTATGCAGTAGTCGATCATCTCCTGACTGAGCTTTGTCCAGTCATTGTGGTCCCCCTTTGGGAAGCCCAATTCGTTGCCCCAGTTCCTCAGTGAGTGCCCACCTGACTTACTTGGGTCACACAAACGTGACAACACCAGTGTATCCACAATCCTCTCAGACGCCACAGAAAGCCCCCAGAGGCGTTCTAAGACGGGGATATCGTACCCTATTAGATTATGCCCAACGACGCTCACAGAGCTTCTGAGAGCCTCTGACAGCGTATCTGGGGTAGTATGTACCGTTGGTTGTCCATTTTCCATCGTTACTACACACCATATCTGCGTGGGGTTCAGGCCATCGGCTTCCAAGTCCAGATAAATCAAAAGTCATCTCCGATGTGTGGGTTGGGTACTTCTGAGAGTCTACCTGTTGTGCGATCATAAGCAAGCCAACAAGCAGGACCAGTCTCACCAGTGTAGCGATTCTTGAGGACCCTGACCGTGGTTGTGTTTCGGATTTCTTCGTTTTCATGCTGCTGATCTCGCTCCATGCCTATCACTATGTCGGACAACTGTGCGATTGCTTGTGACCCACGTAGTTCACCCAAGCTGATCTGAGCGCCATCTTCATGAGCTTTGCCCTGTGATCTGCGTAGGTGTGACACGAGGAATAAACAAACTCCAGTCTCAGCCACGAGTGTCCTGAGCTTAGTCATGATCTCGTCAATCGCCTTGCGTTCGTCACCCGACTCCTGAGACGACACAACGATGCTAAGGTGATCCAAGATCACAAACTTGCAGTCCAGAGCTTTCGCCATGTACCGCACTCGTGCTAACAGGTTGTCAGCCGAAGTCGAACCCCAGTGGTCAAACAAGTAGTACCTGCCTGTGCCTAGCGTGTCTTCCCAGAATGGACGCAAGTGTTCAACTGGCGTGTCTTCCTCTAGGTGTAACGGGCGGTTAGCAGATACTGACATGATCCCCAGCGTAGTCCTCGACAGGTCCTCCTCAAGCGCCAATACACCGATGTTGCCGCTGCAACGCTTTAGTAGGTCGTACTCAATCTCACGTATGAACTGGGACTTACCCATGCCGCTGCCACTGGTGATTGTCACTAGCTCATACGGCCTGTGGCCACGAGTGAGTTGGTTTAAGCCTTCCCACGGGTACGGGGTGGACTTGACCTTCCTTTTCTCAACCAGTGCGTCCCATGTGTCCACGCCAGCTACAATACCGTCGGGTCTGTAGATCTTGGCATTCCACCATGCCTGTGTGAACTCCTTGACTTTGTTCGCCATGAGCATATCACTGGCGTCCTTGAGTGGGAGCTTGACGATCTTCAGTTTGTTGGGGCTGAAGATGTCCTTTACCTGATCAACTGCTGCGTCACCAGCTTTGTCGTTATCGAAGCACAAGACCACCTGCTCATAACCTTCGATCCACTCCAGCTGCTCCTTGATCTCTTTGGCTGCGTTGGCAGCGCCTGACCGTAGAGAAACTACGTCCCACTTCTTGCCAGACATCTCGAATACAGCTAGGGCGTCCAGCTCACCCTCTGTGATAGTCAGGTATCGGTTTGTTGTGCATCGGTTCTGACCAAAAAAGCCAACTCCGGTTACGTCACCAGTAGTGTGGAAGTTTTTAGTCTTCACCTCGCGTACTTTTGCTGACCCAACTTCATTTGTGTCGATCTTGTAGTAGGGGTAGTAGTGCTTGATGATCTCACCTGTGGCTGAGTACTCCACAGTCACACCGAAGTGATTACAAGTTTCCTGTGAGATCCTGCGTTGGGGTATTGCCGCTACTGTGCCTCCCATGTTAAGGCGACATGCTTTCACTGGTGCTGATTCAGTTATTTGTGTTGTCATGTTACCGCCATTGACGTGATGGTTGCACCCAGCGGCGAAGCAATGCGCTCCACCGTCTGAGTAGATGGCTAGGGCATCCGAAGAACCGCACTTCGGACACCCCTCGTGTCTGACAAAACTGGACACTAGAAGTCTCCAGAGTCACCTTCAGTCATCTCGGCTTCTTCCAACACCTTGACTGCTTCCAGATACGTAGCCACCCCATGTACGGGATGAGGCTGACCCAGAACGTACTTCAAACGTACCTTCGAGTTCCAGGGGACCTCACCGTTGTAGCGGTTGCCTTCTGCGTCAAATCGTTTGATTTCAAACTTGGACTTGAATTTACGCTGCTTAGCGCCTTGATAGTCCTTGATTTTCACGCCTTGTGCTGCAAGGGTCGCTGCGTCATCTTCTGACAACGTAATGGTCATGGAGTACGCACCAGTGTCCTGCCCGTTGAATACGTCATGCTGCGTTACGTTGCTGAAGTTTACTACGCCTTCGATTGTCGTTGCTTGTGCTGCCATATGGAATAATCTCCGTTTATCGTCTTTGGTTTTATCCAGAACTCTCTGGATGTAATAATATTATACCATACCATCCCACCGAAGTCACACTTAATTTGCACAAACTGTCCTATAGACTCGCTTGTTGGTACAAACCATGTGCCACGGGTTAGTGTAGGTACATTTGAACTCTGGGGTCGGGACCACGCGCACATCAGTGCAGCTTTGTTGCTCCTGAATTGACGTGCAACCAGCGGCCATAAACATAAGTAATACTAAAGTTAACTTCTGTAGTCTACTACTACTGTTTACTTCTTTAGTTTTATACTTAAGTAGTGACATAGGTACTACCTTAGTAAAGGGTATCATAGTTGTCCTCCGTTGTCAAGTGTTTTCTTATGTAGTCATCAAAAAAGCTATCGTCCTCCCATTCGCAAGCTTGTGAACTGTTGTAGCAGATGTTGCATAGGTCGTAGAAGTCACCATTTGGGTCCTTACGTGTCAACTCTGCGTCCTCTAGGATCGTGTTACATGCTTTACATCTCATCTTTTTTGTCCTCTCTTTTTTTCGTTTTGAAATCGTTAATGGCTGCTTTGATGGCATCCTCAGCGAGCACAGAGCAGTGGATCTTAACAGGCGGCAGCGCCAATTCCTCAGCTATTTCAGTATTCTTAATTTGGGCCGCATCATCCAGCGTTCGCCCTTTCACCCACTCGGTGAGCAGCGAACTTGACGCAATCGCCGAACCACAACCATAAGTCTTAAACTTGGCATCTTCGATCACACCCTCATCGTTAACTTTGATTTGCAAACGCATCACATCGCCACAGGCCGGTGCACCCACCATTCCAGTGCCAACACTTTGGTCTTGATCATCAAACTTCCCAACATTGCGGGGGTTCTGGTAGTGATCCATTACTTGGTTGCTATACGCCATCTTGGACTTCCTCCGAATAGCTGTAGTAAAATCTGTCCCTATGTAGCCTGAATAGGTCAGTGGGGATCATTCGTCTGTACTTGTCCCGTAGTAAACCCTTCAGGACAAACTGTAGATCACCGAAGTTGAGATTGTGCATCTCATCTATAGCCAAATCATCAGCCATACGCTCCACATCGGTGTCAGTTACGTAGTGATCAAGTATCTCTTCAGTCATCGTGTTTCTCCTTTAGTGCATCCCAGCTGGACATCAATGGTATCATACTGCTCACCTTCTCGTCAATCAAATTAGCCACTAGTCGGCACTCCAGCTGTGCATCTGGTGCAGAGCGTAGATTCACCACTCGTGCAAAGGCTGCTAGTGATCCAGTCCAGTACCACTCTGTCATCATGGACTGTGGTAGGACCATGCGAGCTTGCTCTGGTGCTATCTTCTTGTCTTCGACCATGTGGTGATACAGCTTCTCAGCTTTAGTCATTAGGTCCCAGTACTCCATGAAGACCAGAGAGTCCCGCTCTAGGACTTCATCAGATGACCCTTGCTTCTTGTCGTCCGCTCTGATTCTCCACAGTTCCGGATTGTAGAACTCTGGTGGGTCATCGACGTATCGACGACTAACTTCATTCCACACTAAACCGACCTGATGCTTCACTAGCTGCCTAGCGATGAACACTGGCGCTTTGATCCTGAATTGCAGCTGTACGTGACCAAATGGGGTCCAGTGTTTGTGCTTAGCTAGGTACTTAATTAGCTTCACGTCGCCCTCTGTGAGCGTCTTATGGTGCTTCTGGAATGACACACGGGCTGCATTGGCTACAGTCAAGTCATTCCCCATGCTGTTCAATAACTCTACTTCTACGCTACTCATAACGCTCTGTCTCCTACTTCGCCTGTGAAGTACATCACTAAGATGGTCATGGCTGCGACCATGAAGCCTATCACCATGATGTCGAGTAAGTCTTCGTCAGTCTTCACGTAACCCTCTTTGAAGTCCTCATAGACCATTCGTATCTCTGTTGCTGCCCAGTTGTATATCCTCTTGATCATATTCATACGTTCACCCATTCGTCTTTGATTACTAGTTTCACTGTGACCTCACCATCGGGCCATTGTTCATAGGCTTCCTTCAGTTTGTTCCTCAAGTCTAGCCATGTTTGCAGCTGGTCCCCTTCACCTAGATCATAGTCTCTGTAGCCAGCGATATAGGCTAAGCGAGTGACGCCGATTTCCTCTATAGTTTTGTCCTCTTTGATTTTGTAGTCCTTTGTATAGGCTTCTAAATAATAGTCAGCCGTTGCTTTGCTTATGTTTACTTCAACATTCATGCTGCTTCCTCCTCGTCTTCTTCTTCTAAGTCTTCCCAAAAGAAAGACAGATACCATTCCATTTCACGCATTATCTCTGAGAAGGTAGCAAAGCTTACTTCACACCATCGCTGACCTTCAACTGCGTATAAATGCATCCCTTTTTCTTCTGAGTGTTCACCATAGCCTGTTAACACTAGGACACCCCCAGCACCATCAGTGTAAACGCAGGCTATCTCCTGCTGAATAAAACAAATATTCATCACATAGTCATCAATGGTGTTTCTTTCGTTAAGCTCTTCACCTTCTATCCAATCGTAGAAATCGTCCATAGTTTTTCTGGCTATCTCAGCCGCTTCTTCCATTGTTACCGTTTTAACCATTGTGGTTTCTCCCGTTTAGTCCATCTCATGTCAATCTCGTTCTCACGCACCCTGTAGTAGTCCCTATAGGCTGATATCGTGTCTATACCTCTACACTCGTCATACATACACTGCGGAGGCTCTACGAATGGCAGATCTGGCAGCGCATCGGGTACTTGTGACAGATGTGGCAATAGCCGCTCTGTGGCATGGTGTTTGCCATAGCGGTGCGTATATTCTGCAAATAGTGCACGTAGGTGCTGCAACCCGTGTTTATACGCAATCTGGGACGATCTAAGCCACTTTGTGCTAGGGTGGTTAGCGTGGGTAGGCTTATAGACAAAGTCCGCTTGTGGGGACTCTGTGAGCCTGTGAGCCGTGCTAAGCATTTGTGCAGTCTCTAGGATCATCTTGACTACATGCTTGTCACATAGCGCCCTAGCTGCCTGCGTAGGGCACTCTTCTACATAAAAATAATTCATCGTCTGCGCCTCGGTGTGTCCTCGTCTGCCCACAGCCATTGATGATCGTCTAGACACTGCAGTATGTCCAGATACTCACGGTTGCTAACATCCTCGTTATGCTTCGGAACGCCATTGATCTCTAGGTTCTCGAATACGTAGTCGTCCCCGTCATGATTTAGGTAAAAGCTGTACACATCTCCAGAGTATCCGCTGTACAACTCGTGATCATATCCGATCATTGTTCAATCTCCTATTCTGTTCGGTGTCTAATATTCGCATGGCAGCGTGTAGCTTGTCAACGTCAGCGTGTGACCGTCTACCATCGTGTTGTATTTTGTACATCACTTCCCATGCTTTGAGAATGTCCTCTCGCTTTGGCTCAATCATCTTCATGCTTTTTGTCCTCTTTAGTCATTAAAGTTACGCTCTCGCCACTATTAGCTGCGTCTACTATACGCTGAGCGATAGAGACAAACATATGGTTACCGCCACCCTGAGCAATCCTATTAACTGTGATGGCTCGCTTGATCTCTGCGAGTGCGTCCTCGCCTATGTTTATCTCTACCGTTCTCATAGTTAATCCTCGATAACCATTGATTGCTGTACGTCATACGACATCGACCCAGCTGATTGATACACCAGATCAGCAATCTCTGGGTAGTCATGCTCCATTTGTTCTAACTTTTGAAACGCGAAGATGTCATCAGTTTTTATGACTCGCTCCGCTAATGCTATATATTCTCTGATTAACTCATTCACTATGCTGTCTCCTCTGCATCAACATCAAAGTATTCGTCACCGCCCCATTTGATAGCTAAGCTGTTATAAATTTTCCGGTAGTGCTTGATGACCTTTTCGGCTTCACCGTCGGTCATAATCACACCACGCGCAAATGGCGTCACCCAGCCTTGCTTCGCATCGTCTATGGACTGCTCTGCCAGCGCCATAATCTGATTGAGGACTTGACCCTTTGCGTGCTCAAGTGGCGTCTCGCCATCTGATCGTTGCTCGATGTCCATTATGCCACCTCCACTAATGAATTGATGTAGTCTTGCGATACTGTACGCCCGACACCCTTGCCCAGATACTGATTGATCTGGCGTGTGGTGGTTACTGAGTAGTGCTGATCGGTGCGAAATGCTCCCTGATCGTCATAGCCAGCAACTGGTGTCTGATAGCTAAACATAATCGTAGTGTCGCCTATAGTCAACTCTGTCACGTTACTCTTAACTTGTCGTAATTTCATCTTGTGTCGTCCTTGTGTTGTGTCATGTGTTTGTTACATCTGGTGCCCATTGTAATCATCTGATTGCCAGAGTCCAGAACTTTTTGCATGATCCATGATATCTCCAGAATCTTGAGGTTTCTCAAGTATTACTCAGTTGGCGAATGTTGGCATAGTGTTTGCTTGTGGGTCCCACATTGGCCCACACACATGCAAATCTCATGCCAACACACGCAGCCCCCAACATTGGCACAGATGTTGCATACTTGTGGCGCATCTCGTGCAAGACTCGTGCCAACTTGTGTGGCCGCCAGAGTTGGCACACTTGTTGCAACGCAAGGATCGTGCCAATTGTCTGACAAATGTTGGACCGGGGGAGGGGGTTGACTTGTGTTAACAATTGTAGTAGCTACTCACGCACAAAATAGGTGAAAATTAGGAATATTACCCCGTGTTTTAACGACTGTAAGTCATTGATTAGCCTTGCGGTTGTGACTTGTGGTGCAATAATGGAAAAATAGCTTGACTTTTGTGTAGACTTGTGTTATACTATAGTCGTAAATAGGGACAATTTGTGTTATGACCGCAGAAATAAAAAAGCGTGGTCGTGGCAGACCCCGGAAGTCAGAGATAGCCGCTGTAAAACCCGGAAACAAAGGGCAAGTCGGTAGACCAAAAGGTGACGCTGCTATCATCAACGAGTACAAAGCTCGTATGCTGGCTTCACCCAAGTCAAAAAAAGTCCTAGAGACGATATTTGATGCTGCTTTGGACAACGAACACAAGAATCAAGCGGCAGCATGGAAGCTAATCATGGACCGTATGCTACCAGTGGGTGCTTTTGAGAAGGACGTAGTGAAAGACGCGGGTAGAAACGCTATTCAAATCAATATTACTGGTGTTGGCACTGTAGACGTAGCTGACAATGAAGTCATCGAAGGAGAAATCGTAGATGAAGCTTAAGCACTTTACTTTAGATGAGTTCAATTGTCAAGTCACGGGTGACAACCGTATGGAATGGGACTTTTTAGAGAAGTTAGACCTTTTGCGTGGGGGCTGTGGTTTTCCTTTTGTGATCACGAGTGGCTTCCGTCATCCTACAGAACATCCTATTGAAGCTGCCAAGGAAGTTCCCGGCACCCACGCCCAAGGTATCGCTGCTGACATCCAGATTACCAACGCAACCCAAAGACACCGTATCGTCAAATTAGCTAACCACATGGGCTTCAATGGCATTGGTATAGCTAAGGACTTTATACACGTAGACACGCGTGGTACTACACCCGTTATGTGGCTCTACTGATTTGACCGATCTCAACATTGAGCTACTACCGTGGCAACAGCAGGTCTGGACGGACGACACTAGATTCAAGATTGTAGCTGCAGGTAGACGTACAGGTAAGTCTAGGCTTGCTGCATGGATGCTGATTGTAAACGCTCTGCAAGCCGATAGGGGTCATGTGTTTTACGTAGCCCCTACACAGGGTCAGGCTCGTGACATCATGTGGCAGACGTTGTTGGAACTAGGGCATCCGGTGATTGCTGGTAGCCACATCAACAACCTGCAATTAAAGCTGGTCAATGGTGCAACTATCAGCCTCAAAGGTGCTGACAGACCAGAGACAATGCGTGGTGTGTCCTTGAAGTTCCTAGTGTTGGACGAGTACGCAGACATGAAGCCCGACGTATTCGAGCAGATCCTTAGACCAGCTTTGGCTGACCAAAAGGGCTGCGCGATGTTCATAGGTACGCCTATGGGCAGAAACCACTTCTACGAGTTGTACAAGTATGCTGAACTGGGTGATGACGAGACTTACAAAGCTTGGCACTTTACTTCCTATGACAACCCTTTGCTTGACCCTAGTGAAATCGACATTGCTAAGAAGTCTATGTCAAGCTATGCGTTTCGTCAGGAGTTTATGGCGTCGTTTGAAGCTCGTGGGTCAGAGATGTTCAAAGAGGACTGGGTTAAAGTCTCAGAAGATGAACCAGACGTAGGAGACTACTACATTGCAGTTGACTTGGCAGGGTTTGAAGAAGTCAACAAGAAGCGTACTAAGAACACAAAGCTTGACGAAACCGCAATTGCTGTGGTCAAGGTCAGTCCTAACGGTTGGTACGTTGACAATATTATTTACGGGCGATGGAGCCTTGACGAGACAGCAGCCAAAATTTTTCAGGCAGTACGAGATTACGAACCAGTCAGTGTGGGTATCGAAAGAGGTATTGCTAAGCAAGCTGTAATGTCGCCTCTGTCGGACCTACAGAAACGCTACGGAACATTCTTTAGAGTCGAGGAGCTAACTCACGGTAACAAAAAGAAGACTGACAGGGTTATGTGGGCACTTCAGGGGCGGTTTGAGAATGGTTACGTAACTCTAAACAAAGGCGAGTGGAACGCTAGGTTCTTGGACCAGTTGTTTCAGTTTCCAGACCCACTGACGCACGACGACTTGGTGGACGCTTTAGCTTACATCGACCAGCTTGCAAACGTAGCGTATGACTATGAATACGAAATCGATGACCATGAAATCTTAGACGTGGTAGCAGGATACTAATATGAGCGAAATATACGAGCAGGACCCTTTGATGGTCGAAGAGACTATCGAAGACTGGGTAATCACCAAGTGTGAAGACTGGCGTGACTACTACGAAAGCAACTACGAGTACAGATTTGAAGAGTACTACAGACTCTGGCGGGGACAATGGGACCCAGCAGACAGCGAACGTAAGTCAGAACGTAGTCGCATTATCTCTCCTGCTCTCCAGCAAGCCGTTGAGTCCAACGTAGCTGAGCTAGAAGAAGCCACCTTCGGGCGTGGCAAGTGGTTCGACGTAAGTGACAACATGGGCGACACAGAACGCCAAGACGTGTTATTCCTACGTAACAAACTTATGGAGGACTTTGAGGACTGTAAGATCCGTAAGTCAGTCGCAGAGTGTCTCATCAATTCAGCTGTGTTTGGCACAGGTGTTGGTGAGATAGTCATTGAAGAAATGAAAGAGATGGCTCCAGCAACTCAGCCCATCATGGGCGGAGACTTGCAGGCTGTTGGAGTCAACATCATGGAGCGTGTCAAAGTTAAGCTGAAGCCTGTGTTGCCACAGAACTTCCTCATTGACCCTGTAGCTACGTCCGTTGAGGACGCTATGGGCGTTGCTGTGGACGAGTTTGTAAGCAGACATCAGGTAGAGCTTCTGCAGGAACAGGGCGTCTACAAGGACGTGTACGTAGGTTATGCAGCACCTGACACAGACCTTGAGCCTGACCAAGACATTACTATCTACAACGACGACAAGGTGCGTCTAACAAAGTACTACGGTTTAGTCCCACGAGAGCTGCTTGAGAAAGCTATGCAGGACGAGGACGAAGAAGTAGTAGAACTGGACGAAAAGCCTAAGTCAAAGTACGTAGAGGCGGTAGTTGTTATTGCTAATGGTGGACTTCTGCTCAAAGCCGAAGCTAACCCATACATGATGCAGGACAGGCCCATTGTAGCCTTCCCGTGGGACGTTGTACCCGGAAGATTCTGGGGACGTGGCGTGTGCGAAAAAGGCTACAACAGCCAGAAAGCACTTGACACAGAGTTGCGAGCTAGGATAGACGCTCTGAGTCTTACTATACACCCCATGCTTGCCATTGACGCTACACGTCTGCCTAGAGGAGCAAAACCAGAAGTGCGTCCGGGTAAGATGATATTAACTAGTGGAGATCCTCGTGAAGTCTTACAACCGTTCAATTTTGGACAAGTTAACCAGATCACTTTTGCGCAAGCTGGTGCTTTACAGCAAATGGTACAGCAAGCAACTGGTGCGGTTGACTCGGCTGGTATTGCGGGACAAGTTAACGGAGAGGCAACAGCTGCTGGTATTAGTATGTCTCTTGGCGCTATCATTAAGCGCCATAAGCGTACTCTCATAAACTTCCAGCAGTCTTTCTTGATTCCATTTGTAAAAAAAGCTGCCTATCGGTACATGCAGTTTGACCCTGAGAACTACCCCGTAGCTGACTACAAGTTCAACGCGAGCAGCACACTGGGTATTATTGCTAGGGAATACGAGGTGACACAGCTGGTACAGCTACTGCAGACCATGCAAAAAGACTCACCACTGTACAACACACTGATCCAGTCAATTATTGACAACATGAATCTATCTAACCGTGAGGAACTTCTGGCGGCTATGGCACAAGCTATGCAGCCTAACCCAGAAGCTCAGCAGATGGCACAAGCAGCACAGCAGGCCCAGCTTGAGTTCCAGCAGTCACAGACAGCGGCTTTGGCTGCTCAGGCTCAGGAGTCAGCAGCTAGGGCAGGCAAACTTGCTGCAGAAGCCAATGCTGTACCTCAAGAGTTGGAGATAGACCGCATCAATGCCATCACTAGAAACTTACGTGAAGGCGATGCAGAAGACAAAGAGTTTGAAAGACGAATGCGCGTTGCTGAAACTCTCCTTAAAGAACGTCAGATTAAAGGTAATCAAGATGCTAACAGACCAAGAACTGAAGAGCCTACTGCGGCAGGTGGACAGCTACCTAGAACCGCGATGGCAAATCCTCAGAGACTTAGACCGCAAGGTGGAGGAAATAACTAATGCCCAGAAGCAAGGACCCAAAGCTGGCAAGGGCGGGAGTAAGCGCGTACAACAAGCCAAAACGGACGCCTAATCACCCTACGAAAAAGTTTGTAGTTGTTGCCAAAGAAGGTGACAAGACAAAGACTATTCGTTTTGGTGACGCAAAGATGAAGATCAAGAAAGACCAACCAGCTAGGCGTAAGTCATTCAGGGCCAGACATCGGTGTGATACCAGTCCACCCAGTAAGCTTACAGCCCGCTATTGGTCATGTAAAAAGTGGTGATGTAATGGCAAAAGGCGTAAAACATTTTAAGAAAGACGGGACTCTCCATACCGGAGGAACCCACAAGATGCCAAATGGTGAACTCCACTCAGGAAAAACCCACGGCAAAACATCAGTAAAGTTGTACCATTTTGACGAACTATCAGCTAAAGCTAAGGAGAAAGCAATGCCGTATCACAAGTCAAGCAAGCCAAAAGCTAAGTCTAAGCCTAAGCCCAAGAAAAAACCAATGAAGCGAGGCTACTAATGCCGTTTAAGAAATACAGTCCAAAACAAAAGAAACTGGCTGCTGTAGCGCCACCACGTAAGAAGATTACTGGTGCAGACTTGAAAAAGGTGAGACAACGTGGCAAGAGCAAAAGGTAAACCCAAGAAGAAGAAAACTTCTGGCCCAACGCCTAAGAATAAAGCTCTGTACGCTCGTGTAAAAGCAGAGGCTAAGCGTAAGTTTGACGTTTGGCCTAGTGCTTACGCCTCAGCTTGGCTTACAAGAGAGTACAAGAAGCGTGGAGGTACTTATGCGTAAAAAGGGCTTGAAGAAGTGGTTTGACGAAGAGTGGATAGACGTTAAGACTGGGAAGAAGTGTGGACGCTCCGGTAAGGAGAAGAAGAAACGCCCATATCCCTCATGTCGTCCCAAAGCTGTAGCAGCCAAGATGACAAAGGCTGAAAAGGCATCTTCAGCACGTCGGAAGACTGGTCCGGGCAAGATTAAACACGCTGTGACAGCTTCAGGGAGGCGTAGAAAAACCACAAGAAAAGCTTGACTTTACTACAAAAGTATGCTATACTATAACTGTAGTAATACATAAAGGAAACTAATGAACACTGAGCTTGAAACTTATTTCGACAACTACAACGAACTCTTCAACTCCGAAGGTTTCAAACAACTCGTGAAAGAGCTTTCTGATAATGCACTACGACTAGCTGACATTCAGTCAGTCAAAGATGCAGAGGATCTACACTTTCGTAAAGGCCAAGTTGCTGCTCTGGCTTCTGTAATCAATCTTCCAGATACGATTGCAGCTGCTAGAGAACAAGCAGAAACTGAAAGCGAAGAAGTAGAAGATGTATAAATTTTACGACTTTAAGTGCCCCAATGGGCATGTAATAGAAAAGTTTGTCCCTAGCGGTACTAGAATCAGTAGGTGCGATTGTGGTGCTGACGGGACACGTATGGTATCTGCTCCGGCTTTTATCCTAGATGGGTCTAGTGGGGACTTTCCCGGTAGACACATGAAGTGGGTCAAAGAACACGAAAAGGCAGGCCGCAACAACAACCTCCATAATGACTAAGATCACGGAGTTTAATCATGTCAAGAGCAACAATGGTTGACTTGCCTCCTGAAGAGGAACAAGCAGACAACATTGAACCAAACGAAGTAGAAGAGATTCAGCAAGAAGTAGCTGAGCAACCTCAACAAGAAGAATCTACCGTACCAGAGAAGTACCAAGGCAAATCATTAGAAGAAGTGGTACAGATGCACCAAGAGGCTGAGAAGCTACTTGGGCGTCAATCATCTGAGGTAGGCGAACTTCGTAAAGTTGTGGATGATTTCATTACGACTCAATCACAACAACAAGCACCTCAACAACTAGTTGAGCCTGAAGACGATATTGACTATTTTACGGACCCTCAAGCAGCAGTTAATCGTGCTATTGAGAACCACCCAAAGATCAGAGAAGCTCAAGAGTACTCTGCTCAATACAAGAAGCAGACATCTCTTGCAATGCTCAATAGTAAACACCCGGACATGCAGGACATCCTGAAAGATCCTAAGTTTGCTGAGTGGATACAAGGTTCAAAGATCAGGACTCAGTTGTTTGTAGAAGCTGACCAGCAGTACAATGCTGAAGCTGCTGACGAACTCTTTACCCTCTGGAAAGAGCGTAAGAATATCGCACAGCAGACCGCTGCAGTTGAAAAACAGTCGCGGAAGCAACAACTCAAGGCAGCTAACACAGGCAATGCACGAGGCAGTGCTGAAGGTAGTCGTAAGAAAGTTTATCGCAGGGCCGACATTATTAAACTTATGAAAACTGACCCTGAGCGTTACCAAGCTTTATCAGAAGAAATCTTAAAAGCATACGCAGAGGGTCGAGTCAAATAATCCATAGGAGATTGTGACTAATGGCTACTGCAACTTACCCCGGAACTGGGGGTTTTACCGCAAAAACGGAAGCAGATACTTTTATCCCCGAAATTTGGTCGGATGAAATTATCGCTGCTTATCAGAAAAACCTTAAGATGGCTCCCCTCGTCAAGAAGCTTGCAATGTCAGGCAAGAAGGGCGACAAGATCCATATTCCTAAGCCGACTCGTGGCGATGCCAATGCGAAAGCTGCTGACACTGCAGTAACGATCATTGCTAACACTGAGTCAGAACTGACCATCGACATTGATCGACACTTTGAGTACTCACGACTCATCGAGGACATCGTTGAAGTACAGGCTCTTAATAGCCTCCGTCAGTTCTACACCGAAGACGCTGGATACGCTTTGGCTGTCAAAGTTGACACCGACCTGCACTCTGCTGGTACTGGTTTTGGCGATGGCGGTTCAATTGTGTACTCTGGTTCAGTAGCTCCTACTGACTACCAACACACTGGCTGCTTCTTTAACGATGGCGGTACTACGACTCAGTACACTGATGACACTCTCATTGCTACTGACGAGTTTACTGATGCCTTCTTCCGTGATATGATCCAGAAGCTGGACGACAACAACGTACCGATGGAAAATCGCGTACTTGTGATTCCTCCTGCTACTAGGAATGCAATCATGGGTATTGACCGATATGTATCTTCTGACTTCGTAAGTGGTCAGTCCGTACAGTCAGGTCTTATCGGTAACTTGTACGGTGTAGACATCTATGTGTCTGCTAACTGTGCAACGATTGAAGCTGCTTCTGCTAATACAGCATCTTCAGTCGACACTCGTGCGGCTTTGCTCTTCCATCAGGACGCTATTGTCCTCGCTGAGCAGATGTCAGTACGTTCACAAACCCAGTACAAACAGGAATACTTGTCAACACTGTACACGGCTGACTGCCTCTACGGTGTTCAGGTATATCGTCCTGAAGCTGGTTTCGTACTTGCAGTGCCTTCTGCATAAGAACGAACACGGGGGTCTTAATTGGCCCCCACCTTTATTCCTAGCTGGAGCAATCTATGGGTATCTTTAGAGGTACAGGAGGTACTGGTGACGCTACTACAGACGCAGTAGCTTCACAGGTTGGTACAGATGCCGCCACTGCTTCAGCTAAAGCTAATGCAGCCTCTAGTTCAGCTACAGATGCAGCTAACTCAGCGACTGCGGCAGCTACAAGTGAAACTAATGCTGCAACGTCAGCAACTAACGCATCGACTTCGGCCACCAACGCAGCTACGAGTGCAACCAATGCATCAACCAGTGCGACCAACGCAGCCACTAGTGCCACCAGTGCATCCAGCAGTTCGACTACGGCTACAACAAAAGCAACCGAAGCGTCAACTTCTGCGACCAGTGCAGCAACCAATGCAACCACAGCAACGACCAAAGCCTCCGAAGCATCCACTAGCGCAACTAGTGCTGCGACTTCTGCGACCAGTGCTTCAACGTCTGCGACAAACGCTGCAACGTCAGCTACCAACGCTTCAACCTCCGCTACCAACGCATCTAACAGTGCGACAGCGGCAGCAACTAGCGCAACAGCGGCTGAAGCAGCAAAGGACGCAATCGACGGACTCTACTTAGGCGCACAGTCGTCCAATCCAACGGTAGATGGCAACGGCGCTGCGTTGACTGTAGGTGACTGGTACTTTAACACAACTGACAACAGCACTCGTATCTATACAGGTTCTGCGTGGGATACGATTAACCCTAACCTTATTGGTGACTCATCGCCACAACTGGGT
>VTLG01013045.1_pt1 | contig 27716 bp, 38 predicted proteins | sample 4694571 | NCBI WGS metagenome assembly VTLG01 (sample SAMN12604809, study PRJNA352737) | marine metagenome | biome: ENVO:00000447; feature: ENVO:00000209|ENVO:00000569|ENVO:01000036; material: ENVO:00002151; isolation source: viral sequences binned using virsorter ...
CTATTGGCATATGGTGTATATGTCCTTCCTCTGTTTCAAAAGAGACATACGCATAAGGGGAACGGTATCCCCTTTCATTAATCTTAGGAATTAATGATACAAATGATGGGTGATATTTATTATTTATGTCGTACATATTTATCGACTAGGGGAATCTTTTACAACTCCCCCAGCCTAATCTCCTAATCACTAAGGTGCGATAGTTAAGTTAACGTATCCAAAGTCTGTTGTTACAGGAGCAATCAATGAAGCAACACCAATAGTTACTTCGTTTTCATGTGTTCCATCTCTGTCGAGTGGCTCGCCTGATCCAGCAGTATTGTCAGATACTCTAACGTGATTACCAACTACAAAAGCTACGTCACAAAGAACAGCAGCTGGCCCCCATGTTTGAAGCCATCCGTATTCATCGTCAGCAAAAGTTGTAGCAGTAACACCAACAGCGTGCCCTGTAGCTGTAGTAGGGAAAATAATAAAGTCATGATAAGGATTCTTAGCAAGACCAACAATAGTTGCAGCTTCAAAAGCTACTGCAATTGGGTCGCTATCATAAAAGTTTATTGTCCCAGATCCACTGCTATCTATAGCATCGTGCTGTCTGATTTTGTAAGTGTGACCTTGACCTAGTCCATCGTTAACATACAAGTATCCGTCTTTGTATTGGTCTGCTGTTACGGCAGTACCTCCGACAGTAACGTCTACGCTTTTGTCTCCAATGGCAGCTGTATTAACAGCTAAGTCCATGTCGTGATTTGCTATACCAACAGCACTTTGGCAAATTGATCCAGCAGCTATTGCTCCGTCAGTTTGTCCATAGTAGAAAATTCTACCGTCACCAGTAGACATTCTTGTGCCAAGTGGGTGTAGCTGAGTAGTCCCGGTAATCTTTTCGTCACCAGGATCTCCGTATATAGTTCCGTAAGTAAAAGCCATTTTATTATCCTATTCTGATTTAGTTGTTGTTTTTTTAGGTTTAGGTTTTACAACCTTCATTTGCTCAACAGTGGCATGTCTCATACCTCTCCCTCTGGGAGGGCGTGCTACATAATAACTGTAATGCTGTTTAGCAGCTCTTTCAGACTTGAACACATGGTCATGGAGTAAACAATAATATTCACTGTTTGCCATCTTATCCAAAATTTCTTTTGGGGGTTCAAGCGTTGGAGCAACACCACGATGCATACAGTAGTTCCTGTAAGCGTCCCAGTTAATAAATTTGCGTTGCCCTTTGGCAGTAGGGATTACGTAGGGAGTATCCTCATATGGATCACCTTCAGCGGAATCGGCAGTCTCAGACAACTCAACGTTAACTAATGCATCAACATTAGCACGGAGTCGGAAACCCTTTTTAAGATAATTCAATAACTGTACAGCATTACCAATTGGTAACGGATTAGTGGGATGCCAACCAGTATTCTCTTCTTTACCGTAACTAATGTTAATTACTTCGTGGTAAAGTACAGCGGTACCGGGTGTTACCCAATGTGGCTCCTGGCCTTCTCCTATACTGTAGCTATAGTCGTGCTTTAATTCTTTAAGCATCTGTGGCCATTCTTGTTCTCTGAACCTTTCTACGTGTTCCGTTGCTAGATCATCTTCTAAAAAGAAGTCCCAAGGGTCTACGCTTATTGTTTCTGGAGCCTTTGTTGTCATCGTCTTCTCCTTCTACGCTTGCGAGGTTTACGTATAACTTCGATTGCGTTCCGACTCTCCTGTTGTACGACAGTTTTTTCGCCACCAAAATGTATTGTTGCAACACTTTGTTGTGGCATTGACACCGAAGGTGATGTTGTATATCTATGAGTAAGTAATATCTCTACATCTCCTGCTTCCATGTGAGCATCGTATCTATTTTTAATACCATCTATATGTCGTTGTCCTTGGTTTTTACGCATTGACATTGGAGCACCGCACCCAGAACAAGTAAAAGAAGGTTGTCCATGTTCGCCAATACCTCTTACTAATTCAGCATCAGCACACATTTCGTACGCAGTTTTTACCTGTGCTATGTGGCGTTTAATATCATCTTCAAACAAAGACGTTTCCGTACAAACAGAACATGTATAAACCAATTTCCTAAGATAATGGTTCATAGCTGTATCTCTTTCTAGCGGAGCAGTCCAAGTGTTATCAATTACATCCCATAACTGTATCTTGTTACTATCAGATGTAACGTCAAACATAACAGCATCTCGTCCACTTTCGTTAACAATACGCTGTCTTTCCCTAGAAGATGGTAAATTGCCCTCATATTCTTTTACGCTTTGATTAACCAAGGGTTACTCCATTAAATAGTTGCAGCTGCGTCAGAAAAGATTTCAACACCGTGAGCATCGGCTCTTTCGCCTTCAGCCCATTCTTGGAAGATTCCATATTCTTTCGCTCTGAGAGAATTGTCCTCTTCTTCAGTTACATCGGCATCATTAGCAATGACCATATATAAAGCTTCTTTTGCAAATATTGCACCTTTAGCATCATCCCCACTATCTCTTTCGATGTTTCCGCTGTGTACGACTCCCACACCATATAGTCGGTCTGTTCCTCTGTACCATCTTTGAAGCATCTCAGCAGATAAACCATTTCTAGTAGTTGCAGTTCCAGAAGAACCTGCGGCCACTGTGCTTGGGTCTGATATGTCAGCAATGATATCTGAAATTTGTTCTACGTGTAGTGCTGCTTGTACAGGCATGGGAGCTGGGCCAAATGTACTGTTGTTATCAGTCATTAAGTAAGCTACCGCACCTCTAAAGTGTGTAATGTCTAGAGCGTTAGTTGCTCCGGGTGTTGACTTTGAAAAGCCATCATATAGAGCGATAACATCTTTAGCCATTCTGCGTCTTAGTGACGCACCAATTTGACGACCTGCTACAGTTACTACGCTACTATCGCCTTGCCTTCTGATAAGTCGGTTTGACAATGTAACAAGTATTCCGTGTTCAGCGGGTGTCAATTGTAATGTGTTTGTTGAAAGTTGTTGAACTGATGAAAGGTCAACACCTTCAGTTAAAGCTTGTGCATCAGTCAAGCGAGCGTAAGTGCTGATATCCCACTGTTTTACGCCAGTAGGTATTCTTTCACTTTCGATCAAATCTGGATCTGGTGCAGCAGGCTCGAACGCTTCTTTCGCAGACGCAATCATTATGCGTTGTCCGTTAGTCAAGTTAGACGTACTAGACAAAGATAGTCCTGTTGCCATTTTATTCTCCTATTAACCTAGCCTATTAAGCTGGTCTTGGTATTCTTGTTTTGATAATTTGCCTTCAATATAGGCACTTTGCACCTGCTCTAATGATCTCATATTGGATGACGCACCACCTGCTGGAGTACCACCTGCTGGCGGACTTTGTACTTGTGATGCTGGTGCCTCGGTAGTTTGACCTGTGGGAGCCTGATTGGTAGCACCCATTAATGGTTTTAAACTAGCAAAGAACCTGTCTCTCCGTTGATTTTCATTTAAACCCGGATCAGTAAAAGCTGCGTAATCAATACCGGGGGTTTGCGGATCAATGCCTAAACTTTTAGGAATAGCATAAACTTGATCCCATTGGCTTTGTTCTGCCGTTGGTTGAGGTTGACTTGGTTCTTGTGGAACCTGATCAACTTGGTCTCTAAGCTTTTGGTTTTCCTGGTAGTAAGCTTGATTAGCTTGCAACATAGAATTAAATGCACCTTGGTGTTCTTCAGGTAATTGCTGAATATACCTTTGTGCAGCTTCTTCTTGTTGTTTGCGTACCGCATCCTCACTATCTCTACGTATGCTATTCAGACCCCTATCTATCTTTGACTGTAAACCAGCTACTTGTCGGTTCTGCTGTTCTAGCATTTCCTTCAAAGCCTGAATCTCGCCAGTCATACCTGAGTCGGAGTTAGTTTGAGGGGTTGCCTCCTGAACGGCATCCAACTGAGCCTGATCCTGATCTATTGCAGATGTCATGTCTGTATTGTCTGTAGTCACCTAGTTTCTCCTATCTTATTTTGATGAGTTACCGTAACGATTTGTATACAGTTTAGGTTTAGCATATATGTTCTGTCAATCTTAACGTGCATTTTGTTCTTGTTGTGCTTTTATTATTGCTACAACTTCAGCTTTTGCTTGTTGATTAAGTATTTTGTCAGTTTGGATATTACCTAATCTCCACATTGCTACTTCAATTTTTGGGTCAGACATTCTAAATATTTCTTTAGCCTCTTTAACATTTTCAAGAAGTCGCATAAAATCTGGCTCTAAAATTTCAGTTATAAATTGATTACTATCTTGTTTATAACTATTGTATAACTCTATATATTTACCATTATATTGACGTGCAACAATTTGGTCTGATAAGTCATAAAAGTTTGTAGTTAAATAATCTGTATCATCTCTGTATTGGTCGACAGCCGCATTAATAGTTTCACGTATTCTAGAGTCAGGGTTTTGAGAAGCAGGATTTTTTTGAGTAATAAAAATTGCTAACTCTGGGCCAAGTGCTATCTCAGCTTCTGCCAAAACAGATTCCTGTATTCTCTTTCTTGTTTCATGATCAGGCACGCCTGTTTGGTAATTTATAGGTAGTTCTGCATCCCAATATTGACTGCGGTACATATTAAACATGTCCTCTTTTGACCCCCTATCAACTCTTTGAGCAGCTTTTATATCTTCTACCCAATGAGGAACTAAAGTTCTAAAAGCACTACCTTTTGTCGAAGTATATCTTTGTATAGCCGTAGTTAAAGTTTTATTATATCGCTGTCCAAGTTCACCTTGCCTAGGGGTATCTAAAAAATTCATAAGTTCATTTTCAGCTTTAAGTACAGTATCTTTATATATTGTTAAGTTAGTAGCCCAAACTTCTTCTGGGTTAGGCAAAGCTTTCCTTTCGTTCTTTTTCTCTTGCCAGTTTATATATTCTGGACTCATATCTATTGATAATTGTTTATTAGGGCCATCTGGTTCATCTATTAAATCTTCATAAAGTACCCCAAACTTATCTACAGACAAACTATTTTTAATAGTTTCTGGTGTGTCATATAGTGCAGTCATAATTCCAAAAAGTGATGGAGCTAACAATAAAGGATTTTTAGCCCAATCTTGCATTAATGTTCCTTGCTCTCTAACTTCTTGCATAAGAATAGATGCAAACCTGTCAATTATTCCATTTTCAACTTCTTCCCAAGTATCTAATTTCCAAACTGGCTTAACTTCATTACCTAAAAAATCTTCTTTATTTATTGTGTTAACTATTTCCCCAAACCCCGGCGACAATTTATTTCTAAAATAATTTAAAAATTCTTGCCCACGATCTATGTCAACGGTTAATCCTGAAGCTGTTGTTTTTTGCCCTGACTGGAGCCTAGCTATTGTTCTAAATAAAGAAGCTTCTCCACCAAAAAGATTGTATTTAAGTGGCCCAATTGACAAGTGCCCAAAACTTGTAGCTTTAGGATCAAGCCCAATTTTTACATCTCTTTTAACATCTACTTCTTCTACTTTCCCTGTAGCTTCATTGTGAATTTTAACTTTTTCTGGCCAGTATTTTATTCCTTCTGCTAGTCCATAAAGCAATCCTGTACCTTTAGCAAGATGCATAGTTAATGTTGTTGCATAAAGCCTGTTTATTTCATTAAATTTTCCAGATCTAAATATTACATCAGGGGCATCTTTTGCAAGGTTATAATAAGATTTAAGCCCTCTAATATAAAACTGAGGAATTGAAATCATATGCCTAGGTGAAAAAAACATATTCCCTAATAGTCTAGTCCCTGCAGGAGTAAAAAACTTTTCAATAGCTTTATTAGTTCCTCTTCCTGTTGTGATTAAAATATATTCAGCAAGTTCGTGAATTTCTTCTTTTGTAGTGCGATGCCCTCGTTTTGCCCAACTCTCTAGTTGGTTATACATTATGTCCCATCTTAATTTATTCAAGAAACCTGTATAAGATTGTTCAGATAATTTAATACCGGGAATCTTGTAAGCCCAATCAGAAATGAACCTATCCTCCATTTGAGTAGTTGTTCTTCCTCTAGTGCTACTTAATTCTAGTACATCAAAAACATCTCCTGCTGCTTCAACAACAGTAGTATAAAATTTATTCTCTCTAATATTTTGAGCCATTTCATCAAATTTCATTAACCCTATTTCAGGATCAGCCATCCTAAGCCCTGGCCCAATAGATTTAAAATACTCTTTAAAGTGTGGACTAAATGCCATCTTCCACCCTTGGTTACCTATACCTGAAAAGTCAATTGAAGCAACCATTGCTTTAAGTGCCCCTAATCCATCTAATATTGGATCAGTAATATATTTTTCATCAAGTCGTTTAGGAATATTTCCTATTATTTCAGCCACCTCAGTACCAAACATTTGTTCAATACGCCCAAGCTGCCCTTTGTTTGGTTTAAAAAATGGGTCAAACATTTTAGCCATTGCTTCCATGTTAGCTGCATATTCAGCAGCATCTTTTGATTCTTCAATAAAATCATCTGTTCTTCCCATTATTACATCACTAGCATCATCAAGTGCTCTTGATGCTACAGGAGTACGAAATCCTCCAGGAACAATACGTCTAGTAATACTGTTTGTTCCTCTTGCTGCGTTTTTAGTTGCGTTCCAAACTATTTCCTGTAACTCTAAAATGTCATCTGGTGTAAATGCATATGTTCTTTTTGCAAAATTTTGAATAGATTCATTCCATCCTATTGGAAGTTTAGCAATTTCTTTTATAGTTGGGATTCCAGTTTTTGCTTTAGCTCCTAGAACAGCTTCTTTAGCAGTTGCTTCCAGTTTTGGTGATTTAGCTAACCCTCCTAGATACTCTTTACTTATATCTACAAAAGGAATTCTTGCTCCGGGTGTAACAAAACTTTCTTTAAGCTGGTTAGCACCTGCAGTTATTGTTTCATTTAATCGTTTTCTTGCACCAACAGCTTCGCTTACTTGTTTTTGAATTTTATTTATTACTGAATAATGGCTACCATCTGAAGCTAAAGGATTAGGAATTTTCATATTAGAAAATATTCCTGCTCCTTGTAATGCTTTCACTTCTTTAGCTGGTCTAAAGAAACCTATTGTTCCTCTAAGTGCAGGGGTTCCTAATGCAGCTATTTGAGCTGGGTAAAGCCATTCTTTTTCCCAAGCACTCATATTTTTATACGATTCTTTGTCAAAAGTTCCAAGCCCAGTTGCTAGAAATCTACCGAATTGTTCTGCATTAAATGCACTAGGCCCTGCTTTATCTGTAATATCTATATCAACGTCACTCCATCTAGGAATAACTTCTACATCTTCAGGGTCTGGGCCAACTTGATGAGTTGTATAAGCCCAATCATCGCCTGTTGGTTCTGGAAATAACTTAACAACATTTTCGTTTAATTGTTTTAGTGGGGCGTTTAATATTGTTTCTGTTATAACAGGGGGTAAGCCTACCCCTTCTTTAACTATACCTCCTACTCCTTGTGAAAATAATCCTAGTAAGGATTCAAAGGCAGAAGGTTTTTCTCCTTGAGGTCTAAAGGTTTCTGCTGTCCTTCTAGTAGTCATCAAGGCAAAGTTTTCTATTAAATCTTGGTATGCGTCATACCCACCTTCAAAAGCATCTATTACTGAACGAGAACCCGGGTTTAATCCAATCCTAGCCAACAATGGTTCTGGCAATAAATCTCTATCTACTGGTTGAGGTGTAGGTGCCGTACGAGTTGGGACAATAGGAGCTGGGTCAGTAGGGGCTGGATCAACAGGCTCCTCTGGTGGAGTTGGGGTTGGAGGTTGATATTTTATATCATATGGTTGAGCCATTACATTCCCCTTAACTCATCGTATTCTTGATTAGGCATTAAATTAAATTCTTCTTGAGTCTTTTGTTTTTGCATATTTGGAGCACCAGTAACACCTAGCCCAAGCCCTAATACTCTTGTATCTAAAGGTTTTGTTCTAGGGGTTGGAGCCAAATTAATATTGTTAGGCGAAACATTTTCAAATCCTCCTTCCATTTGCATTTCAGGAGTAGTTGCCATATCAGGTGATCCATCAAAACTACTTGCAAGTAATGGAGTATATTTGTTAGCTCTAGGGTCACCTATAAGTTCAAATTGGCTTACAAGATTAGAAGGGAGTGCTGGAACATTTAGTCCTAATTGCATATCAAATTGTTGTTCAGGCGTTAACCCTTGCGTATAAGCCATAAATTGTGCCATAGCTTGTCTAGCAGTTGGGTCTTTGATAGTTGAGGGATCAAACTGAGGAGTCTCTGCTATTTTCCCACTAGGAGTAACTCCATACCCTTGTTGGCTTAATATGCTTAAGTCTTCATCAAGAATTTTTCTTTCACTAGGGGTTGCTTGTAAATAGTTTTGCTGAAACTGTTCAGGGTTGCGATTTGCAAACTCTCTTGTTTGTGTGGCTCGATCTATTCCGTATTGGGTTTCTGCTCTTTTAAAAGCTTCCTTAATACCCGGCACACTACCATCTTCACTGCCTCTATCAAAAGTAACTTGCAATTGATTTAATTTATCAAGCTTTTGTTGTGTGTCTAACTCAGGGTCAAATTTAACCATTTCCATTTCAGCTACCGTACTTTTAAGCATATCGTTAAGAATGTTTTGTTTGTAAGAAGCAGCTGGATCATTACTAAAAATAGGATTAAGAGTTCTAATGAGGTCTTGAAAATTCTTTGTGTAACCCTCTATTTGTTTTTGCATTTCTGGTTCTTGAAAAAATTGTTGAGAGTATTGTTCCTGCATCATCTCTTGTAACATATTAGGCGGAAGGGTTTGTGCAACTGGATTATTTAATTCATTAATCCATTGGTATGCAGCAACTTTTTTAAGTTGTTCAGGCTGAGTTGGAGGAAGTGCAGGGTTAGCATTTTCAATTAATGTATCTATTGCGTTTGAAAAATTCTTATTTGTTTCAGACGTAACTTCATCTATTTGTCTTTTAAATGTAGACAAGTTGTTTCTTATAGCTTCAAGTACAGCAGAACCTGCATCTCTATCTTTAGTATCAATAATACCAGCTTTATCTAATTGTCTAGCAATTTCTCCAATCTGTTTATCGGTTGTGTAATGAGTTGGGAATCTTAATATTTGTTTTTCCCCATCACTAATTTTAGTGTTAACTAAAAAAGATAAATCATTCGGAAGTCCTGTCCCATATGTGGGAATACCTAAGTCAACACCTATCCCTGTTCCAAATGTTTGGCTAGCAATACGATCTGCTACTATATTTTTTTCAGCTGTAGTAAGTTCTCTTCCTGTTGTTGCTCTCCACTCATCTTCAATTTCTGTTTGAATGTCAGCAAGATATTGATTAGCATCATTAAAAATTTCATCAGCATCTGCGTCTAAAGCTTTAACAAAAACATTTTCTTCACCAATTTGTACTTGAGCCTCAATCATTTCTTGAGTATCTAACCCTGCTGTTATTTCTCGAATAAGACCAGCTAAGTCCCCAGCCATTTTGTCTTTTTCGGTTTGAAATTGTGTTTTAATATTATTAGATAATAAAGTTATGCGTTTCTGTTGTTGTTCTTCCGGGGTCATTATTTACCTCGTAAAGCATCAAGTCTATAACCGTACTTGTCAGCAAAATCCTTAACTTCTTTTTTGGGGTCAGGTAAGTATTGAGCCTTAAAAGCACTAATTTGTTCTCGATATCTTAGTTGTGCTACGGAAACTGGGTCTTTTAATAAGTCTGTTTCTTTTGCCATTACCTTCTCCTTCTTCTAGTCATTGCTCTTTTTCGATTAGCTGCATTTCTTTTGTTAGTTGCAGTTGTTCTATTAATCCTATTTTTTTCTTGTATTCTTTTTTTGTCTGCTGCCCTTTTTCTACCTGCTTTAATTTTAAGTCTATTTTGCCTGTTTACCATTTGAGCTCTTCTGTGTCCTGCTGTGTGTGCCATTAAACTCTATCTCCTGTAGGCATATTTCTACCACCACCTGTGGCAGTTCCAAGTTGTGATCCTAATAGATCAAGTCCACCCATTCCTCGTGGGAATGTAGCTTCTCGGTCTGTTCCTTCACCAACTCTTTGTCTTTGTATCCCAGCTTCACCTGGCCGTTGTAATTGTGCTTGCCCCGGTAAGAACTGTGTACCTAATTGATTTGCAGACATATCTGCTGCCTGTGCTCGTTGTTGTTCTAACTGTACAGCTTGAGCAACTTCTTCAGCTTGCTGAGCACGAGCCATCTCTAATAATTTTTCAGCAGCCATTTGGTTTTGTTCTTCTAATGGATTAGTAATACCTACACGTTTTTGTGCTTCGTACAAACTAATTAATCCAGATCCCCCATTCCACAAACGCAATGCTAACAATGCTTCACGTTCTCTTTCTTCTGGGGCTTCTGCTTTTAAGGATACTGAGTTTTCATAAAATACTTTTATGTCGTCAGGCCCAATAGCTTGATCAAAGTTTTGTACATTACTTCTAGCATGTACAGTTACTTTACCTATAGCTTTATTGTTTACTAACTTTAAAAATCTTTCGTTAGCATGTTCCATTCCCCTAGCCATAGCATCAGCAAATTTACCAAATACTAACCTTCCTGTACCTGCTAAAACACTTAGTGCAAACCCAGTGGAAACACCTGATGGTCGCATACCTCTTACTACGTTAGGGAATGTAGCTTCTTCAATCATTGTCTGTACCATTCCAAGTTGTTGCAGTATTTCCTGTGGAGGCATTGCAAGTGGGGATGGTTGTATATTTACATTTGGTCGTACCCAGTTCTTAGCTGCAAACAATTCGTATTCATCCATTGTTGCTTCAGCTGAAGATGCTGGCCCGTAGAAGTCAATTGTTCTCCAAGCGTATTGCCTAAGTATTGCTTCATACTGTGTAATCAATCTTGCTTCTGAATCAAGTAAACTGTGAACTGGTTTAAGTATTCCTTGATACCTGTCTTCAGGCATACCTACATCATAATCCAAAGATGTAGCTGGTTGTATTTTTACGTAAGGGTTAAACCCATACCCATGTTTGTATGGCCCCCATACCCATTCGCCGTCTGCCATTCTTCCGCACCAAGTATCATCCCAATATTCCAAGAATGTTACTGTGTCTGTACCGGGAATCATTGGTCTCCACTCTGGGTATAACATTTGTATGTCATTACAATCTGTTTCGTAAAACTCAATTGCCCATTTCATCCCTGCTCTTGAGTCATCCCAAATCATATTCTTAGGATTAACAGCATCAATAATAAAAGGGAAGGAAATGTTTCTTTCGTCTAAGTGATCTTGTAAAGCTTCTTTATATTCTCCTTCATCGTCATAGTCATCTAATAAAGGGGCATCTGGCCACTTATCACCATCCCACCAAGTCTTAATAAATCCAACCCCATACTGAATAGAGTGTTTTACTATTGTTCTTTTGGTGTGTTCAGGGATATGCATCCATACACCTTGCAAGAATTTTTGTATTCGTTCTGATCTATTCTTTGCTCTTGGTGATGGAGCTGGGACAAATATGGATGGGTTATTGACATCAACGTGATCAGTAGCAACGTTAACAATAGCGTGAGCCGTAGCTGGTCGAACAGGATCGATAGGCATATCATCAGGAATAGGAACAGAACGAGTGCCATGATAATATTCATCTTCTTCCTCGCATTGATCATGGAATGCTTCGTATTGTTTTTTATAAGTATCAAAAATATGCAATACATTTTCGGCAGTAGGTTTACTGTCGTCATAGTTCATATCACCGGGGACTAGAGGGTTCCCTGTTTTAAAATCTGTTAAAACCATTATTCAACTCCTGCCTTATCCCACCTTTCTTCCACACGATCCAGCCTTCTGTTTCTCATTATAATTTCACCTTTACTCATTCCGCCAATACCATAACCTTTATTAGTTTCGTCTTGTGTTGCTAAATATCTGCCACCAAATCCACGTCTTCTAGATTGTGAGTATTCTGGTTCATTGCAAGCTGATAATGCCAAGGCTAGAGCAAAGACTTCATCGTCATGCTCCCCAACTGGTGCTTGTGCTTTAAAATTTCCACTAGACATTCTAACATGCTGGAATGCCCTTAGTTGTCTTAACATTATCGGAATAGCGGGAAATTGTATAGTCTTATGCTCCATTGCTACTTGTAATGTAGCTAATAAATTCTCACGATTATTCTTTTGAATTGACACTCCTTCCACAGGTAAGTTGCTTGCTTCTAGTTCTTGAACCATAGCTAGACCCATACCTGAAGCGTCTGCCATTATTCTTTGCAATCCCCATTCTTGGTTAATTGCAATAATGTGTTGTTGTACTTGTGGCCAGGACTGACCGTCCCATAATCTGTGGTAAACAACCCTACGCTCATCTGCATCCATAACTGTTAGTACGGTAAAGTCACGAGATACACCTAAGTCTAATCCTGCCACATAGTTTTTACCGGGTAGTGGTTCATCTAATAAATCACCACCTATGCAATCTTCTATGTTAGAAAAGAATCCTGATGACAAAGAAAATTCTGCTAGGTACATACGTCTCCATGCAGATTCAGGCATAACTTCTTTATCGCCTTCTACTTCTTCTACATCGGCAGGCATTAATAATGGATTCTGATAAACAGTGTAATGAAAGTATCTGTGGTTTTTATGTGCACCACGTTTGGCTGCTTCGCATCCTCTTCTGAACCAATGCTCTGGATATACAGAAGGAATACCTTCATACAGTGCCTTACCCATTCTTCCTGCTTGTCGTAGGGTAGGGCGTAATTTTTCTGCGGCTGCGTTAGGTATGTCTTGTGCTTCTGATACCCACAAAAAATCTAGACCTACTGTTTGTAGGGCTTGAGCGTTATCAGCCGATTTCATTTCTATTAATCCCCAGATCTCTTCGGATGCACCGTTTAGAGTAATAGTCATATTAGCTTGGTTAGTATCTCGTATCCAACTAGGGTCAAGTAATTGTAGTAATTCGTTCCATGCCTGTCTTCCCTGAATATAAGAAGGGGCAACAACCCAAGCGTGGAATCCCGGCGGAACTAACTGGTATCTGTTGATGTGTTCAATTGGGCGTGATAAAGATTCGTAGTAAGCTGCTTCTAGTTCGCCTAATGCACAACGAGACTTACCCCACCTTCGAGCTGCTTCTAACCATTTTTCTTTAGCATGCAGTGAATGTACTTCTAGTTGTCCTTCATGCGGACTGTATCTCGTCCTTAACAATTGTTGTTGAGTCATTTGTTATATCAATCCCTATTCCTTGAGGAAAACTATTTTCTTCCTCTTCTATATATCCTAATGGAGTTCTTCTGTCAGGAACAACTGCACCGGGTTTAATGTCTTCTGAAGTAACAGGCCTAACTTTTTGTTTTACTTTACCTCTGCCACCACCTTTAGTTGGCCCTTCTTCATCAGGCAATATTTGTATTTGCCTTATAACTGCCAGTCGTTTTTCTACTGGTAATTCAGGGTCATTAAGCATCTGTACTAAATGCCATTTAGCTACACGTTTTAATTCATTGTTAGGTAATTCATCTACCGCTACAGCTTTGTTTCTTACATTTTTAGCTGCAACACCAAAGCTAGGATTCTGTTTTACCCATTTAGTTAACCATGACTGTGATCTTCCTATGTAAGCTAATGCCCCAGAATCTTTGGCATGGAATTGCCTTACCCATAAAAACGATTTCATTTCAGCTGTAAATGAATCCCATCCATCTATTTGTGAGCCATAGTTTTGTTGTTTAGCTGCTGATGCTATTGTTGCTGCAACTAAAGCTGGGTGGACATCACTTGCTTCTTTTCTTGGCATTAATTTATCCCTTGCTGTAAAAGTCTACGTAAAGCATCTTGAGGAGATTCATCAGGTTGTATTGGTGTTTGACTACGCCTAGGTGAATACACTGACTCTGTTGGATTTAAGGGAAGACTAGCTGGTTCAATTCTTTCAGGAGGAGTAAGCTTTATAACTCTATCCCTCATACTTTTAGCAGGCAATATACTATTTATTAAATTTTTATCGTATTCAGAAATTTGCATATCTAATGAGTTTATGTTCTCGATTACGTTAGCAAAGTCTTTTGAAAATCCTGTAGAACTAGACATATCAGGTTGGGCTAATTCTTTTAATGCTTCATAAAAATAAGTATTTTCTAAATCAGATTTAATTATTGTTTTTGGGTAGCCTTTTTTTGTAGAGAGGTCTCCTACAGAATTTTTCAAGGAGTAATACTTTGCCCTATTTGACATATCTGGCATGTTTTTATTAGTTAACACATCCTTCCAATAATCTATCATTATTCTTTGGTGTTCAGGTCTAGCTTCTGCAATATATCCAGGGCTTATAAAAGAACTTTCAGAGGCCATAGTCCCTTCTCGCATAGCCCTTTTCCCTACATTTTTCTTTATTTGTTTACTTTCAAATATTTGTGTAGCGTCTTCTTTTAATCTTTTAGCCCCACTTATTCTTGATCCATAAAGTTGACTAGCCCCAGTTTGAGAACTAAGTGTTTCCATTACATCGTTAAAGTCTTGTATTTTTTCTTTACGATTTCCGCCACTTAACCTATTAGCAAATTGTTCCCATTCGTCTACTGGCACTTCTCGTTCTATTGGCACGTCTCGTATGGCTCCAGTTTCGTCAACACGGCTTGTATATTTAAGACGATCTCCAAATGGGTCTATTTTTGACCGACCACTTCCTTCTTGAAGAACTGCATTAAAATCTGCATTCATCGGTCTTTGATTTTTATAAAACATGCTTGGCGGAATTTCATCAACATCTATACCTTTTCGTTTTGCCCAATTAGAAAATCCTTTATATGCACGGTTTCTAACTTGTGGGTTCCAGCCTGCTTTAACATCTATGTCGTACAAAGGAAGATCTGGATTTCTATTATCATATACAGTATATGTTCTAAGTAGTCTGCTTGGTTGACCTACCGCAGGTAAAGGTGGATCAGCAAAATTAGGTTCAAGGCCTTCATCAAATGCAAAATCTGCTGTAAGTTCATTTGCTCTTTCATTAGCTCTTGCATTACCTGTTACAAAAAATTTACCTGACTGTGTATTGCTACCTAATACATCCTTACGTGTTTCAGTCATAGGGGTAGTAAAAAGATTTGCTGTTTCAGGATTTTTTATAACTGAAATTATTTCTTCGTCTGAGGGTTTAACATCTGTAAACCTTGATTTTCCTAATTGTTTAGCTACTATAGGGAATGCCCCCTTAAAAATTGGGCCTATTCCTTCTGGCAATAATTCTGACCCTATACTAACTCCTGCTTCAGTGGGGCTCATTTGGTCACCATATAAACCCAGCTCTCCAAAAGGAATAAGGTCAGAACCTTTTAAATATTCAATTGGTTGTCCATATTGAGCAGACATTCCTGTTGATCCCATACGTCCCATATTAAATGGATCAATTTGCATATCAAATGTAGGAATTGAAAATTGAGGATCAAACTGGCGTAACGGTGCTAATGCTTTTGGTATTTCAGCAAACTTATCTGCTGTTTTACTTAAGTCTATTCTTCCAAAACTTTTAAATAGGTTAGATAAAAACCCTTCATCTTGTGGTGGGTTTGATCCTGTGGCTCGTAATCCGCCATAGTCTTCCATTACCATTTAATACCTCGGACGAATTGCTTGGAAGTTAGGTTGTCCTATAGGATCTGGTTGATAATATCCCCTTTGATTCCCCGCAGTATCAAACCGAGGTTGCCCAACAAAAAATCTTGCTAGAGGGCCAAGGCTTTGAAATAAAAGATTTCTGTCTTGCAATATGCTTTGTGGCAATGTTCCCAATGCAGCTGCTATACCTTCCGGGGTAATTGATCCACCAAATATAGGATCAGTCATAGTTCCAGTAATACGTTCTTGTTCTGAATCTTGTATTGGAATTATTTGTTGCTTTCCATTGATATTAACAGTTTTTGTTTCAACTTCACCTTTGGAGTTAAGTCTGTCAGAGTAAGTTGTTCTGCCTGCTCTAAAGATTGGGTTATCCATATTTATTCTATAGAAATCTTGAGGGGTGTCTTGCCTTCCCCCGGTAAACTGATCTCGTTGTTGAGCAGTCATTCTGACATCAGGAGCCCTAGAAAGAATTCCAAGGTCTACAAGTTGTTTTGTAAAGTCAGCTTGATTTTGTTGCTGACTAGTATTTTTGTATGTAAGCAAAGGTTGCTGAGTATTTTTACCAAACCCTTTAGGCATTACCATTATTTTCTTTTCCTTAATCTTTTACTTTTAGCTACAGCTTTGCCAGCTTTTCGTGCTGCGGCCATTCCTGTTTTTGTATACGGAAATTTTCTTTTTCCTACTTTAGGCATTACCTTCTCCTTTTTGTTGGAGGTATATTAACACATTACTTTTTCTTCTTTTTATTTCTTGCACTGATGGCTCTTGCTTTCTTTCTTGCATCGGCAGATGAGCTCGCACCCCATGCTCTAAGTGATAACAACTTCCTAGTAGGCTTACCTTTAGAATCATAGTCCGGCCCTTTCGATGCACCCATCCTTGCCAAGAAAGATGCTCGTCTAGGATTGTCTCCAGATCTAACAGGTGCTTTTAATGTACCACCAGTTTGTCTCTTGTATGACGCACGTCCCTTAGCATTCAATCCACCTTTAGGGTTCTGCCCTTCTTTTCTTGTCCAAGCTGGAGATTTCTTTCCTCTTGCCATATTTCTTTCCTTCAGAGTGTAGAGGCTATTGTCTAGCTTTTGATCTTTACAGTGAAGGTGTGTGGTCGATTGTCGATTAGTTGAGAGTTTACCCCTACACTCTTTTTATAAAATAGCACATCCCCTTTCTCTTAACAATCTCTATCCCCTATATATATTATATATATATAAATATATAGAAACTTACCAGTAAGTTTTGAGACTTACCACGGTAAGTTTGTAGCTAAAGTGTGACTAGCAATATCTACCATTCTTCTGGTAGTGGTAAGTTTACCAGTAAGTTACCTTTCTTACTCTAGTAAGTTTTATTAGAACAAAATAAGAACACTAAAAACAGTAGTAAAAAAATTTTCAGGGTACTATATCCAAAAATTTTTGAGAAATAGTTTGAACACCTACATACATATATATAAGGGCCGCCACATGTCTATCGGCTCTAGTTTTGCAACACAATAATTTAGGGCGGGCCCGCCCTATGTCGCTTTACAGTAACCATGAAATTTATTTCATGAATTAGATTTCATGAATTATTTTTCAGGTATCAATAACATTAGAACATTTGATCTTGAAATATATTTCCACGTAGTTTCACTTGTACATCTACGTATTTGTACCTGTTCATCAGGCAAATGTTATCACTTGTATCAACTAGGTGTTATCACCTGTATGCGATTAGGTAATATCACTTGGAAAATTGCTCGAAAAAACAGGTGCATTACGTATTGTGGCAGCGATTTATGCTGATAAAATATGATCATACAAAGGAAAAAAGGGCAAAACAATGGATTGTAGATTAGCTTCAAATATGGGAATTACCCAATACAAAAAATGTGAAGATCGTGATTGTTTGGTTCATTCTCCAAAAGTGTACGGTATGAAGATCGAGCCAAAAGTGACGAAGTCAAAAAATCAGATCAAGCGTGAGAACCACATACGCAAAAGAATCAAAGCGAGGGCAACAGCCCACATGAGGATCGTAACCAAAACGTTAGAAGGTGAGAACATCGCTCCTAACCACATGAAGACGTCAAGTATAGCCAAGATCAAACAAACTGAGAGGTCAAGGTTTAGGATGGTAAATCATAATAGAATAATGTCCAAAGGTAAGGCGTGTAAATGTGATGGTATGAATTACATGTGTAAGCGTCACCTTAGAGAATACATAGCTTAAAAACAAAATACAACGCAAGGATACCCATTCCTCGAGACTATAAATAAAGAATGGTGCAAGTCTAAAAATCCGAGCATATCAAAGTTCTAATATCTTTGATTTGATAGAGTCGTGATTGTGGTTATTAAATTAACAATGGAGAAAATGCCATGACAACATTTATTAACACAATAAAAGATTCTTCCAATAACTTAGACACTGATTTAAACAATATTTCAAAAGCTATTGTAGGTAGGAAAAAGAAATACTCAATAGAGTTAGAAAATTCAAATATCAATGTCTATGTTACGCCCACAGGATACGCAACATCATCACAAAGAAAAGCCAATGAATCAGCTAAAATCGCCATCATAAAAGAAGACGGTTTAGGTGATGCGTTGAACGTCCAATATTGGGTACGTCATCCAAAAGTACAAAATGCAGACTCAGATTCATTTGTACTTATGATGGGCGGAATCATAGAAACCACAATCACCCTAATTCTAGCCACTAACGGATTAAAGGCTAGACATGATAAGGGTAACTTCACCAAAGAATTTAACGCTATAGCTACCGATCTAGGATTTGAAATTGAGGACAGAAAGATTGTGGGCGATAGCCCACGCCTCCAAGATTTGATTAGCAAGTTCACAGAAGAACTCCTTAGAATTAAGAACTTCCCAATTTCAGACACAGACATACCAAATTCTTCTTCTACTACAAAAGAAAAAGTCAAATTTGTTTGTGAAGAAAAATGCGAAGAAAATAAAACTAGGAAATTCAGCGTCAATCTTGGTGATGTCATCAAACTTGTATCACCTCAAATATGTGGTGAATGTGAGCAAGAAATATTACCTACTGATTCTTCAGTCGTAGTGTTCACATATTCTGATCGAGATCAGACGCAAGCAGTAGATAGAATCCTAGAAGAAGTTCTAAATTAACCACAATCAACCCTACCCACAATCACGATTCTCTCAAGTCAAAGATATTGACTTGTAACATAAGTGTGGGCAACAGCCCACAAGGGAGAATCAAATGTCTCAGAACGAGTACATACAGGATCAGTCCGACTGGAGAACGGCAAATCTGGATACACGCCCAACGTGTTGGATTTGTGGGGAACAAGGACACTATCCGTTACAGGCAACACCATGCCCAAATCCGATGGCATACGCAGAACTTGTGGGCGACTACCCACGTTCAGAGTATGAACTAGAGAGGATTTTCAGCTAATGGGTTACTTCAAAGATCAATTAGAGCTGACTGCTGACGATAGGCAAAACTATCTGAATTGGCTAGATTATGTCGGCAAAAAAACTAAGGCAAAAGTGTGCATGGACTGCGGAAACAGAGCGTATGCTAAGAGCCAATACTGTTACCATCAGTGGGCTTTCTACAATTCGTAAATGTGGGCAACAGCCCACATCGCACCATGTGCATAGTAAAAATCACACACCAAAGTAAGGGAGTAATACAATTATGAAATATTGCACCGAAGATTATCATGTAGTCGAAGACTGCGAAAACTACACGTGGATAGAAGGCGATCTAGATATACACGAAGGGCTACTAGTATGGCGGAATGGCGGATATGGGGTAGTCTGCATGTGCGGAGATCAAATATATTTCCAATGCGATGATCCTAATTGCCCTTGTTAAATAAAGTGTGGGCTATCGCCCACAAAGGAGAATATCATGACTTGGAGAACACACGAAGAAGGCTTTCAAGTTGACTTCCCTAATGGGTGGACAGCTAGCGTTGTTTGGGGGGTAGGAAATTATGGGTCTAACCATATGAAAAAAATAAAAGTAGGGGAGAGATTGGAAGCTAAGCTTGTTGAAGTAGGAGCATGGCGTACAGGAAACCAAAACATATGGATAGATGAAGAAATGGTTAAAAATTATTTAACTCACCAAGAAGTCCTCGATTACATGCAATCTGTCAGCAACTTAGAAGACAGTGACGAAATAGGGTACAACACCAAGTCATATCGCACTTGGGAAACACCCAGGTATGAATAAATTAGATAAGTGTGGGCGATCGCCCACAAGGGAGAAGATTGTTATGTTTAGAAAAGATTATGTAGTAATTGCTGAGGCTATAAGAGAAGTAAGGGAAGAATTTCCTCATAGGTACTTTGAAGACCTCGAAATAACGAAAAGCAAAGCCATAATAGATATTATTACAGACACATTAGCAAACAAATTAGCCAAAGAGAATCCGAAATTTGATCGTGCAAAATTTGTAAAAGCAAGCAAAATATAAAGTGTGGGCGATAGCCCACAAAGGAAAAATAAATGAAATTATTAACTGAAGACATAAAAAGAAATATACCAAAACTACACGAAACATCAGAACAGGAAGACCCAAGAGTCTACGCAAAGTTCTTTGATCCCACAGGATCATGGACATGGTACGCAATGGAATTTGATGGGGAAGATACGTTCTATGGCTATGTTGACGGATTTGAAGGTGAGTATGGCTACTTCAGCCTATCAGAATTACAAAGCGTCAAAGGCATGTTCGGACTAGGAATAGAGAGAGATATCTATTGGGACGATAAAACTACAATGAACTCAATTTTAGGAGAATAACATGAGTCACCCCGGCAACGATTGGTTAGCTGAAAAAGAACTAGAGGAGTACGAGGAGAATTTGATGGGTAGTATTCAAGAAGACAAATTAATAAATAGCATTCACGACAAAAGATTTAAGGTAATTGTAGATGCGGTTGAAGCAATGAAGGAAGACTCATTCTTTGACAGAATGTATTACATGGTTCAGAGACTGGGCAGAGTTCAAGGTAAAAATTATGTTGACGCAGAACTACAGCATTTACAAAACTTTATAGCTACTGTTGAGAAAGACAATTAAAGTGTGGGCTGTCGCCCACAAGGAGTAACAATGATTAAGTGTAAAACAATAAGCCATGTTGAAGTTTCAATATCAGGAACTAAAGAAGAAATGGATAAACTGCACGGAGCATTACTACTAATCAAACGGCTACCTGTGGACGTAGAAATAAATTATTCATACACATGCGAACATGGGATAGATACAAAATTAAAGGAGGAATAGATATGCTATCGATATACGACAGGCTACAGATCTGGGCAATCAGAAGTCAAGGTACATTAGGGAAGCAAATGTACAACAAAATATTAAACCTAGCTTCAGAAGATATAGACAGACTAAAAGAAATTCAACTGTTCATAGACGCACTCGTGACAGTAAGCGAAGCCCAAGAATTTCAAGACGACTTTCAAGAATTTATAAAAGGAGAATAGATATGGGATATATCGAACCAATTGGTAGTGCAGAAATAAGTATAACTAAATATGCATCAGACAAACAAATCGATAGACTTTGGGAGGTAGTCGAAGAGATATTAGATGGCATAGATGTTAACGCTGAAGATTTACTTGATGACGGAGAACTCGTAGTAAAAATAATAAAAGATTTATAAAAGGAGAATAACATGGGAGACAGAAGAGTAGCAGAAATAAAAACAGAAGACGGATCACTGTTCTTTTACACGCATTGGGCTGGATTTAACTTGCAAGAACATGCAGAGAGGGCACTAGACGATGCGTCTGGGCGTAGAGGTGACGATGGATATGCACTCAAAATAGTATTAGATTCACTCATCGACAGTGTGGGTGGTAGAGATACCGAACTAAATGCAGGCATATACCTACAGGTATACAACGAAGACGGCATATTTATATTAGAAGATGAGTACGGACATGGGAACAGTCCGTCAATGATTATTGACTTACGGCAAGACCGTTGGGAAGTGTACGACTTAACAAAAATAGCAGACACATGGACATATAACCGTATTAATAAATAGATGTGGGCTACAGCCCACAAAGGAGGAACAATGACAACAACTTTTAATAATTTTAGTAGCCCTTTAGATCTGGTATCTCACGATGAAAGTGAGTTTACTGATGGCGAGAAAATGAAGGTAGCATACGATCAGAAAGGACAGCTACATGAAGTGCGAACTTACAAGGTTACATACCTAATCACAGGTACTGTTGAGAAAGAAATAGATTTGTGTGCATGCGTAGCGGATCACAACAAAAATAATTTAGATAGCACTGATGAAGTGTACTACCAAATGAGTGAGGTAGAAGGAGAAGACTACGGTGAGCTCAGCTTAGAAAGTGTAGAAACATTATATGTAGAGAGGACTAACTAATGACTGATAACGAAATAAAAATTATCAATAAGATAAACAAAATAATGAACGAAATAGAAGGCGACTATGATCGCATGTCCGAATACGGACAAGAACAAATAGAAAAATACTGGGCATACATAGCAAAATTAACAGGAGAATAATATGAATTTAGAAAACGGAATAGACAGAAATACATGCAAAGAATTACGAGAACTACTAGACGTACTACTATTTAACTGGACTACGAACAAAGCGATAGGGCTTGAATACCGAATAGGTAACATGTCTTACGACAGTGCTGCAGTAAAAGTACAGCTAGAATTTAGTGTAGAAGAACTCAAGTCAGAACAAGATAATGGGTGGCTGAAAATGTCAGGAGCAAACTTTGTTGTAGGCGACAGCTACGAGTGGGGTGGAAAAACTTACACAGTTTCAGGATACAAAAGTAAAGCTAGAAAGAACAAAGTCTTACTACAATGTGGTGGTAAGGAATACAGTTCAAGCATAGAGAATGTTAATAAAATGATGGTATGGAACAAGAAAGTAAATGAATCTCACATTGGGATTGGAGTAGAAGAATAACTATGTTCGATTGGCTTAACTTAGTAGCAATAAAAGAAATCCGGGAGATACCTAATGAAAGACAAAGCACCAAAAATGCAAGACCTAATAAACGCACTAGACTTTATAAACTCATTAAAGCCAGTAGACGAATCATGGGCAGAAGATAACAAGCTAATCACAAGCGAACTGCTAGATGAAAAGCTACCCACAGAAAAGAAAGCAAACCAGTATTGGCTTGATCTTATGTCAGACTAGACGTAAACAAAACAATATTATACAATGTAAATGGAGGAATTAATGAACATCGATGATGTTTACGACACACTATCTTTGTGTGTAAAAATCCTCAACAAACCTGACACTTCAGTAGAGTTAGTTATACAAGAAGTGCGGTTACGAATTGAGGAAATATTAACTATGTGGGCTATCGCCCACAACGAATGCATTATCAATAATCATCACGAATAGGAGGAAATGATGACATGGATATACATACCCTATCAATCTGCTCAGGATACGGTGGAATCGAACTGGGACTCAAACAAGTTATCGATAGAACTAGAGTCGTCTGTTACGTGGAAAACGAAATCACGCAAGCAAAAATCTTGGCTCAACGCATTAAAGAAGGAAGACTTGACGAAGCACCTATATGGTCTGACTTACGAACCTTCGATGCGACAGCGTTTCGTGGACGAGTGGATATCCTCACTGGAGGATTCCCTTGCCAACCGCACAGCCTCGCAGGCAGACAACAAGGAGAGCAAGACCCAAGAGAATTATCAGGAGAAGTACTCCGTATTGCAGACGAACTCGGGCGACCAACTCTCTTTCTTGAGAATGTCCCCGGCATCAAGCGATTCTACTGGGACAACATCAGACCAAAGCTTCAAGCAATGGGATACAGGACTGAAGAAATCCTCGTTACAGCGAGAGAAACAGGGGCCCCACATAAAAGGCAAAGAATATTTATCTTGGCTAATGCAGGAACCCCAAGGCTCGATGGGTGGTACGATGCAATGGCGGACAGTATCCGCTCAAGAGTCAGAGGGTGGAGTGAAAGACTTCAACAAGAAAGTGGGACTTGGGGGGCAGACAGCACAGTTAAAACTGAGAGATCAGACAGCGAACTGGCCTACGCCAACAACTCAAGAGATACCACACGAGAACATGGAACTGACAGAAACTGGCAGACGCAAGACGAAGGACGGCAAGGACAGCCATTCACTGAATCTACAGGACAGGACGAGTGCATGGTCAACCCCATCAGCAGGGGAACACAAGAGTCGGATGCAAGGCGACAGTCAAGCGAGCAAGAATGTGACAACACAGGCCAGGTATTGGCCAACAGCATCGGCAAGGGATTACAAAGGGGGATCGGTGGACACAGTGGAATGGGTGAACGGAACCCCAGTGAGGGTATCGAACACGACACAGGATCGCCACGGTATCACATTGGACACAGCGATACTGCTCTTCCCATCTATCCACCAAGACCAGATGATGACGAAGGATGGGCATACGTGCTCACCAAAATGCAGACGCTTGAACCCGCTTTTTGCAGAGTGGCTAATGGGTCTACCCCATGGGTGGACGAACGGCTACGGTCAATCGGCAATGGAGTTGTACCAGCTATGGCAAGTACAGCTTGGATTTATCTTATTAAACGTTTTAGATAAGGAAGAATAAACAAAAAGGGAAGGCGGTAAACAAGGAGGAACGACATGTAAAAACCTTGCTGGAGGAACCGCCAACCCTCTATTAACAGGAGGTTACCAATGAACCTTACAAAAGTATACAAGGAGAATAGTATGAGTGCAATAGAAGACGCAGTCAAGAAGCTTATTCAGATTGACAAAGAGATTACCGTTTTAGAATTAGAAAAGCACAGGTATAGGTCGCAACTACTAGCAGACCTAGAAGCTAAAAGTGCTAACAAATATCCAGATCCTTTTACTGTAGAGGGGAAGACATATGCGGTAGAAAGGAGTACAATTAGACACCCTCAAGGGACTTTTGATCAAAGCTTACTTACAGAACTTAGGGAACTTTTGTCCCCTGAAAACTACCGTAAAGCATGGTCTCCGGGGTACGAGAAAGTAACAAAAGTTGAGGCTAAGTATGATGGTAAAGTACTAGCCCAATTTGCAAGGCAATATGGAGGTGAAATTGCAGAAATAATTGAGGGGGCACGACTCCCTGTTGGACATGATATAAAAATAAAGGAGGTAATCTAATGAGTTTTGGAGAGAACTTTAATGCCGAGGGCATTGACGAACAATACGAAGCTTTCATGGCTGATGATCCAGAAAGTTATCGCATACCACAATACGAGACAAGCACTAAAGCAGAAACACCTTTGTCTGATGAGCACACTTACTTTACAAGGAAAGAAGTAGCCGAATTGCTAAAGGTTAGACCGCAAACAGTTGACATGTGGATAACTCGTGAACAACTAGGATCAACTGATTTTGGTAACAAACATTCGCTAATATCTCTTGCGGATATTAAGGCGTTTGGCATAAGAAGAGAGGCTAAATAATGGCTAAATATAACCTAGACGATTATGAAGAGGTGAAGGATCGTATACCAGTATTCTATAACTTATATGAGGACGGCAGAATAACTACAGAAATAGTTAGCGAAGACGAGAAACATGTAACGATTAAGGCATACTTGTACAAGGACGAGACACAACAAGGCAAAGGTAATGCAATGGCTACAGGTCACGCAATGGAGAAACCCGGTGGCATGATTCCTGCCTATACGGAAGTGTGTGAGACGAGTGCAATTGGAAGGGCCTTGGCTAACGCTTACATATTCGGTGATCCTTCAAAGCCTAGACCCTCAAAGGAAGAGATGAGCTCTAATGTGATGACACAGGACGAGCCTAAACCAAAGGAAGAACCAAAGAAACAGCCAAAGGAAGAACCTAAAGCAAAGACTTTTGAAGAAGAGTTTGATATAAGTGACGAACCTGACGTGCCACTTGATGCTGCTGATGTTAATTGGTGTCCGTTACATGATGAGCCTTGGGCATACGAAGATCAGTACAAAGGGGCAGGTCATTACATCACTTCAGAGAAGGGTCACTTGATGAATCCTGATGGTACTGCTGTTGTTGGGACTTACCAAAAAGACAGTGGCACATTGCTAAACCCAAAGGGATATCCTCGGTTCTGTTATCAAGCTTACGAGGGTAAAGTGTTAGGTGAAAGTCAAAAGGGCACTCCTATTCCAGACGACAAGCTATGGATGGTATGGTCTAACTTAGGATTCGATGAGAATTATGTCAAAGATAATGTACTATTGTGTGATGACTGGGACGAAGCTAAGGAAATACACAATGTCAAAACCACTGGTGGGTTAGTGCGAAAGGTGATAGATATACTTGCAAGTGATGACGATCTAATGTGGTGGAACTAATGACATCACCACTTTACTGTGGTGAAAATGGTTGTACGCTTCATGACTACAAAGTTTCTCCTGCGTTTTGCGAATACGAGTATGCAAAATTACAACGCAAAAGAGAACGTGAAAGTTTTGAACGTACAGTCATTAACCTTATCAAGGAATTAAAGCCACAAGAACAAACAACAATAGAACGTGGGCTACCGCCCACAAAACCAAAGAGGAGAAATTTATATGAGCAATAAACCAATACTTACACCAATAGGTCTTGGCTTCAATGTTCACTGGGAAGATGATGAAAGGTACAAAGATGTAACCATGAAGTTCCACAACTTTACAGAAGATCGTGGCGACTTAAGACCTGAAGTTATTATCAAAGTAAAAGGCAGACCTAACCCGGAGTTTGACGGTAGGATAAACTTGAATGCTCCTAATGTTAAGAAACAGGTAGTCAATCAGTTAGCTGAAACAGGCTTAGACATTCCGTGGGGAACCATGATAAACATAGCGTGTGCTGCTGTACGTGATGCGAAAAGAGTAGGAGAACCAATACAAGACTTATCAAAACTAGCCCTGTCAGAGAGCTCTAAGTTTGCAATTGAACCGTTCTTATTACAGAACCAATCAAACTTATTCTATGGTAACGGTGGACTTGGTAAGTCATGGGTATCACTTTACTTTGCTGTACTTATGGCGGCGGGTCACACACATAATGGGTTTACTCCAGAACCTGGCCGAGTTCTTTACCTTGACTATGAATCAGATGCGAATGATATGAACGCTAGATTCAAAGCGATATGCAATGGTCTTGGAATTGCAGAACCAGTATTTGATTACAGACGCATGTCACTATCAGTGCCAATGGAAAGTGAGCGGATACTAGAGATCGTTGATGAACGTGATATCTCGTTAGTTATCGTTGACTCTGCGGCTCCGGGGGCCGGTGGTGAACCTGAAAAAGCAGTGACTGCACTTGAATATTTCAATGCACTTAACGCTTCTCACACTACGACATTGACTATAGGTCACGTTTCTAAAAGCGAAACAAATGAGAAAGGAACTGGCACTCCATTTGGTTCTATCTTCTGGCGTAACGAACCTCGTAGCTTGTGGGAAATAACACAAGGCTCTACCTTTACTAAGTCAGTCAAAGAGTTTGGACTATTTCAAACCAAGTACAACGCAGGAGCTGGCGAAGACCCAATAGGATTGAGGTTTATTTTTGACGACCCAAGGACAGCACGTAAAGTTGAGGTTGAAAGGATAGATATATCGAGCAACATAGATCTGGCAGAGAACTTATCTTGGCATGAAAAGATTTCTAAAGTTATTCTAGAACATCGCCATTCAAATCGCAAGCGTCCATTTGAGGGAGTAGCTGCAATGGCTATTGCTGAACACTATGGCGAACCCGGTAAGATCAATACTATTCAAAAGACTTTGAGCCACGGTAAAGACAGAGGCATATTTGCACAGCCATCTAGAGGAGCGTGGGATTTGAGGGCTGAAATGGAGCGAGATTCGTACAACGCTCAAACAGAATCAATGAACATAGGAAGTCAATCAGAACACTTCAATCGGTAAAGAAAATTTCTTACCCTAATCACCCCCCTTTAGGGGGGTGTGATATAGAGGGGTAAAAAGCAGGTAAAGTAATGAGATGCAATAGGTGCAATGGGAAAATAACTTTTGATGGAGAAACTTACCAATGTCTTAGATGTGGTAAAGAAATTTTTGTCCCAAGAAAACGTACAGGGGCAAAGTCAGAACCCTTTAAAGGGAATGTACAACTTATA
>VTLG01014054.1_pt1 | contig 27713 bp, 47 predicted proteins | sample 4694571 | NCBI WGS metagenome assembly VTLG01 (sample SAMN12604809, study PRJNA352737) | marine metagenome | biome: ENVO:00000447; feature: ENVO:00000209|ENVO:00000569|ENVO:01000036; material: ENVO:00002151; isolation source: viral sequences binned using virsorter ...
TACGATTTTGTGCCGAGAATAAACTACTATTAATCATAATAGGTTTGACACCCATATACTTTGTAATAATATCCTCTGATTCTTTTTTCATAACGACATTCTCAAGTAAGAAATATTTTGGTTTGAGTTTATCTCGTATGCGAACATACTCAAAGAATAATTTACTACGAGGGTCATCAAAGTTTAATCCCTTGCCACTAAAAGAAAACCCTTGACATGGACTACCACCTAGAAGTAAATCAATGCTACCTTCTCTGTAATTTGGTATTTTTATATCTCGCACATCTCCTAATTGCATTGTGTTAGGAAAGTTCTTTTGTGTTATCTTTATAGGATATGGGTCAACCTCTGATGCATAGTAATTAGTGTAAGGAATATCTGCTCTGTGTAAAGCAAGTTGTCCACATGACATACCATCAAATAAACCTAATACATTTCTAATAATCATTGTTTATTTCCTTTCTTTTAAATAGGGTTATCTTAAATCTTCATTATATAAAAACAAACTAATTTCTTCTACTTCAAAATCGTCTGCATCTTCTCGGAAATCTTCTTCTCTGCAAGAATTATGTTCTTCTAACCATTTTTCAAAATTATCTGTAACTCCTTCAAAAGTTCTAGGGTTATTTTCATCTCCCTTGTAATGTATGCTATATAGTTTCATTGTTTTATCTCCTCTATTATTCATTATATAACTCCCACAACAAAATTCTCTGCACAATCCTCTGCATACTCTTCACTATGCCCTTTTAATAATCGTTCTTCTATTATCTTGCCGTCATCAATCATAACGACACCATAAGAATCATTCTTTCTAAAGACAACTGCTTTACGTTTATCATAAGCATTATCCCCATAATACTCATGGTAGATAGTGTGATACTCTTTACCATCAAAGTAAACACTAGGTCTATCATTGATTACTGTTTTTTCTTTAGGAGTATTCTCATACTCCACTTCTACAATGTAACCATTGTTTTCTAATATTTCTAATGCTGTTTCTAAACTATTTCCAACCAATACTTTATCTTCATCATCAGTATATATTTCAAAACTTTTTATTTTATTCATCTTCATTCTCCCATTCTTCAATGTAATTTAGTAATGCTTGACTATCTCTATCTAATGGCAACAAAATTCCTTTGGAATGTTCTACATTATTTTGTAGCCACTCTTTAATTTTATTTAATACTTTTTCACTCATTGTTACTACCCTTTCTAGTTAGTTACTTTATAAACTTTATTTGTTGCTATGTCTGTTACCTTAACAGATACTATATACTTGTCAATAAAATCTATTGACTTAATCTCATAGTCATCTTCTGAAAAGATATATTTTAAATCTTTCAAAGAATTAAATCCTAATGCAAAATCAGAAACCTCTGAAGAATATTTTAAATAGTTCATGTATTTCATAATACACTCCTTTATGTTGTTTAGTTCGACTGTCGAACCTTGTTAATGTAATTTATAATAAGTATAACACTTTCATAAATATTTAAGTGTTATACTTATTAATTATATAAATGTTAAGCCACCAATAGTTCTTTAAATTTAGGACTATCAATCCACTTGGCAACCTCTTGTTCTCTTGCCCACATAGATGTAGCCCTAGTATCAAGCCCAGTATTTCGTAATGCAAACCCATTTCTTTCATCTGCATAACTAGAATAGTTTGTAAAGGCACTATACAAAGCAAATACATTCTCTCCTCTTGTCTGTCTTTCATTCTGATACAAGAGATACATTCTATCTGCCTTTCGTTCTGACTTAACAATATCCTCAAGTAAAGTTTTGACATCTACAGAAGAAGGAATCTGTTTGTTTGCCCATTGATTCATGGTAGCAACCTTGTCAATAAATTGCCCTTTCATAGTAGAGAGTTCCCTAATAAATCTTTCAATAGAAAACCCACTTGTGTTCTTTCTCCTAATCATAGAGTAATCTCCACTAATCATACCATTAGTACAAAAACTATCTATCGCACCAAAATACACTTGATTAGATGCTGAACCATCTATTGCATGAAGTGCAATTATTCTAGGTGTAAGAGAAGTAGAAAACTTATCATTACTTACATTCCTACTATACCCTACCATGTTAATATCAAGCATAGCCCAAGCATTATTCCTAGCACTACTCCACTTTATCTTTGAATTTTCTAGTAGTTCTCTACCAGTTGTACCTAGCATAGTTTTCTTGACATTATCAAAGAAAGACTTATGACTAACACAGTTAAACCCATGCCCTACGACATCTAAATATTCACCTGTATTTTTATTAAAGACATACTTTTTATGCCCTACTCTGCTTGGCATAAATCCAACTTTAAAATCTAAATCCGTTGGTGTTGAATAAAAATCATTTGTTTCTAATCTATTTTCTAATGGCATATTTCATACTCCTTTATATAATTAAGTTCAATTTTTTCTTGAGGAAATTCATTCCTCGTTATCTCAATAGCAAGATTAACTGCATCATTGTAGTTAGACCTCGCTAGTTGGTAAGGATAGACAGTTATTTGCCTATCCTCAAACCCAACTTGTAGTCCTACTTCCCAATGCATTATGCTGACTTTCTGTTTTTTCTGCCAACAGTTTGCCTTGCTATATCTGCTAGGTTTTTAACCTCAAGATTTTCAAAGACAATAGTTTCTGTCTTTTCCCAATCTCTCAAGATACAATGCAACTCTTTTAGAATAACACCCATAGCACAAGGTGCTAAATCCATAATTCTTGGATTGTATTCAATCTCTTGCTTGCCTTGCCTTGCTTTCTGCAAAGCCAAGTCATACAATCTTTCTTTAGAAAGTTTAAGACCAATTTTCTTTTCGTAAAGAGGTGCTACTCTCTCAAAAAGATTATTAATATTTTCAGTCTTACATTGTCCTGTACGACCACTAGATTGCTTCCAAAAATTAACTATATGTTTCATAACATACTCCTTTCTTGTTGTTGTTGTTTATTTCTTCGTTGTTGTTGACGAACTCTTTTCCAAGAGTCATCTCTCTTTTTAGGAAGTTCGACTGTCGAACCTCTTTTCACTTTGATTTTTTCAAAGTAAACTGTTTCACCTTTGTTTCTATGTTTTGGCATATCTAAACTCCTTTTCTATGTTATACCATTAATGTTGAACAATAGCAATATTTTTTGCTTTGACTTCCGAACCACCACAAAGCATACAACTTGCACAAGTGGTTCTCCTACCCATTTCTTTAGATGCAGGGCATAATATTTCTCTATCTTTGACAAGTTCTTTGACATCTTGAATGATACGAAAAGTCCTATGTCCTAACTCCCAATGCTTAATAGCAGTTGGTAAAGTATCAGCCGATACCATGTATCTTGTAGCATCAAAACTAGAATTAGGATTGTCAAACTGATGACAATAAGCCGTATGCTTTCTTGCTTTAGCAAGTAAACTATCCCAAATATAACTTGGAACAGAACCACCATCACCATACGTACCCACTCTTACGTCTTTGCTCTCACCTAATTTAGCAAGTGCATCATGTCCTTTGAGCATAGGATATGCTCCTTTTTTCCATTGTCGCCAAACTTGTAAGACACCTTGATACAACTTGACATAACAAGTTCTACCTTTTGCTTGCTTTCTATTAGGTTCATTTGTCGGTGTTCCTCTATGAACACAATCCCCACAATTCGCACTATCCCAACCATGCTTGGAAGCATCTCTTGGGTCATGTGGTGTGATGATATATGTTTGCATCATATCACCTGTCTTTGAATTTTTAGACTCTGATGTCAAAGCAATAGTGATAATACGTTTCCCATTCAATAGAGAAACACCATCATAGATTACATATCCATTAGTCATTATGATTCTCCCATCTGTGTTTTGTTAAAGTATCTACTAGCAAATCGTATTCCTCTTGAGTAAATGTGTTTAATAAATCCATATCCATTTTTAATGGGTTTAAATCCTCTAACACTTGCTCATAAATCTTTTCTTTGATTATGTCATTATGTATGTTTGACATTTGTTTCTCCATTGTTGTTGTTTAGTTCGACTGTCGAACCCTATATGTAAACTCTTGGCACTATGCCATGCTCATGCTCTAAAGATTCCATGTGAATAAAACCCACAAAATCTTTTGGTACTTCATTCCATTCGTTAAAACCATTACGACTGTACATGAAATAATCATCAGTATATGGATTATACATAACCCTATTCCAATTCAATATATTTCCTATATTCTTGTACATGAAATAATCATCAGTATATGGGGTCTCCCAAGAGTCATAAACTTGTTGTATGTCATTAGTAATACGACCTACTGCAAAAGCATGAACATTCTTTTTGCCTTGCTCTCGCACTCTCTTTTGCCCACCTTTACGGACAACAAACTTTGCGTTCCACAAAGTTATGTGTTGTTTATGCCCAATAACTTTATTGGTTTTGGTATCTTGCACACTCCACATTTTTTTATGTAAATTCCAATATACTCTAACTTTAGTCATTACTTTTCTCCTTAACTGCGTTAATATATATTTCATTATAATCGGCATCAATACTAACATCAATGTCTTTAATATCGAAAACCCCTACTTTATCAATAACTACTTTGACATCATAATTGTATTTATGATGAAATTTATGTTCTCTTTGCAAAGTTTCTAATAATTCATTTACTTTCATTTTTAATCTCCGATTACCAAGTTAATTAATTCTTTTGCCAACTGTTCAGTTGACAAAAATCCTTTGACACCATACACAAAAGCATCATTAATGATATCAAAATTGCTATCCAATATAGCAATCTCAACCCTTTTGCCATAATCCCCATATCTCATTCCAATTCCCCTATAGTCATGCCCTTTTGCATTTTGAACAATAGAAATGTATCTATTGTTAGGTATAGGTAACACAATTTGATTTGATTCCATTTTTAATCTCCGATTAATTTTATATTGTTTAGTTCGACTGTCGAACCCTTCATTACTTTTGCCCTATGATAAAAATTTCTACGAATAGAAGAAAAAATCCACTCAACATTATCACCGAGCCACTCGCACAGATTATCATATCATGTATATTCCATGTAGCAATTTCAGTATTTGCCAAGTCAATCACAGATATACCAAAGATACAAAGACCTAGAATGATAAACATTCTCATAGTAAAAAATAAGATTTGTAACATTTTAATGTCCTCCCCCAAAAGATTCCCATTCACCATCTGTGATGCCACTTTTGATGAACTCTCTCTCACTAGAAGTGAGATTAGGAAAAGCATTTTGCAATAGCACCCCACTTGCATAGTTATCTAACTGTTGTTGTGTAACATTCAAGTCGAATGTTCTTGTGATGTTTGTCAACATTGATGTTCTAGTTATTTTCATTTTTGTAATCTCCAAATTTTCAAGTTCGACTGTCGAACCATTTAAGTTAATAATATAAATAAAACACTTTCATTAAACATTCAAGTGTTTTATTTATTTATTTACTAAAGGCTATCAAGCAAAGCCAATGCTCTTTTCGTATCTTCTTTTTGCAAAGTTTTTGCATAAGTATTTGCCATATTATCTTTTTGACCAATTCTCATAGAATAATACTTTGTTGAATCAAGATACTGCTTATCTTGTAGCATAGGTATTTCTTGACCCCAATTAGACGAAAGTCTAATCGGTGAGAAAGTCAAAGGATAAGTATTTGTTTTAGCCATAATTTAATCTCCGATTAAAAAAGAAGTAGCAATTATGCTACTTCCTTTTGATTGTTTTCTTCATCTAACAAAGTTAAGGCTTCTTTGAAGGCTTTGACAAGTTCTTCTCTTGTAATTCCAAGAGAATCTGCTTTTGCAATCGCTTCAAAAGCGATATCAAAGGCTGAAACTTGCTTTGTCTTAACTTCTTCAGTAGAAGAAGATTGTTCGACTGTCGAACTCTTATCTTCGATAGCCAAAGGCTTTTCATCTGTCTTTTTGTTTTTGTTCAGACTTGCTGAAATTCTCTTTGAAAGAGTTTCAAAAGACTTGATATTCGGATTTTTCTTGATTATCTCTTGAGCCAACTCTTTGTTGTTAAACAAAGTTCTGACCTTTGAAAGAATGACTTTGGCATTCTTTTTGAGTGTAATTCCGAAATGCTTTGCATTTTTTGCAGTAATATTGTTGTTTACAACAAACTCACCGAAAACCATTCCAACATGAACTGACTTGCTGAAAAGCCTATTAGTTTGGCTTTCAATCAAAGACCATTCTTTGGAAAGGATTGTTCCTTTTTCTTGGATTGAGTTTGCTGAAGAAAGTTTTTGAGTGATGTTTAATTTCGGCATTGATTTGCTCCTTTAGGTTATATAAAAAAAAAATTACTCTTCACAAGAGTTCAGAGTAATTTTTTTTGTTATAACCTTAAAAGATTGAGAGGTTGTTCTCGGTTTGTTCTCGGTGTTTCTTCATTACACAATACACAATACACCATACACAATACAGATTACACAATACCCAATACACATTATACAATACACAATACACCATACACAAAAAAAAGAGGGGTAGTTTTATGCTCTGCCTTTTCAACATTATTAAATCGTAAGATTTAATGTTTGGTTCGACAATCGAACTAGGAAACTGATAACATAGCAGTTTCTTATTGAAAATAAGTAGTTGATTTCGTTGGTTTTTTAATAAAAAAACTTTCATTACACATTATATATTACACATTACACAAGGAATCATTACATATTACACAATACACAAGGAAAACAGTAGGCTAGGCAAGTGGCTGGGTGGGTCATATCCGTAGCGTATATGTAGAAATACACAGATTAGGATTTTTAACTGTAAACCACATTAGAAACTGTTAGAATTAGCGTTCTTAGTATAGGGAAGTGTTAAAGTAAAAAATGTTCCCGTAATGGAAAGAAGTATGTAGATATGATGTAAGGTGTCTATACAAGACAATGTAAATTTATTTTACAATAGGGGTTGATTTTTTTGTAAAATGTGATATAATTAACTTTATTAATTCACTTAAAGTGATTTAGTTAAATTATCTTTTATATTTTCTTTATTAAATCACTTTTAATGTATCACTATAAGTGATAGGTAAGTTATAATTTAGACTTGACAATGGCTAAGAAATCCGTAAAACTATACACAGATAATGTGCTTGAAGCATTTTATCATGCTATTCGTACTAATAGTTTAGATAAGTTGCACATCCCTCACAGTGATGTCTTTTATGTGCGTAATGCCGTAGAAGCATTTTATGGTAGGAAGTTTAGCTTGAAGCAAGTTGAAGATGCAATGAAAGCAGAGGGATGGAAAGATGTTTGAAGCAATGTTATATATGTGTATTTCTTTTGGAGGACCTCCTGAGTGCGTAGAAGCAACAGATTTATATGGTCCTTATACAACTGTACCTAAGTGTCAATTCAGATTAAAAGAAATGACAGAGAGTGTAATTGAAGTAATGCCACCACGTACCATAAAACACATAAGAGGTGCGTGTGTTGATGTATCAAAACAAGGATTAATCTTTACGTAAGAGTATAATTATGACAAAAGAAAAGAAAAAGCGTGGAGGTTTAAAAGGGTTCACTCAAAAGAGTGGAGATATGCGACCCACAAAACAAGGTGCAGGTATGACTGCTAAAGGTGTCGCTAAATATAAAAGGCAAAATCCGGGTAGTAAACTTAAAACAGCAGTAACAGAAAAGAGTCCATCAAAAGCTAGAGCAAAAAGAAGAAAGTCTTTTTGTGCAAGAAGTGCAGGTCAGATGAAAAAGTTTCCTAAAGCAGCTAAAAACCCGAACAGCCGATTAAGACAAGCTAGGAGAAGATGGAAATGTTAGATGCTACAAAAAGAAGAAGAGTAAAAAAGAAAACACCAAAAAAGGGAATGTCTTTAAAAGACCAAATCTCACGTATGTTTTCTACAGAAAGAAATAAAAAAAGAAGGGGTATATCAACTCCTATGGATGCTGGTGAATTTTCCTTTTCTCCAACAAGAAGAAATAAAGCTACAGGAGATTTATCTGTAAGACCCGGAGGTGAAAGGGGAACTTTTAAAAGTATTTTTGAACAGAAGAGAATAGCTGATGCTGCAAAGAAAAGATTATCAAAAAAGAAAGCAAAAAAACAAATGATAAGTAAAGGTAGTTCTCCACAAGGTAGAGGGTTTGTAAAAAAGAAAACTAAAGCACCACCTAGTTCTGCTGCTTTAGCAAAAGCATTTAAAGAATCAGAAATGATAAGAAATTTAAAAGCTAAAGGTAGTTCTCCACAAGGTAGAGGGTTTCCAAAAAAATCTACTTTTATAAGTTCTGCTGCTTTAGCAAAAGCATTTAAAGAATCAGAAGCAAAAAGACCAGCACAATCAAAAGCTAAAAATTTTAATGTTGGTGTATCAAAAGGTGGAGTATCTTTTAAAGAAGCCTTTAAACATTTTAAAAACAAAGGACAAAAAGTATTTACATGGAATGGTAAAAAATATACGACAGAGTTAGCTAAAAGCAGTAAAAAAGTAAAAGTAGCTTCTCCTCAGTCAAGACCTAGCACACCAAAGAAAGAAGTTGTAAAAAGAAAAGTAGTAACAACAGAATCTCCAAAAGGTGGTATGATGAAAAAGAAAAAAGTTGATGGTAAGAAAAAACCAAAGATAAGTGCAAAACCAAAGGCAAGTCCAAAACAAGGAAGATTTGGTAAAGTTCCACCAAAGATGTCACTATCTTATGCAGAAAAGAATTATGCACCTTTTAAAAATAAATTAAAAAGTGGTCACGTAATAAGGACAATTAATGGAAAAAGATTTCAAGTTCCGATAGCAGATGCTAAAAAGACACGATAAAGAGGAGAATTAAAAATGGCGAGCTTTCTTAAAAATATAGTAAAACAAGGTATAAAAAAAGGTGTTAGAACTAAAGATAAACCAAAACTTAATCTGCGAAAAAAAGCAGATAGAGAAGTAAAAGCAAAAGAAGATAAACTATATAAGAAATTTTTAGAGAAACAAAAAACTAAAGATATAGATAAGGTAGATTTTGGTAGATTTGGTCGTGGAAGAAGAGGTGCTAAAACAGAAAAACAATTACAAAATTTAAAAGAAACACGACAAGAATTAAAAAATCTTATGAAAAATAAAAAAGGTAATGCAGAAAAAATAGAATTATTAAAAAATAAAATTAAGGATATGAAAAATAGATTAGGGTCTGTTGCTAAAGATTTTAATAGAGGTGGTGATTTAAAACCTGTTCCTAGTGGAGATAAAGGAAAAGGATTATCTATGCTACCAACTTCTGTAAGAAATAATATGGGCTTTATGAAAAAAGGTGGTATGCTTAAAAAACCTTTTGGTAATATAGATTTTCGTATGAATAAAGGTGGTTTATTAATCGCTATGTTTAATAGAGTAAAAAAGAAAAAAACATAATGCCACCTAGAATACCTAGAAAAAAAGGACAACCTGTAGGTTCAAAAAAACATAGTGATTTATATACAGATGAAAACCCTAAAGGTACAATACGTGGATTAAAGTTTACTACAAAAGCAGATGCAGTTGCATCCGTAAGAAAGATTAAAAACTCTAATCGAACACACGCACATAAAACACAAGCTGCTATTGCAATGGAACAACGAGCAAGAGTTGCAGGTAAAGTTGGAGCAGCAGGGGTATATCGAGCATTTATTGAACAACAAAAAAAGAAAACAAAGAAACGTGCATCCAATAGAAGCTGACATTAGAAATTGGTCTAAAAACTTTTTAGAAGTACCAAGTGATAAATTAAATGGATTACCACCTTGTCCTTATGCAAAAGATGCTTGGTTAAAGAATAAAGTTAAGTTTGATATTAATAGTGGTTTAGAAGGTTTAGCTAAACAAGTAAAAAAGTTTAATAATCACAAGTACGATATTGTAGTGTGGGCTTGTGATAAAGATATACCTGAAATGCAATATCTTGACGGATATTGTGATGGAATCAATGAGGTTCTATCTGTACTAGGCAAAGATATGCACTTGATGGTATTTCATCCTGATTTTGATGCTGTTACTGCAGGATTAGAGTTTTTGGATGATGAAGGCATAACTGACCAAGAGTTAGAATATGCAATGGTGTTTGTGCAGAAATTATCCACACTTGATGATGCTGCACTTAGTTTAGAGAAATCTGGATATTATCAATATTTTCCAGAATGGATATATCAAAGCCTAGTTATAGAAAGAAGGAGATTAAGAAATGGCTAGAACAACTAAATCTAAAGAAAAAGATAAAAGGATTAGAATTACAAAACCTCAAGCCTTTAGTGCTATGGATATGGTAGAAGGAAAGAAAAAACCTTCTAAAACTAAAAAAGTAGCAATGGCTAAAAAAGGTAATAAATTTTATCCGATTGCAAAATCTTTAAGAGATGATGTTTATTCAGGCGATAGAAACGTAAAAGATGTCGTTAGAATGTTAAGAGAACAAGGTATGCCAAACCAAATGATTGACAGAATGTTTTATGAATTTGCAAATGATATGATGAAAGGTGGTATGGTTACAGTAGCTAAAAAAATGATGCAAGGAGGAATGGCAAAAATGGCTAAGAAAAAAATGCGAGGTGGTGGCATGATGAAACCTAAGAGAATGATGGGTGGTGGCATGGCTAAAATGGCTAAAAAGAAAAAGATGCGTGGAGGTGGTATGACCAAAATGCGTGGAGGTGGTATGACTCAAAGAAAAAGAATGATGGGTGGTGGTATGGCTAAGATGGCTAAGAAAAAGCGATAGTGCCAAAAATTGTTCGTTCAACATATATTCCCAAGAAGCGTATTCGTAGACCGGGAAGACATAAAAAGAAGGTTAATAAACGTGATAAAGTTAAAACACATTGGGCATAAACTACCAAAAAAGTTTATCTATTATCTTGGATTAACCTTCTTGTATATAGGAAAACCCTTTTCAAAAATAGATAATTGGTTTTGGAGAAAGCATAGAGATATACTTGACATATTAGACTAACGGAGATAATATATAAATGGTAGTCGCAGAAGTTTTGACAGGAATAGCTTTAGTAAAACAGGCTACCGACTTTATCAAACAAAATATAGAAACTGCAAAAGATATAGGTGATATAGCAGGAGAGATAGATAACTTGATAAAGGGAGAGTCCGAAGCACAAAAAGCAAGATTTAAAAAATCAGGAGGGTTTTCTAATTTTGATACAGAATCTGTAGCACAAGAAATTATAGACGCTAAGCTAGCTGCCGAGCAGCTCAGAGAGGTGGCTGTAATGGTGGACCTCAGATTTGGAAGTGGAACGTGGGCTGGTATTTTGGCAGAACGAAAGAAAAGAATAGAAGAACAAAAAAGAATACTTGCCGAAGAGAAAAAACAACGAGCAATAGAACGACAAGAGAATATAGATTTTTTTAAGATGATAGGTGGAGTAATAGGGTTAGTATTAATCGTTTTAAGTTTAGTTGCAGTTATGATATTAGTAATGTCAAAACCTGCATTATGATAGAAAAAATAACAACATACTTTTTACATTTTTGTACTATTATTGTAACATTATATCTTATATATGCAATAGGAATGGCAACATTAAATACAATATGCGATTGTGCAAGAGATTATAATAATTGGTGGGAGTTTAAATGGCTTTAAGAGCATCACAAAAAAGTTTAAAAGATTGGGGAAAACAAAAGTGGAGAACCAAATCAGGTAAACCTTCTTCTAAAACAGGAGAGAGGTATTTACCAACAAAAGCTATCAAAGCATTAACATCTGCACAATATGCTGCAACGAGCAAAGCAAAAAGAGCAGGAACAAAAAAGGGTAAGCAATTTGTAAAGCAACCTAAAAAAATAGCTCGTATAACTAGGAGATATACATAATGCCACCAAGAGCAACAAAAAGACCAAAGAAAAAAACTAAATCTACAGTTAATAAAGCTGGTAACTATACAAAACCTGAGTTAAGAAAAAGAATATTTAATAGAATTAAAGCAGGCAGTAAAGGTGGAAAGCCCGGTCAATGGAGTGCTAGAAAAGCACAAATGTTGGCTATGTCTTATAAAAAAGCAGGTGGAGGATATAAGTCGTGATACAGGCATTAATAGGTCCTATATCTAGTTTAGCGTCAACATGGTTGGAGGGTAAAGTTGAAAAAGGTAAAGCAAAAGTTAAAGCAGATGTGGCAAAAGCTGAAGCAGAAGCTATCGTTATGCAAAAGAAAGCTACAGGAGAAATTGACTGGGATTTGGAAATGGCTAAAGGCTCGCATAACTCGTGGAAAGATGAATGGTTAGTCGTACTTTTTTCAATACCTTTAATTTTAGCCTTCATTCCGGGTATGGAAGGAATTGTACAAAATGGATTTGAACAGTTGGAAAAAATGCCAGAATGGTATCAATACAGTCTTGGGGTCATTGTTGCTGCTTCCTTTGGGGTTCGTAGTGCTACTAAGTTCTTTGGTAAAAAATGATGGCAGAAGAAACTTCGGACTTAATACCGGACAAAGCAATGTACCAAAAGAACAGAAGGTACATGGCATGGGCTGCACTTGTAATGATGATGGTAGCGACTGTGGCTGTGATTGTGAGTCCAGAGAGGTTTGCAAGTGCCGAAGCAATCCTAATGATGATGTATGGTAGTTTGTCTGCATTAGTTGCAGCATACTTTGGGTTTAGTGGAAAGAAAAAATGAAGTATAGTAGAAAACAATTTATAGAAAAATTAATTGAACATGAGGGATGCGTTCTAACTGTATATCAAGATAGTTTAGGAATAGACACTATTGGTATAGGTAGAAATTTACAAGATAGAGGAATATCTCCTGAAGAACTTGCACAGATGGAAACATCTATAGAGGATATTCACGATAAAGGTATTACAGAAGCAGATGCAATATATCTTGCAGAGAATGACGTACAGATTGTTGAAGATGAACTTTCTAAAGCACACCCTTGTGTGGAAAGATTAGATGCTGTACGTCAGCTTATACTGATGGATATGGCTTACAACATGGGTGTACCAAGATTATGTAAGTTTAAAAATATGTGGAGAAATATTCACAAAGCAGTAGAAGCTGATATTAAAAAAGAAAAGTTTTTTCGTGCTGCATCATTAGAGATGTTAGATAGCAAATGGGCAAGACAAGTAAAAAGCAGAGCAAAGAAAATGGCAATCGCTATGCGAAGTGGAGAGTTTTAATATGGCAGGACATAAACCTAAAAAATTAACAGTACAAAAAGCAAAAGAAATGGGGATAACATTTAAAAAGAAAAAAGTTAAAGAAGGTAATACTGTATTTTTTAAAGCAGGTACTACTCCTAAAAAAAATAAAACTGGGTTCTTTGATTTTTTAACAGTGTTTAATAAAAAGAATTTAGGTGGTTAAAATTGACTAGACAATTAACAGACAAACAACAGAAATTTATTCACGTACTCTTTGACCAAGCACAAGGAGATTTTGTAACTGCTAAAAAATTAGCAGGATATTCAGAGTCATCTTCTACTACTGATATTGTAAAAGGTATGAAAGATGAAATTATACAAGCAACACATTTATATTTAGCAAGAAATGTACCACAAGCAGCTATGGCTATGACAGGTGCTTTAAAAGACCCAACAGAACTAGGTATAAAAGATAAAATGTTTGCTGCAAAAGAAGTCCTCGATAGAACAGGGCTAATTAAAACTGAAAAAGTAGAAGTAAAAGCTAGTGGTGGTATAGTATTAATGCCACCTAAGAAGGAAGAAGAGGATGAAAACGGATAGTCGTATTATAAAACCTATTAATCCTATTGCAAAAGAGTTGCATAGATATAAACCTCAAGTTATTCCTAATAAGAAAAAAACAATACCACGTAAAAGTAAACATAAGGATTATAGATTTAGTGGAATGGTGCTATCAACAACGGAGAAAACATAATGGTAAAAAAATATATTAAGAAAGCTGCTAAAAAGGGAGTAAAAATCTTAAAGAAAAAAGGAGGATATAGCTATACTGCTAAACCTAAACCTAAATCTAAAGTTAAATCTACTGATACTAAAATAAAAGAAATGCAAAAGGAAATACGAGCAATAAATAGAAAACGGAAGTTGATGAAACGATTAGGTTTAGAAGAATATTTAACAGGGGGTGAACCTGCAAGATATGCACTTAATAAAAAAACGGGTGAATATCAACTTAAACCTGAGTTCTCTAAACCTAAACCTAAATCTAAAGTTAAATCTACTGATACTAAAACAAAAAAAATGCAAAAGGCTGAGTATATTTTAAAGTTTGGTCTTGTTAAAACAAAACCTAAAGGAAAACCTAAAAGTTTAAAATCTGGTTCAAAAGCTGTTGTGCAAGATATAAGTATGAGTAAACTATTAAATGCACAAGATAAGATTAGGGCTGCTGCTAAAAAAGCTGGACAGATGGTAGCAATATATAGGAAAAATAATCCTAATAATCCTAATGTTAAAATTTATAATCAATATATGGCTAAGAAAAAGGAGAAAAAATAATGGCATTAAAAAAACTTATAAAGAAAGCTACTAAAAAAGCTACTAAAAAAGCAGTTGTTCCAAAAGAAAAACCTTTTAAAAATATATATACAGGAAAAACGTTACCAAAAAATGTAAAAGATTTAATACTTAAAAGGTCAAAAGCAAAAAGGAAAACTCAAAGAGATTTTATGATAAAAAAAGCAATTAGTGAAAAAGAAACAAGAGAGCTAAATAAGCAGTTAAGTCGAGAGTTACCTAAACTAAAAGGAGAATATAATGAAATATTGTCTAAAATGTTGGGTAGAAAATCAATTAACAAGCCAAACCCATCTAAATATGATGCAAAACTAGCAGAGAAACAAAGTGCTAAAGTAAAAAGAGTTAGAGATGCAAATGCTAAAGCATTTAAAGTATTTAATGGTTTTGAAAGAGAAGGCAAGATAGTACCGGGTGAACTTCAAGCGTTAAAACAAAGATTTGATAAAGCAGGTGGAGCATCTGAACTAGGTATGTCTTTTACAAACTTTAAAAATATGTATAAAGGTCCTTACTATCTTGGTGAAAAATATAGTGTTTCAGGAAAAAAGAAGTAATGGATAGAAGTGTAGGTAAGTGGAAGTTACCACAACCAACAGATTTAAAAGATGAAGAACAAAAAGAATGGATACAGATACCACGCATAGCTAGAACTATACCATTTGGTTATGAAATAGATAAAGATGATTCAAGTGTTTTAAATCCTATAAATAATGAATTAGATTTATTAGATAAAGCTAGAAAATATATTAAACAATATTCATATCGTGAGGTAGCAAACTGGTTGAGTAAAAATACAGGTCGTAATATATCTCACATGGGATTAAGAAAAAGATTAATGCATGAAAAACAACGTAAGAACAAAGCTACAAGCATCCTCAAGTGGGCAGACTATGCGAAAAAAGCGATACAAAAAGCAGAAGAACTTAGTACAAAAAGAACAAGTGCCTACAAAAAAACAGAAGATAGAATATCAAGTTAATAATGATATTGAAGAATATGCTAATATTCTATTTAAACCAAACAAAGGACCTCAAACAGAATTTTTAGCAGCAAGTGAAAGAGAAGTTTTATATGGGGGAAGTGCAGGTGGTGGTAAATCATTTGCAATGTTAGCAGACCCTTTGAGATTTATGACCCATTCTGCGTTTAGTGGATTATTATTAAGACATACAACAGAAGAATTAAGAGAGCTTATTTTTAAATCGCAAGAATTATATCCTAAAGTTTATCCGGGTATTAAGTGGTCAGAAAGAAAGATGCAGTGGACAGCACCATCTGGAGCAAGATTGTGGATGTCGTATCTTGATAGAGATGAAGATGTCTTGCGTTATCAGGGTCTAGCGTTTAGCTGGATAGGGTTTGACGAGCTTACTCAATGGTCCACACCTTACGCATGGAATTATATGCGTTCTCGTCTAAGGTCTACTGCACCTGATTTATCTGTGTATATGAGAGCTACAACCAATCCGGGTGGTAGAGGACATAGTTGGGTTAAGAAAATGTTTATAGACCCAGCACCTTATAATAAATCTTTTTTTGCAACAGATATTGACACAAACGAAATTTTAAGGTATCCTTCAGGACATCAAAAAGCAGGTAAACCTTTATTTAAAAGAAGATTTATACCTGCAAGATTATCTGATAATCCTTATTTAGCAGAACAAGGTGATTATGAAGCAATGCTTTTATCATTACCTGAACAACAAAGAAGACAATTATTAGATGGTGATTGGGATATTAAAGAGGGTGCAGCATTTACTGAATTTAATCGTGATATTCATGTTATTGAACCTTTTGATATTCCTTCTAATTGGGTTAAGTTTAGAGCTTGTGACTATGGTTATGGTTCTTATAGTGGGGTGTTATGGTTTGCTGTATCACCATCTGAACAACTTATCATCTATAGAGAACACTATGTATCGAAAGTCCTTGCCACTGATTTAGCCGAACAGATATTGGAGCTAGAACATGGAGATGGCAACATTAAGTACGGGATATTGGACAGTAGTCTTTGGCACAAGCGTGGCGACACTGGTCCTTCTTTGGCTGAGCAAATGATAAGTAAAGGTTGTCGTTGGCGACCTTCAGATAGAAGTAGAGGTAGTCGTGTTGCAGGTAAAAATGAAGTGCATAGACGATTACAAATAGATGAATTTACAGAAGAACCTAGATTAGTATTCTTTAGCACTTGTACAAATATAGTATCACAGTTACCTTCAATACCTTTAGATAAAAAAAACCCTGAAGATGTTGATACAAAATCAGAAGACCATTTGTATGATGCATTAAGATATGGTATAATGTCAAGACCAAGATTTAGTGTATTTGATTATGACCCAATGGGTAGACCTAGTACAGGTATGCCAATAGCAGATTCAACATTTGGATATTAAGGATAAAATATGGCAGAAGAAGATATTAATATAGAATCAACAGAAGCGATAGCTTTAGATGATGTAGAAGAAGCTAGTGGATTTATAGATACTGAAGTTTCTAATATTATTCCCTTTGTTTTAGAAAAATATAAAAGAGCAGAGGATTATCGTTATCAAGATGAAGAGAGATGGATTAGAGCTTATAGAAACTATAGAGGTTTGTATGGTCCTGATGTTCAATTTACTGAAGCAGAAAAATCTAGGATATTTATTAAGATAACAAAAACAAAAACTTTAGCTGCTTATGGACAAATTGTAGATGTTTTATTTGCAAATCATAAATTTCCATTAAGTATTGAACCTACAGTTTTACCTGAAGGAGTTGTAGCAGATGTGCATTTTGACCCACAAGAACCTGAAGAATTAAGAGGACTGCAACAACAAGATACAAGTCCGTATGGTTTTGCAGGAGATGGTAGAGAATTACCTGCAGGTGCAACAGAAAAAACTTTACAAGAAAAGTTAGGAGTTTTAGAAAATAAATTAGAACCTGTTGCTGATAAACTAAAAGAAGGACCTGCATCTACACCAACAGCTATTGATTTTAGTCCAGCATTAATAGCAGCAAAAAAAATGCAAAAGAAAATACATGACCAATTAGAAGAATCTAGTGCAAATAAAAATTTAAGAAGTGTAGCTTTTGAAATGGCATTATTTGGAACAGGTATAATGAAAGGACCTTTTGCTACAGATAAAGAATATCCTAATTGGAAAGAAGATGGAGAGTATGACCCTATTTTTAAAACTGTTCCTCAAGTAGAACAAGTATCAGTATGGGATTTTTACCCAGACCCTGATGCTAACAATATGGAAGAAGCAGAGTTTGTAATACAACGACATAAAATGTCACGTTCTCAAGTAAGAAGTTTAAAGAAAAGACCTTATTTTAGAGGTGAGGTAATTGACGAAGTAATACAGATGGGAGAGAATTATACTAAAAAATATTGGGAAGATGACTTATCAGATTATGCACCTGAACATGGAATAGATAGATTTGAAGTTCTTGAATATTGGGGTATGTGTGATACTGAAATGTTAGAAGAACAAAATATAGAATTACCAGATGATGTAAAAGATTTTGATGAAGTGCAAGTTAATGTTTGGATATGTAATAACAAATTAATTCGTATGGTACTAAATCCTTTTAAACCTGCAATGATACCTTTTGTTGCATCTCCTTATGAATTAAACCCCTATTCATTTTTTGGAATTGGCATTGCAGAAAATATGGATGATACTCAAACATTGATGAATGGGTTTATGCGTATGGCAGTAGATAATGCTGTCTTATCAGGTAACTTATTAATAGAAGTAGATGAAACAAATTTAGTGCCGGGTCAAGATATGTCAATCTATCCCGGAAAAGTATTTAGAAGACAAAGTGGTGCTCCGGGTCAAGCTATATTTGGTACAAAATTTCCAAATGTATCTAGTGAAAATATGATGTTATTTGATAAAGCTAGAGTATTAGCAGATGAAAGTACAGGTATGCCTTCTTATGCACATGGTCAAACAGGTGTACAAGGTGTGGGCAGAACTGCTAGTGGTATATCAATGTTAATGAACGCTGCTAGTGGAGGTATTAAAAATGTTATAAAAAATTTAGATGATTATTTACTTAAACCTTTAGGTGAAGGATTTTTTAGATTTAATATGCAATTTGATTTTGACCCTGAAATAAAAGGGGATTTAGAAGTCAAAGCAAGGGGAACAGAAAGTCTAATGGCAAACGAAGTAAGAAGTCAAAGACTGATGCAATTCTTACAAGTTTCAAGTAATCCAGCATTAGCTCCTTTTGCAAAGTTTCAATATATTATTAGTGAAATTGCAAAGGCTATGGATTTAGACCCTGATAAAGTTACAAATAATATGGAAGAAGCTGCATTACAAGCTGAAATATTAAAACAGTTTAGAGCAGAACAACCAACGCAAGAAGGTGAAAAAGCTCCAGCAGGTGCAAATGTTCAAGACCCAACAGGTGCAGGTGGTGGAACAATAGGAACAGGACAAGCTCCTAGACCAAATGAACAAGGATTTACAGGTAATGTCGGACAACAACAGCAAGGCACTGAACAAACTCAAGCCAATGCTCAACAATCCCCTACAGTGGGAAGCGTTCAATAATTATATAGATATTTTAATATCACAACAACAAACTGCTTTAGAACAATCTGATAATGTTGTTATGATGCATAGGTCGCAAGGTGCGATTACTGTACTTAGAAGACTTAAACAAATAAGGGATATTGCAAATGACAAAACTAAATGAACAAATGGAGATGTTTGAAATTGAAAAAGATGAAGCATTAAAAAAATTAGATAAAGGTGTTTCTGATTTAAGAAAAGAACGTAAACCTACATTTGATAACATGACAAAAATGTTAGAGTCTGGCGAAGTTGAAAATTTATCAGATAAAGATAAACGAAATTTTGTTGAACTATATAAACTATTAAAACAACATCATTTTAATAAAAAAAATATAAAAGAAGGTGGTAATAAAAAATTTCAAGAAGGTGGACTTGAACAAGATGGGGGTACACAAGACCCTGTATCAGGTAATGAAGTACCTGCAGGTTCATCACAAGCAGAAGTAAGAGATGATATTCCAGCAATGTTAAGTGAAGGTGAATTTGTATTTCCAGCAGATGTTGTTAGATATTGGGGTTTAGATACTTTAATGCGTATGCGACAAGAAGCGAAAGCAGGATTACAAAAGATGGAAGACATGGGTCAAATGGGTAATAGTAGTGAAGCTATAATACCTGATGATGTTCCATTTACTGTAGATGATTTAGAAGTTGAAGATGAAGCAAAAGAAATGTTTGTCGGTGGATTATTACCTCCACTTACAAATATGCCTGTAACACCTAATTCATTATTAATGCCTGTAAATGCTCCACAACAACAACAATCATCATTAACAGGATTTAGACCACAACAAGCACAGGGTATAACTTTTACACAACAACCACAAACAAATGTAGGAATTGGAACATATAAAGCACCTCAATTTACAGGAAAGCAAACAACACAACCAGCACAAACATTTGGTAATTTAATACCTTCAGTTGGTGGAAAACAAGAAACAAAAGAATATACTAATGAAGCAGGACAATCTTTATTTATTCCTTTTGTTAATGATAAACCTGTATATCCAATACCAGAGGGTTATAAATTAAAAGATTTAACAAAAACAAAAGTAGAAGAAGCAAAAACACAAGATGTAAAAACTAAAACAACATCTGTACGAGATGATGATAGTGATTCAGATGTGTTAAGAGATGAAATAAATAAAAGTGTTTCAAAACAAAAAGGTACATTTGGAATATCATCTCCTAAAGGGTTAGAATTTTTAACAGCACTTGCTCCGGGTATGGGATTTTTAAAATCTATTGGAGATATTATAGGGGTAAAAGCAACAGGAGAAGGGTTACTAGGAAAACTTACTGCTCCTACAGAACAACCTAAAACTTTTGATGAATTAATAAATGAGCTACCTGAAACAGAAGCATTAGAGTTAAGAGAAAAGAAAGCTAGATACGAAAACATTTTAGATACTAGAATGTCAGGTCTTGTAGGAAATAAAGTTGGAGATTTAGACCCTGCAACAGGTGGTATCTTTGATAAACAAGGTAGAGCTATTAATGAAGATGGTTCAGCATCTACAAATGAGTTTGGTACTCGTTCTTATGCAACTCTTGCAGACTTTAAAAAGGATAGAGAAGCTGGAAGAAAGTCAGGATGGACAGGTGGTGCTATTAATAAATCAACTTATGATAAGTTAAGTGATGCAGGAAAAGCTAATTATGATAAATATTCTGAATTAACAGGTTCTATAGGACATACAACTAAAGCAGTACAACAAAGACAAAAAACAACATTTGCTCCACCTGAACAACAGATGAAGCGTTCTCCATTTTTAACAGATACAGATTTTGTAGATACAGATGAAGGTCCTGAAGACCAAGCATCAGACCAACAAGCTGATGCACGAGAAAGTATGACTGACAGAGGAGGTTTTAAAGGAGAAATAGGAGATTATAAAGGTGCATTTGTTGGAAGAAAATATAAAAAGAACAAAGGAATGAAGCGTGGTGGGTTAGCTTCTAAAAAATAACACACATTAGAGTTGGCTACCTATCCCCCCATTTGGCTACGGATAGCCCTAACGAAAGGAAAAGAAAATGGCTGAACAAGCACAACAAGTACAAGGCACTGTAGAGCCTGTTAAAAAAACTGCATTTGTATCTAAACCTTATTCAAGAGAAGATAAAATAAAACAAGATGAAGAAGAGTTAAAACAATTACTTAAAGAACAGAAAGAATTAAAAAAGAATGACGATAACTCCGAAACAGAGAGCAATAATGAGGAGAGTCCAGAGGAGAAGACCTTTAAGAAACGCTACTCCGACTTACGCAGACACCAACAAAAACAAGCAGAAGATTTTAAAAAAGAAATAGAAACTTTAAAAAGTCAATTATCTGAAGCTACTAAAAAAGAAATTAAATTTCCTAAGTCTGATGAAGATATTGAAAAATGGGCAAAGGAATATCCAGATGTCGCTGCGATTGTCGAATCAATAGCTATGAAGAAGTCTAAAGAACAAGCTGATGAGTATGAAAAAAAGATTCAAGTTATTGAAGATATGCAACATTCTGCAACAAAAGAAAAAGCAGAAGCTGAATTAATGAGATTACACCCTGATTTTGATGATATTAGGGATAGTGATGATTTTCACGATTGGGTAGAGCAACAACCACAATGGATACAAAAAGCATTATACGAGAATGATAATGATGCAAAGTCAGCAGCAAGAGCCATTGACCTTTATAAATCGGATAAATCAAAAAGCGAGAAAGCACCGAAGAAGAATACAACGGATGCTGCTAAAACGATTGATACAAAAGGTGAAAGAAATGCTCCTCAAAGTGATGAGAGTTTAAGTTATCTAAAAGAGTCAGTAGTAGAAAAAATGTCTGCTAAAGAGTATGAAAGAAACTCAGAGAAGATTATGGAAGCTATCCGTAGTGGTAAGTTTATCTATGATGTATCTGGTTCTGCTAGATAATTTAGGTTGACAAGTTATTATTTTTAAATATAACTATAGTCAAATGGCAAACATAATAGTTTGACGGAATACCTGAGAAAATGTAGCCCAAGATGTACACTTGCACCTACATAAATACCAGCCCCAGAAGAATATTAGAGGTTTGCATCTGTAAAAATATGCTTTATAGGGAGAAGTAACATGGCATTTTCAACAGCGTCAGGTTATGGTAATCTACCTAATGGTAACTTTAGTCCTGTTATTTATAGCAAACAGGTGCAACTTGCATTTCGCAAGGCATCAATCACTGAGCAAATTACAAATAGTGATTACTTTGGTGAGATTGCTAATATGGGGGATAATGTTAAGATTATCAAAGAACCTGAAATTACAGTCAAGGCATATGCTCGTGGTACAACTATTACACCACAAGACCTTGATGACGAAGATTTTAACCTTACTATTGACAAAGCTAACTACTTTGCATTTAAGGTTGATGACATTGAAGAAGCTCATTCACACGTAAACTTTCAACAGTTAGCAAGTGATAGAGCTGCTTATAGACTAGCTGACCAGTTTGACCAAGACGTACTTGGTTACTTGTCAGGATTTAAACAGTCTGCACTACATTCTAATGCAGATACTGTTAATGATACTGTTAATGGCTCAATAGCTGTTTCAACAGCAGGAACTGATGAACTTTTATCAACAATGAAGTTAGATGCTTCTGACTTTACTGATGGTTCAGGAACAGCAGGTTCTGCGAGTGCAGGTATTGCAATTCAACCTCGTATGCCGGGTGCAACTGATGCAACTCCAGCAGCAGGTGATACATTTCCATTAACTTTGATTGCTAGAATGGCTAGACTATTAGACCAACAAAATGTTGATACTAATGGTAGATGGCTAGTTTTAGACCCTGTATTCATTGAAGTTTTAAAAGATGAAGATTCAAGACTCTTCAACGCAGACTTCGGTGGTTCTGGACTACAGAATGGTTTGATATTAAATAATGTACATGGATTTAAAGTGTATATGTCTAATAACTTACCTTCAGCAGGAACAGGCTCTTCATTTGCAGGTGCTAATAGCACAAGTAACTTTGGAGTGATTGTTGCAGGACATGAATCTGCTGTAGCAACAGCCGAGCAGATTAATAAGACAGAAACATATCGTGACCCTGACAGCTTTGCTGACATTGTTCGTGGTATGCATCTATATGGCAGAAAGATACTACGACCTGAAGCGATAGTAACTGCCAGATATCACTTAGCGTAAGGGAGGACAACTATGGCAACAGTAGCTTTAGCAAATTCAGCTAGAGGAAACTCAGCTAGAGGAAGACAACCTTATCTAATTCAAAACGAAATCAACTTTTCGACTGCTGCATCTTCAAAAGGTACAGCATTAGCAGCATCTGATGTGATTACTGCACTTACAATTCCAGCTAATACTATGATTATGACAGCAGGATTTGAAGTAACAGAAGCACACGCAGGTACTTCAACAGACACAGCTTTTGACTTTGGTGTCACAGGTGGTGATGTTGATAACTTTGTAGATGGTTTTGATTTTGATGGTGCGTCTGTAGGTGACTATGCTTTTAAAGCAGGTCAAACTCCAGTTATGGTCGGTGGAACAGCAGATACTATTGATATCTTGCTTCAAGCTATGACAGGAACTACCACAGGTGGTAAGGTCAGATGTTTCGCAGTCTGTATGGATGTTGATGATACTGGCACATTAAGTGCTGATGAAGTTGACAGAGATACATTAGACTAAGCGTAACTCTTCAATATAGAGGGAACAGGGATAGCTTGTTCCCTCTTTTAAAGGATTTTTATTAATGGCATACACATATTTAGATATTACAAACGAGGTACTAAATCGTTTTAATGAAGTAGAACTCACCTCTAGTGGTTTTGGAAATGCTAGAGGTTTTCAAATTCAATGTAAAAATGCAATAAATGATTCTATTAATTATATTTATCAAAGAGAATTTGGATGGTCATTTAGCCATTCATTACAAACAGAAACTTTAGTAGCAAGTACAACACGATATACAATATCAAGCTCTATATATCATACAGATTTTGAAACATTTAGAATAGAAAAAGATGATAGTTTAGCAGTCGCAGGAACAAGTTTAAGAGTATTAGATTATAGAGAATATGTAGATAGATTTATTGACCAAGAGAGTACAAGTAATGTAGGAGGTATTCCTATTTTTGTTTTTAGGACTCCTGATAATAATTATGGTTTATATCCATATCCTGATAAAGCATATACATTAAAGTATGATGCATTTTCAAAACCAACAGCATTAAGTGCTGCAACAGATGCTCCATCTATACCTGAACAATTTAGACAAGTTATTGTAGATGGTGCAACAGCGTATGGTTATCAATATAGAGGTGAAGCACAACAATATGGAATTAATTTTTCAAGATTTGAAGAGGGTATTAAACAAATGCAATCTTTATTATTAAACAGAAATAGTAACTATGTTAGGTCTACGTATATACCTCGTTCTCAGAGATATGGAGTATCAGTTCAAGCATTTGGAAGTTAATCAATGGCTGATGAATCTCAACTTAGTCCATTTACTTTTCCGTTGCAAGGTGGTTTAGTTTTAGACCAATCACCTTTTTCAATGCAACCGGGAATGGCATTAGAGTTAGAAAACTTTGAACCTTCTGTTACAGGTGGATATAGAAGGATAAATGGATTTAGTAAATATGTAACTGCGATTGTACCTCAAACTTCTGCTAGTACAGAAGATGTTTTAATGGTTACTTCTTTTGCAGGAAAAGTTATGGCAGCAAGAGGAGAAAAGATATTTTCAGCAGATGTAGGTGGTAGTAGTTGGACAGAAAGAGATAATAGTAGGTCAAACGCAAAACGCTATACATTTGAAAAGTTTAACTTTGATGGTAATGATAAGATAATTGTAGCTGACCAAGCAAATGCACCAACAGTATTTAATACATCATTTGCTGCAACAGATGTAACATCAGCAGGTGGTGGAGAAGTAACAACAGCAGTAACTGGTGCAAAGTTTGTTGCTGCATTTAAAGACCATATGTTTTATGCAGGTATGTCAAGCACACCACAAGAAATAGTTTTTAGTGAACCTTTTGATGAAGATGACTTTGATACATCAGATGGTGCAGGAAGCATAAAAGTTGATGATGATATTACAGGATTAAAAGTATTTCGTGATGGGTTATTTATATTTTGTGAAAATAGAATATTTCAATTAACAGGAACAAGTAGTTCTAACTTTGCAATAACACCTATTACTAGAAATATAGGATGTGTAAACGGATTTACAATTCAAGAATTTGCAGGGGATTTAATCTTTTTAAGTAAGGATGGTTTAAGAACTGTAGCAGCAACAGCTAGAATTGGTGATGTAGAATTAGGAACAATTAGTAGACCTGTTCAAAGTTTATTCTCAAGTGAAACAGATGTAGATGAATTTGTAAGTTTAGTTATTCCTGAAAAAACACAATATAGAATATTCTTTACAAAGTCAAGCTTGGCAGAAGCAAACTCAAAAGGTATAATATGTGTTCGTAAAGACAGTGGTTATGAGTTTAGTGAGATAAAAGGAATACAACCAAACTGTACAGATACATCAATCGTTTCAGGTGACTCTGTTATTTTACATGGTGGATTTAATGCTAATTCTTATGTGTTTAGACAAGAACAAGGTTCACAGTTTGATAGCACAACTATAATAGGAAAGTATCGTTCACCTGATTTAACAATGGGTGATGCAGGAATTAGAAAAAACTTTCAACGTGCTATTATAAATTATTCACCTGAAGGTGCTTTAAATACAGATTTATTTTTAAGATATGATTATGATTCACCTAATGTTGCAAATCCTGCAGCATATCCATTTGACAGTTCAAACGTAGTAGCAATATATGGTTCAGCTACATACAATACTTCAACATATGGTGGTCAATCAACACCACTTACAAGACAACCAATAGAAGGAAGTGGGTTTGCATTAGCATTAAAGATTGTAGATAATGCTGTTTCACTTCCATACGCACTAAAAGGATTTCAATTAGAATTTGATGTAGGAGCAAGGAGATAACATGGGAGCAACCTATACAAGACAATCAACATACTCTGATGGAGATACAATTACAGCAGCACACAGTAATGATGAGTTTAATCAATTACTAGCTGCTTTTGCTTCAGGTACAGGTCATACACATGATGGTACATCAGCAGAAGGTGGACCTATTACTAAGTTACTTGGAACTGCTATTACAATCGGTGATGGCACAACAGGTACAGATATTGCTGTAACATTTGATGGTGAAACAAATGATGGTGTTCTTACTTGGATGGAAGATGAAGACCATTTTAAATTTAGTGATGATGTAGTTATTGATGGTACAAAAAGATTATACTTTAATGACGAGGGTGGAGAATATATACATGGTGATGGCACTGACCTTAATTTAGTTTCAGGTGCAGATATTAATATTCCTGCAAACATTGGATTGACATTCGGTGATGATGGAGAAAAGATTGAGGGTGACGGAACAGATTTAACCATTACAGGTAATAACATTAATCTTACAGCAACAGCAGATGTAAATATACCATCAGGTGTAGGATTAACTTTTGCTACAGCAGAAAAAATAGAATCAGATGGAACAGACTTAACTATTACTGTTGGGTCAAATGGTGATATAAATATACCTGCAAATATTGGATTAACATTTGGAGATGATGGAGAGAAAATAGAAGGTGATGGAACTGACCTAACAATTACTGGTAACAATATTAACCTAACTGCTACTGCTGATGTAGTTATTCCTGCAGATGTGGGTATTACATTTGGTAGTGGTGAAAAGATTGAAGGCGATAATACTGACCTAACAATTACATCAGGTGCAAAGATTAATTTAACTGCAACATCAGATGTACACATACCAAACAATGTAGGTATTGTATTTGGTGGCGATAGTGAAAAGATTGAAGGGGATGGTACAGACTTAACTATCTCTGCTAATAATCTTACAGTAGATGCTGTAGCTGATATTATCTTAGATGCAGGTGGTGCAGATGTTATCTTAAAAGATGGTGGCACACAATATGGTACATTAACAAACAGTAGTGGTAATTTGATTGTCAAATCAGGTTCTACTACTATGCTTACAGGTAGTGGTGCTAATGCAACTTTTGCAGGTACTATAACAACTACTGGATTAATTACAGGTGGTTCTTTAGATATAGATGATGTTGTAGTTAATGGTAGCACTATTGGGCATACAGATGATACAGATTTAATTACAGTTGCAGATGGTATTGTTACAGTAGCAGGTGAAATATCTGTAACAACTTTAGATATAGGTGGTACAAATGTAACAGCTACTGGTGCTGAACTAAACTTGATGGATGGTGGTGCAACAGTAGGAACAACAGCAGTTGCAGATGGAGATGGTATTGTAACCAATGATGGTGGTACTATGCGACAGACCACTGTACAAACATTTGCTACATATTTTGGTTCTGAAATTACAGAGATGTCTAATCTTGTAACAACAGGAGCTTTAAATAGTGGTTCTATAACAAGTGGTTTTGGTGCTATTGATAATGGTTCTTCTGCAATTACAACCACAGGTACAATTACAGGTGGTGCATTAACTGTAGATGATGTAGGTGTGAATGGTAAAGTTATAACCATGACAGGTTCTACTGACGATACTGCAA
>VTLG01016498.1_pt1 | contig 27712 bp, 37 predicted proteins | sample 4694571 | NCBI WGS metagenome assembly VTLG01 (sample SAMN12604809, study PRJNA352737) | marine metagenome | biome: ENVO:00000447; feature: ENVO:00000209|ENVO:00000569|ENVO:01000036; material: ENVO:00002151; isolation source: viral sequences binned using virsorter ...
TCACTTGCAACTATTATTTAATATTTATTTAATTTTATGAGGGGAAAAAGTTTTTAAAATATTCTATTTAATTCAGATTTGAGGCTATAAAACAAGCAAAGCCAATACAATTAACTATATATATGTAATACAAGCTTAAAACATACATTTAAAGCTTTAAATCTATATTCCGTAAAGTTCCTGTAATTTGAGGCGTTACAGATCAAAGGCGTTACCAACTATACATACAATACAATACAAAATATATTTATATGATTTATTTAATTATTTTATAGATCAAAATATTTAATAATATCTAGTAATATGTAATAATAAGGGCTATCATGTAGCTCTCTATGCACGTATGAACTAACAAAGCAAGGGGGGAGGGGGATGGCTCTGATTTGACAAAGGGGGTCTATATTCCTCATAAAATAGGGATACTAACTTCCAAAAGGGGTAAAAATATAAAGATTTTAAAATAACTACGAAAGTGTTGTATATTAAATATATGTCAAAACTACAAAAATATGAACAAATTAAAAAGGTTGCTGTTGAACACTTTGCTACTAACCCTAGTATTACGGTTAAGGAGTTAGCAGATGAGCTTGGTATAGCTGAGAGGACTATAGTTAAGTGGCGTACAGATCCTAATTTTATGGATGCTATATATGATAGGTATATGGTATTGTTTGGAGGTGAGTTGCCTGCAGTATTGAGTGCTATGATAAGGGAGGCTAAGTCTGGTAATGTACAAGCAGGTAGGTTGGTATTAGAGCATAGTGGTAAATTGGTTAAGAATATTAATGTTACGGTAGATTCGCCTTTTGAGAAATATTTAAAGCAAGTTGATATGGATATAGAAGATGCTGAGGTTATAGAGGTAATGGAAGAAATACCTATCGTTGAGACTTTGCCTGATAGAGACATTGAACCACCTATTAAACGTAATAAACGTGAGAAAAAACAAATTGACGATGCAATTAAGAAAGAACAGTACAATCAAAAGCGAAAAGAATGGTATCAATGGAATAAAAGAGCTAAAGCTGTAGGTGTAGAACCATTAAAGGCTAGACGACCCACAAAAGGACAAAGAAAAACATGGGAAGACGAAATAATTAAAAGGGAGAATGAATATGATGCTACCTAGAAAGAAATATAATATAATTTATGCTGACCCTGCTTGGACATTTAAAACATATTCAGATAAGGGTAAAGGCAAAGCCCCTGAAAAACATTATTCCTGTATGAAGATTGAAGATATTTACAATTTGCCTGTTGGAAATATATCAGATAAAGATTGCGTGCTGTTTTTATGGGTTACATATCCATTGTTAAAAGAAGGAATTAAAACAATAGAAGAATGGGGATTTACATATAAAACTTGTGGATTTAGTTGGATTAAAAAGAATAAAAAGTCAGATAGCTTGTTTTGGGGATTAGGATATTGGACAAGAGCTAATAATGAGATATGTTTATTAGCAACAAAAGGAAAACCAAAAAGAGTAAGCAAGAGTGTTCATCAAGTTGTAATGAGCAAGATACAAAGACACTCGCAAAAACCAGACATTGTAAAGGATAGAATTGTGGAATTATGTGGTGATGTTCCAAGAATAGAGTTATTTGCAAGACAGGAAACAGAAGGTTGGGATGTCTGGGGAAACGAAATAACTAAAAGGGAGAGTGAAAATGGGAAAGAGTGAATATGCTTCCTACTTTCCTAGTTTAAGCAAGAAGGAAAGAAGGAAATACACTTCCCCTTTAAAGGAGATTACATGAAAAGGGTATATGTAGATAAAGACAAGGACAAATCACTAAATATTAAATTGTTTTGTGGTCAATATCTTGAGGCAACATTTAACATTGATGAATTAGAGGAAATATTAGTAGAAAAATTATATGGGGAGAACGATGACAGAGAAAATAATTAACGTATTAGTGATAGCTGCTATGGTTTTAGTAGCAAATTACCCAATATATGCAAATTTGAAAGATACAGCTAATGAAGTCAATGGAATAGCTAGAGATATTAAATCTGAAGTGTCTAAATGGCGAAGTGATGTCAATACGGTAAAAACTAAGCTCGAAAACGTAAGAACTGAGTTAGTTGGTACTATTGATGATGGAATTAAGCAAACAAATGACGTAATTAGCAAAACTAATCAAGTTTTAGACCAAATTAAGCAAATAGAGTCAGATATTAATAAATTATCAGTCAAAATTGAAACAAAGGTAGAAGAAATCAAAGAAGAGCCTGTAGATGCTATAAAAGACCTATTTAAGATAAAAGGATAAAATGGAAAAACTAACTACTAAACAACTAACCAGAGTTGTTAATAATCAACAAGATCAAATAAAATCATTACTAAGTATAATAAATGCGTATATTGACTTTAAAGGCGATGGAATGGAATTTGCCAAAGCAGTTAAAGAAAAGTATGGAAAGCCTGTAGAAAGACCTAAAAACGATTAGATATGAGCATTTTAGCTCGTATTGCACTCGTTATCATTATAATGTTTATGTTTAAAGCAGGAAAAGCGTTAAGCAAGTTTGATATTAGCGAGAATATTGGACATTCCCATAAGCAAGCAAGAAAGCCGAAAGATTAAATAACTACCCTATCATCTATTTCTATATCTTCTGGAATTAATTGGCAATAGCAGAACTCTTTGCAGATACTAAATCCTGTAGCAGGGAGTCCTATCGATTCCCACGCTTCCCAAGTCTCAACTCGACCTATTCTATCTTGGCAATCTGCACATATTTTAGAGGATCCTACGCTAACCCACCTAAATCTTAAGCTATCGCTATAAACGGTATCTTGTCCGAATCTAGCTCCTTGCATAATGCCAGATACAACTCCTCTTCGAAGATTATTTGAAAATTCTCCAAAGATTCTTCCTCTGTTGGCAAAGTCATCGTTAAGGATTCTGAGTATTTCTGCATCTCCAACATTTGCCTGTCTAAGTCTAAGAATCTCTGATTCAATTCTTGTAGTAAATATATCAACTGCAACTGTTGCTCCGATAGCTGACCAGAGGAGGATGTTTTCGTCTTCTTCCGTAAGATTTTTCGTAGCTTCTTCAATAGTTTCATATTCCCTCGCCATTTTATTTTTTAAGTGCCTTCTTTATTTTTTTGTAATATTTTTCTAAGGTTTTCTCGTCAGACCTGTAGCTATCAGTATCATGCAACCACTTCCTAGCAGGAACGGTTTTTCCTGCAAAATGAAACTTTCTCCTCCTCATACCTTTTGGGACTGCTTTTCCTTTAGCAGGTATAACAGGGTTATTATTAACTGTATATTCTTTATTGTGATAAATTCCATACTTTTTAAAACTTACACCTGTTTTTGTAGCTTTAATGCTATTCCTAAGTTTTCCTGAAGCATTTAAAGGAGGAGTGGTAATAGGATGCTTGTTTAAACTTCTAACTAATATAGTTGAATCTTTTATTCCATCCATAGCAGCACCTGTTACAGTAGTTCCTGTAGTAACCCTTTTCTTCATTTTATCTGCTTCTTTATTTATTGATTCAGTTATAAATTCTTTTTGAATTTTTTTATATTTATCTTTTAATTTAGCAAAGCTGAAATTAGTCTTTATTTTTAATTTCATCTGCAAATTCCTTTCCTAGTTCTTTGGCGTTCATATAACGAGGTATATTTTCTACAACTACCTTTTCTGCGAATAGTTCTGCCCATTCTCTTGGGTTTTCTATAATACTTGCAACATTGCCTTCAAATTCTATATCAAACTTGTTCAGGCTCTTGAGTTTGTTGGCGTACTCTATCAAAGAGCGAGAGTTTTTCGTTTTTCTGCTTGTTTTCTTCGATGATGGCATCTGCTTCCTCTATTGTTAAGTCTTTGTTGTATTCTACAAGTAGCTTGCCTTGTGTTACTAGGTTGTTAGCTAGCCTATGATTATCTAAGTCTATTTGGTCTCTTACTGTCTTCGGATACTCTGGCTCATTAAAATCAACATTAAGCTCTTCAGGTAATTTAATCCCATTATACCCAGCTATTGCCTTTTCTATCTCATATAAGTCATGCTCATACATATTCCATAGCTCTAAATCGTCTTGATAATCTTCAAATCTTTCTAAGTCTTTAATTTTCAATGCGATACCTGATGGTGTTTCGCCTCCATCTTGTGCAAACTGAACATATAAGTGATTATTTTGAGCTACTAAGTCTATTTGGAACTTAACATTCTCAATTACACTCTCAATGTTTCCTGATGGAGACACTATGCCAAAATTAGCACCTTCAGGCAAGTCTAATATAGTATCAGATCCTGCTCTTTCCAAATGCTTATCTCCATTCAAGCCTGTAATGAATGGTTGCCCAAACATTTGAAACCTTAACCCTAGCTGAAGTTCAGTCATTGTAATATTAACCTGCTCATTGCAACTCATTACATCTGTAGCACCTTCTACAAAGAAAGAGTCAATCAATTCTTCTTTATGAGTGAATAAAAATGGTATAACTCCATAGCCATGCTGATATTCATTCATAACATTGCCATTTTCATCATAATGAACATAAATTTCTGAATCCCAATAAGCATATTGTAGCTTTTCAGCAACAGATGGGTCATCTGCCCCAAAGAGTATCGGATATGTAATTGCAGTTGGCGTAAATGGGTTGTTTTCATCGAAGTGTGCAGAAAAATAATAAACAGGGCGATAATCAAAACAAGGGGTTGTTAAATCATCTCTATATATTACCTGTGTAGCTATCGTACCACATAATCGAGTCATTCTTTCAACGTGTTTCATTCTTGCATCTTTTTTGCGAGTAAGATAGGAATATTGTTCATCCATATTCCTAGAAGCACCTACTGTGTAGATTCTTGACATCTTATTGACAAATCTTCTTGTAAAGTTTGCATTGTATAAAGGTATTTCCCTAAAAGCATCAGCAGAAAAATATGTTTCTATATATTTATCTGTCTCTGTCCCTGTATAATAATCAAGAAGTTTCCTTATTTCCATTCTTCTTGCTTTTTCTATTTGAAGTTTTGATTCTTTTATGGACTCTTGTATAATTTGTTCTACTGTCATCTTTGTCTAATCCTTATATCTCTATTTTTAATTGGGAACTGATTTACAAAGAAATATCTAATCATATCAGTACCATGGTCATGTTTGCCATCTTTAATTGGTTCTGGCTTTAAATCTTTACCTTCTTTTGCTTCAGGATAACGATAATTCTCTAAATCTATCGCCATATTGGTACATTTCTTATCTAAATGGAAAAATCTCTCTCCTTGAGCATTTTCGATAAATCCTCTGACATGGCTTATTCCTGAAGCTATGCTTCTCGAAGCTTTATCTCTTACGCTATGCACTTGTATGCCATGTCTTCTAAAAATTTCTATATCTCCTAATCCTGATTGTCCTTGAGCTTGATGTCCTGCAGGGTCGCCATAATACTTTCTAACATTGTATGGCTTTGCTTTAATCTTTTCAACTAACTCATCTGTTTTAATATTATACTCGTGTAAAATCTCATCTATCATATTTATATGCCATACCCCTTCAACCATATAAATCTGAAACCAACCTACGGCTGGCTGCCTATAGCCGAAATCAATGGAGCAAAAAGTGGGAAGATTTGGGTTATATGAAAAGTTGCCCATGTCGAGATTTCTATCAAACGGATATACACGCCCCTCAAACGATGTAAATTGACTTCCATATTCTTGCTCATACAACTCCTTAGACATATTCCTTTTTCTTTCAAGAAGAAAAGGGTCATTCTGTCCATCAGGGAAGGCATAATTGTTTTCCCAAGAAGGAGCTTGATGTGATTCCCATAAATCGTCAGTTTTCCCAAGGAGGAAAAGGTCATAAACCCAATTAAAACCCTCTGGAGTGGTAATAAAGATACATTTACCTTTTCTATCACTAAGGGTCGGAGATAAATACATATCCCATATTCGCCTTTTTACCTTAGCACACTCATCTATGATTAACAAATCAAGACCTTCTCCAACCAAAGAATCTGGGTTATCGGCTGATTTAGCTTCTACAGTCGTACCCCATTTAAACTTAATATATCTATCTTTTTCGGATGCCCTTATAATATCATTAGCTCTACCTACTACCATCTTCTGCCATACTTCCCTAAACATCAAATCGGCTTTTTCGTAGGACAAACCAACCATCCATATTCTTTTGTTGGGCTGAGAAGCAATATATGTAGCTTCCATTGCAGAAGCAGTTGTCTTCCCAAATCTTCGACCACAAACCATAACAAAAAACCTTGCAGTTTCCTTAGTTGGATAATGCAATTTTGTTTGACCATTATGGGGTGTATATCCCATAAAATCAAACCACTTTTGCTTATATTGAATTTGCTTTGTCATCAAATACTTGCAAAATACAAGTATATTAATTTAAGTTATAACTACGGTATTATGCAACATATTGCATTTTGCCACTAATTATATACAAAATATAGGAGGGCAGTATGTCCGAAGAAACAAAAGTAGCAACCGAAACAGCAAGTGAGGAAACTACACAGACAAGCACTAATGAGTCGGCTGACAGTAGTGCATTAATTGCAGAAAGCAAAAAGTATAGAAAAAGGTCGCAGGAAGCTGAAGCTCGATTAGCTGAATTAGAATCTAAATTGGCAAAAGCAGAAGAAGATAAATTAAAAGAAAAAGAAGATTTTAAAGCTTTATATGAAAAAGTATCTTCTGAGAATAAATCTTTAACTGCTAATTCTGAAAAATGGTCTAAATATGAAGAGGCTAAAAGAGCATCTTTAATTGAACAGCATCCTGAAGATGATAGAGAAGCTCTAGCTGGGCTACCACTAGACACTCTTGAATATGTTACAAGTAAAATTAATTCTAGCAAGGCAAATGCTCCTGAAGTCGTTGGGAATCCAAGGTCAAATCATAAACAAATCAATAAAGATTGGACTAAAATGGATGAACATGAAAGACGAGCTAATTGGGATGATATTATTGCTTCTGCTAAAAATAAAAATTAAATCCTACTTGAAGGCGAAAGCAGTTGATAGAGGATAAAATAATGAGGTAATACATGAATTTCGAAAAATATACAAACTATGCTTTGCATGGTGCATGGGCAAACTCTCCATGTGCAGATACAGGGGATAGTATTTTAGGTGCTGCTAGCACGATCACTACTCACGAAGAGTTTGTACCACAAGTTTGGGCTGATGGTATTTATAAATACTTTGCAAGAAAGACTGTATTTAGAGGACTTATAGATGACTACTCTGCATTAATTAGAAGCGGTGCAAGAACACTTAATATTCCAGAAGTAGCATTAGTAAGTTCAACTGAAAAAGGTGCTGATAGCTTGGTTACTTATGATGCAACTCATTCAACAGAAACAGAGCTTGCAATAAACAAGCATTACTATAATGCTATGTTATTTGAAGATGTGCTTATGATTCAATCAAGTGCTGATTTAGTTGCTAAATATACTCAAATGTTTGGAGAAGCATTAGGCAGACAATTTGACTCTGATGCTTGGGATCAATTAAAAACAGTTCAAGACACTCAGGCTTTAGCTACCGATGATACTTTAACAGATGGTGAGTTTCAATCAGCTTTAACTACTTTAGGGGAAAATGACATCCCATATATGGATGGTCAATGCTCTATGGTTGTTAATCCAACATTAATGGCTGATATTCTTGACCCTGCTGCAGGTGTTTCTCGAAACTTTTGGAGAGCAGATGCAAGTGGTAATGGTGGAATTTTAGAAGCTGGTGGAAGTGTTAATGGATTTATGGGTAAATTGTTTGGTATAAATGTTTATATGTCAAACACAGTAGCAAAAGGTGGTAGTGATAGTACAGCTCCTGGTGCTATATTCCATAAATCAGCAGCAGCTTGTGCTGTGCAACAAGATGTTAGAGTACAATCAGAATACTCTATTGATGCACTTGGTACAAAAGTAGTTGCAGATATGTTGTATGGAGTTAAAATACTAGATGATAGTGATAACAAACGAGGTGTTAGATTTACTAATGCTTAATAGCTATTAATAGGTTGATTTGTAAGGGGTGGCTCGACCACCCCTTGCAAAAATATAAAGGAATAATATGCAGTATTGGAAAAACCCAAATAATAACATTGAAAGATTTGAAGACTCAGTTTTAGCTAATCACCCTGAAAAAGTTAAAGAAATGGAGCTAAAAGGTCATATTAGAGTTACGGGCAAAGACGACCCTACTCCATATAAAGCTCCCGCTAAAAAGAAAGCTAAAAAGTAGTGAAAGACTTAGGCGAGAAATTAAGAAAAGGTGGAGTCCAGGGGTTTGATGCAAAAATGCTTGGAAAGAATAGTCAAGGTAAAGGCGATTTCCCTAGATTTAATTATCAAAACGATAAAGAGTACAAAGATAATTACGACAAAATTGATTGGGGTAAGAAAAAGTGAAAGACTTAATAGATAGAATTAAACATCACGAAGGATTTAGGAGCAGAGTCTATAAATGTACAGAAGGCTATGATACTATAGGTTATGGCTTTGCTATTAAAGATTTAGATTTAGATGAAGATTTAGCAGAAGAAATTTTACTAAGAAAGTTAGAAAAGTTAATTGAAAGAGTAAGGAATCAGTTTGATTGGTTAGATGAAGTTCCTCACGAAGTTCAAGGTGTGATCATTGAGATGGCATACCAAATGGGATTGTCTAATGTAAAACGATTCAAGCTTACCTTAAAGCATATGCAAAATCAGGATTGGGAGCGAGCCGCAGATGAAATGTTAGACTCTCGATGGGCAAGGCAAACACCAAACCGAGCCAGAGAATTAAGTAATATTATCCGTTCCCTCTGATTTGCATAATCTATCCGTTGTAAATTAAATTACAACACAAATATGAACAGAGATAAGATAGTTTGTCCATCCTGCTACAATGTAGGATTGATTAAAAAAGGTTTTGATTCTAAAAATCGTCAAAGATGGAAGTGTAAAGTGTGTGGCGTTAAAACCATTACACCTATTGCAGACGAAAATGAGCTTGAATTACTTGCCGAAAATGTAAAGTTAGCCAAGCAAAAACAGTCAGCTCAAGACCTTAATCGCATAGAGAGAAAAGCATTTCGAGAACACGTAAGAGTCGAAAATGCAGTTTCCAAGTATGCAAAAGAATTAAAGAAGCTTTTTGAAAAACATAGTTTAAGCGAATTAACAATTAAACATCGCTCTAGCAATAAAGCGGTAGGAGTCATTCAATTTAGTGATGTGCATTTTAATGAGTTAGTTGAAATGGAACACAACCGATATGACTTTACTGTAGCATCTCAAAGAATAAGAGATTTTATTGAAAAAGCGATAAAGTATTTTTCTACTGCAGGTGTTAAAAATATAGTAGTAGCACTTACAGGAGACCTCCTGAACTCAGATAGACGGTTAGATGAACTCCTGGCAATGGCGACCAATCGGTCTAAGGCTACCTTTTTAGCAGTAGACATACTCCAACAGGGAATCCTTCATTTAAACAAACATTTCAATGTTACGGTATTGAGTGTTTCTGGAAATGAAAGCCGAGTTAAGAAGGATTGGGGATGGGGTGATCTAATTGCAACAGACAATTATGATTATACCATATTTAAAACTTTGGAGTATTTGTTCAACGACTCGGCTGTAAAATTTATTGAGGGCGACCCTTTAGAGATGGTAGTAGAGGTAGCAGGTCAGAATTTATTATGTATGCACGGAAATGGCTCTATTAAAAGCGGAATAGAAACATCTATCAATCAAATAGTAGGTAGATACAAAATGAGAGGTGTTGGGATAGATTATGTTATATTTGGACATATTCATTCTGCAAGAGTCGGAGACAATTTTAGTAGAAGTTCATCATTAGTAGGTGCTAATGATTATTCAGAAAGAGCGTTAAATTTATCAGGTAGAGCTTCACAGAATTGTTATATTTTTTACAATAATGGCAATAGAGACGGAATTAAGATAGACCTACAGAATACTATCAGCGAGGGTTATAACATAGACAATAGTCTTGCTAGTTACAATGCTAAATCGGCAAACAAATTAAAACAAAGCGAGACAGTATTTAGGATAGTTGTATGATAGACACATTAAAAACAGTTATAGGAAATCCCTCTACAGGTTTAATATCTTCTTTTGGGGGAGTAGGTATATCGTTATTAGATATAGAAATTTGGCTAAGAATAGCAGGACTAACAGTTGGTTTGACAATAGCATTATTAAATCTCATTTGTATGCTTACAAAGGGAAAATTTTGGTTTTGTAGAGATTAGGAGCAGATAATGGAGGAACAACTCCAACAAGAGCTTGAAGGATTATTAGGAAACTACCTTTGGCTTTTTATATCAGGACTCCTATTCTTAATGTTCAAATCAACGATTGAATCGTTAGTCGAGGGAATAAAAGTATTCCTAGGAAAAGATTTAAATACAGATGATGTAGTTATACTAGATGGAAGACCAGCAAGGGTAGTTAGAGTTGGTATGTGGAAGACAATATTTTTTGTCTATGAGGTCGGAACTGCGAATGGAGAGCCTTATGTTAAAGGCGGCAACAAAGTTGCAATACAGAATGACCAATTAAAAGTGCATATCATAGAAAAACCTTTACCTATGTTGGATTTATCCAAATGGAAGGAAAGAAAATGATACAAGTCTTACTACCTTTAATAGCAAAACCTATTGTAAAAATGGTTGCAAAGAAAGGTGGTAGAGCAGTTCTCTTGATTGTAGGCGATATGATTTTTAAAGCTACAAAGTCTAAAAAAGATGATGAACTTTGGGCAAAAATAAGACCTATGATTAAGGATTTTAAATAACTTAATAAAGGAGTAATTTATGTTTGATTCAATTTTAAATTTAGTAAGTAGTAACACAGGCTTAATAGCAGGTGGAGGAACAGCAGGTATAATCTTATGGGTATTAAAAAAAGTGCCTAATGACTATATTTGTGAGCTTGTAGAAACAATGTTTTATGGATTAGGGAAAGCAATGACTTTAGGTTTGAGTAAATGGGCTTTAACAAGAAAGTTTTGGAATAGTATGATCGAGCCTTGGTTTATTGATTTATTTGACAATGTAGTTGGTGGAGCTGTAAGAGGTTTCATTAAAGGTTTAAGGGTAGATGGCTAAAACACTTCAAATAACAGGTGCTATAGATACAGACGTAAAAAAGGTTAAAGATTCAGATGAGACTGATACCTGTTTGTCTCTTGCTAGTCAAAAAGCTTTGATTGCAGGCGATATTGAGGTATCAGGCACTCACAAAGGCGTTGTAAGAATAGATAGTACAATTAAATCAGATAGCGAAATAACAATAGATTCTGATGGAGATATTAATTTAAACGCTGCAGGAAGCGATTTAAATATTAAGATTGGAAGTGCAGATACTTATTTAAATTGGAACTCTACAGCAGGATTAACAATTAAAAATATTTCTGATTTAGATGATTATTTTAACATACAAGTTGGATCTAATGCTCAAACTACAATTAGCACAGAAAACGATACAGGCGATACTGCTCATTTAATTTTGCAACCTAGAGGTGATATAGTTTTAGACCCTGACTCTGGAAAGTATATAGCTAAAAAAGGCGGTACAGAATTTAGTGCTGCTAATAGTGCTTACGCAGGAATGATACTTGGCTATACTAGATTAGAGGGAGATTTAAGCAATCAACAAATATATCAAATACAAACATCTATGACAGTAGAAGATGCTAGTCATAAAGTAACATTTAAAACGCCACCAAGTGAGTTGGTAGAAATTGAAGCAACTTTTTTAATTAATGCTTCATCTACGGATACAAGAGTATCTGTTGGTTTAAGTGATAATAGCACGTATAATAGTGTTGCAGCACAATTTGAATACGATTCAACAGGAATTTCATTTGGAGATGACGAAATAGACGATGGTGTTCGAACAGTAAAGTGGGTTTTAGGAGCATCGCAATTAGCATCAATAGGTTCATCTAATACATTTTACATTGGATTTAAATGTAATTCTTCAAAGACTGTATATATACAATATGGGCTTAGGTCTACCCATGGAATAGCTGACCACCCATTCGTTATCAAAGCAACAGCATTACCAGAAACAATTTATGATGGAACGTAAGGAGTGAAATGGCAGGATTAACAGGAAATACAATAGCAAGTAGCTACAAATCAATACTAAGAGTTAATGATAATAGTAATGGAATAGATGCAACTGCAGAGACTGTAACAGATGGAGAAGGCACAAGGTCTGCTTTAGCATTGAGCGATGATGTAGTTAGAGTTACGCCTCAAAACGACGATACTACAGCAGCATTTTCAGTAAGGTCTAAAGGCGGAGCAGGTTTATTAACAGTAGACACCACTAATAGCGTAGTTAAAGCAGGTACTACGCAAACAAATGTTTTAACTCAATACGCTTATTTTGGTGTAACAAATACCGATTCGGCTAACTTCGTAGATGATACGCATCATGCTTTGCCATTTATGAACTCTAGATACGGGAATATCTTATACCCTCCTGCATTTGGAACATCTACAGACCCTGCAACAACATTTACTACTTCAGAAGGTAATGGTACAAGAGCAGCTGATATTGTTCCTTGTTTGTGGTATGTATATGACAATATTACAATAGACTCGGTAAAATATATATTTGGAGCAGATACTGCTTCAGGAGATTCAAACACAGCCACATTACTATCTTTTACTTTTAATAGTGGTTCAACATCTTGCTTGACAAGCGGCACTACATTATGTGAGACTTCTGCATCGGTCAATAGTGATGGCTCTGAGCAGGCAATTTTACATTCTTGGGATGCCCCGTCAAGTGCAAATGTAGATGCAGGTAAAGTAATTGGGTGTTTAGTCAGAGGTACAAGTATAAATTCAGACAATTCGTGGCAAGTAATTGTAAAGTACCACATCAGGTAAATTTAAAAAGGAGAAAGTATGGCAATATTAAGTGAAAGTTTAACATTAAAAACGGGATTAGGAGATACCTATAGTTTTAGTATGTCTGAAAATTACAATGAAGTTTTTAATCTAAGACAAGAGGTAGACAATAGCGATGCTTTTATTAAATTAGTAGGTTCATCTACGAGCATATCAGCTCAAAACTTGCAAAATGTAAAAGCTATCGTTGTTAGAAACCATGGAACAGTAGGAGCGGAAATTCAAATAAAGCTTACAGAGTATAAAAATAATTCAAATGTAGACGATGCAAATTCAGTAGATTTAGGAGGTGGAGCTACAGTAGCTAGATATGCTTCATTTTTATTAGGAGCAGGGGAGTATATGTTTTTGCCTAACGTAAGATGGGTTGGCTATAACGCTGCAACATCAGCAGCAAATGCAAAGCCTACTACAAATGGTGCATACTTATCATTAACTTCAGATTTAGAAGTTGATAGTGGGACTACAATTAATGATGCAGGGTTTGAAGCGGCAGATACAGAACTAACAGTTGCAGACTCAGACTATTTTAGAGTTGGAGATTTAATACAGGTTGGTATCAATGATACGACAGCCACTAGGATAGAAGTTATGAGAGTAACTGCTATATCAACACATACTTTAACGGTAGAAAGAGCTTTGCATGGAACTTCTGCAGCAGATAAAGATGCACAAACAAATGCTACAAGCGGTGCAGTTAATGGAGCTAAAGTGTACTTTCCTATATTTAATACTTACGGAGACTATAATGATTTTAGCGTAGTTCAGACTGATAGTTCTGGAAGATTTGCAGCAAACAACTTTTTTGGATATGGTAGAGTAGCAGACGGAACATCAGACGGCATTGTTCCTGGCTCTATTGCAGGTAAATTTTATGAACCAGGTTATCAATCTTTTGGAATGAAAGGTATTACTCCTCAGACTAACTCAGGATTATCTACTAGCACATTGTATTATTTTACTATCGCTGTTGATGGCGGATCTACAATAGAAATTTCATTTACGACTGATGGCTCTAATGTTAAATTTGGAGGTAGTACAGGTATCATTAGGAAAATTCAAGACGCTTTAGATGCTCAATTTTACACAGCAGGAAACTTATTTGAAAAAAGGGTTGTTGTAGGAATTGTAGATGGTGATTTAAGATTTACATCAGGACAACATTTATCTACTTCAGCAATAGCTTTGACTGCAGGCACAAGTGGAGCATCAGCAGCAAATGAGTTTTTTGATGGTGCTACAGGTAGAATCCCTGCTAGTCCTGCAGGTGCAGTAGCCGCAAAGCTTCCGCCTGACACTATTATTGATGAGAATGGAGTTACAGTTCCAAACGCATCAGTTTTCTTTTATGATGATGGGCATGGAAACTTAAGGGGGACTGCTACAGGAACTATAAATTATCAAACAGGGGCTATTGATTTCACAGGCTTGCCTAATGCAGAATTTGCAATAACTGCTAATTACGATTCAGCTCATGGTGGAGGTGCAAATGCAGGTAGTAATGTAGAGAATGTAATCAGTAGCGTTTCTGCTCGTTCTTGCAACAGCAAAGTAAATACACCAATAGAGATAGTAGCATTTAATTAAGGAGAGGAAATGCCATACGGTAAAGGAACATACGGAAAAAAAAGAGGAAGACCATCTAAAAAAGCCAAAAAAATGGGCAAGAAAAAGAGAAAGTGAAATGGCAAAGTATAGAGGAAAATCAGTTAGATTAAACAAACCAACTCGTATTAGAAAAGGGCAAGTTAGTTACGGTAGAAAAAAATTTCAAGTTTTTGTTAAGGCAGGAAGTAAAGTAAAACGAGTAACATTTGGCGATCCTAATATGAGAATTAAAAAGTCTAGTCCAGCTAGGCGAAAATCATTTAGAGCTAGGCACAAGTGTGCTACAGCTAAAGACAGAACAACTGCAAGATATTGGTCTTGCAAGAAATGGTAAGGAGAGGTAAATGGCGACAGCACCTATATATTGTACACATTTAGAATTAAAAAGAGTATTCCCTCAGTTAGATGAGTTTGACCAAAAATCTCCTATATATGGATGGGTAGAAGTAACAACAAATAAATATGCTGCCCATGATAGCGGAGTAGTAACTCAATTATTTGCGAATGGTGAAGATTTAGGGGCGGCTCAATCTGCACATACTGACTTAAATGTAGAAGGGGAGTGGTTTTACAATTCCGCAGAAGATGTATGTTATTATTATTCAGCTAGCACTCCATTAGATAAACTGATGGAAGGCGGAGAAGAATTTACTGCAATGGTAACACAATTTAGAACTGATGCTAGTAGATATTTAGATTCTCGTCTTGACCCTAATTTGCCTAGAGAGCAATTAAAAGATAAGTCAGGCAACTTTGACTATATGATAGTAAGAACAACTGCATTGATTGCAGCTTCATTTATGATTAAGACTAATGACCCTACATCTGAGATGGCAGCTTCATTTATGGAAGAAGCAGAAAAAAACATTACAGATATGAACAATGGAAATGCTGCTTTATCTTGGCAAAATACATCAGATGGCTCTAAAGGTGTCATTAGGGATGTTACTTACACAGGTACAGTTCGCCCTGTAGATACAAGAGGCAGATATAGTGGCACATACGACTTAATTAAAGTAAAAATTACAACAGGTGGTGCTATTGGTACTGCTAAATACTCTGTATGGGCAAAAGATGGCGATAAATTAGGCATGAATGAAGGAACTCAAGTAATTACAGATGAAATCGTTAATGGCGATTATCAATCTGTTGCAGGTGGTTTACAAATACGATTTGCAGGAACAAATTTTGATTCTACTGCGGCAGCCAATGATGTATGGGAGATTGAGGTGTCAGGCTTTGCAGAAGAAGTTGATTCTAGTTCACTTAAACCTATAAGGATGACTAGAAGATGGCAGTAACTTTTACAAATAATTGGAAAAACATACTTGACAAGCTCAGAAATGTGCTTAGAACAGAGTATAGCAACTCTTTGCCTGTTTACATAGGGGCAGAGGATAGCAATGCAGGAACGCAATATATTCGCCTTGAACCTGTTGGTAGCGAATTAAGTGAATACAACACAAATTCAGAAACTAGAGAATTTACAGTTAATGTATATTATGTTTTTGGTGGTGCGAATGTTAAAAAGACTGCATTAGATCATGTTTTAAGATTTGTATCAAGAACAGAGGCATTAATACACGATAACATGACAATGACATTGGCAGATTCTACTTTTGCATTTAACTGTAGGTTTGAATCTACTGACTTAAATGTAGCTGAAGATGAGTCTACTTATGTAGTTCAATGGGATTGGAAGTGCCAACACATGGGAAATGCAGGATAGGAGCAATATGAAGATAAAATTAAAAGATAAAGATAACCCTATTGCTAAAAAATGGTGTTTTAATAGTAACGGTTATGATTCGTCTATAATAGAAAAACTTAATTCAGGTAAGCAAGTAGTGGTTCAAAAAGTTCCAAAACCTGCTTGGAATTTTGTAGAGGAAGTTAAAAAACAAGTTAAAAAGAAAAAGGAGAATGAATAATGGCTATTAATACAGCAGCTTTTTCGCCTAAACAATTTCAAGTTTTAATAGCAGAGCAAGATGCTTTTGGAACTATAGAGGGTGCAGGAGGGAATGCTTATCATGCTTTAGATGTTGATTCCGTAGGGATGCCATCTTTAAATCCTACACAAGTTCTTGAGCCAAGAACAGGTGCTAGGGCATTACAAAAAGAAGATTTCTTTCAAGATGTGAAAGCATCAGTAAAAGAAATATCAGTATCAGGAACTGCAACTACAGATGCACTTGATATGCTTTTAGAAAATATTATGGGAGAGGCAGAAGGTTCTGCGAGTGGAGTGTATTCTTTTGCTTCAAATGCAGGTGTTCAATCAGTAGGTGCATCTGACTCTAGTCAAGCAGGAACTTTGCTTTCTGTTATAGTAACTTCGCCTTTAACAGATTCAGATTTAGCATTTAAAGATTGTGTGGTTACTTCATTAACTCTTAATGGAGATACAGGAACAGAAGGTGGGCGAGTTAAATTTTCAGTAACATTCCAAACAGGAACTCTAGCTGAAGATTTATCAGATACTTCAATATCTGCAGATACTGATTTTGGTGCTGATGAAAATTACTTTATGAGCAGTTGGAGCGATGTTGCATACAGAAAAATGTATGGAGTAGATGACTTAGTAATGAGTTCATTCTCTTTAACATTAGAAAATCCTGCAACATTTTCTGGATTGATTTCTACAGGTTATGAAGTTGTTTCAAGAGCAGGAGAATTTTCTGCTACTTTAGAAGCTACAGCTAAATACGATGTAAATACTGAGCCACTTATTGCATCTTTCAACAATCAAACGCAAGAAGGTTCAACAGCATCACAAGCAACGATATTAAATAACGATGGTAGCTTAAACGATGGAGCTTTTGGAATAAGTATGCCTAAAACAATATTGACTAATGTTGCTTTTAATGAAGGCGATGTGATGATGTTAGATATTGCTGTTAAAGCTGTTGGCGATGGCTCAAATGCTTTAGTAGAAGTTGCGTGTTAATTAACTAAATAAGAGGATATATGAATATCAAACTAGAAACAGGTCGTAAATTAAAACTAAAAGATGTATCTTTGGATGAAAGAGATGAGCTATTAGATAGTGTAGAATACCAATTTGATGCTAAAGGCAAAGTCCAAGGTGTTAAAATGATGAATAGCACTATTACTAAATGGTTGAGAACAGGATTGGATGGCGATACATCAGATAAGTTTTTAAAAACCCTCACATTTGAAGAAAGAACTGAATTGTTCTTAAAAATGCAAGAAAGCATTATGGTGGGGGAAGGGAAAGCCTCCGACTAGAGTTAAACATACACTTTGACGGTTGTGGAGGCTGTCAGTATCATAGTTATCCCTATAAGGCTGAAGTTCCTGTCTTGATTGATGGTAAACGAGAAAAGCGAGAGTTTACTTGTGATGAAGATGTTTGGCAAATAATTGATCTCTTAATTGAAGAAACTAAAGAGGTCAATGCAGAAGGAAAGGAATTTGATATTGCTCGTTCAGTAGATGCTCAGATTCCATTCTTTGCTTGTAGGAACATAGTGTATTCTAAAGAGTGCCAGAAGGATATTCAAAAATATATCTATTGTAAAGAATTTGGAGTATCTCCTTACGAGGGTAGCTTTGATAAACACCCTGCAAGATGGATAGATAAAAGTTTTATAATTAAAAAGGCATTAGCTAAAAAAGAAAATGCCGAAATAGAAAAGGCTAAAAAGAATGGCTGAAAATCAAATATTAGTAAAGTTTAAACCTTCAGGCGAAAAAAGATTAATCAATGCTATTAATCAATTACATTTAGCACAAGTTAAGCTTGAAAAAGGTCAAAAAGCATATCAAAGAGCATTAAAGCAAACCAATAAACAAATGACTGCTTTTGGCACTAGAAACAAAAGGCTGACAAACGAAAATAATCAATTAGCTAATAGTTTTGCTACAATTCGTTCTAAAATGCTACTATGGTCATTTGCAATGTCTATGGGTATTAGGCAGATGATTGACTTAGTACAACATACTTCTAAAGTACATTCTATGAGAGTTGCATTTTCTAATTTAGCAGACTCTGCAGGATTAGCTTCTGGAACTCTTGAAAAACTTAGAGAAGCTACTGATGGCACTATGGACGATTTTAAACTTCTTGAACAAGCAAACAATGCTTTATTATTAGGAGTTGCTAAAAATTCAGACCAAATGGCAAGAATGTTTGATGTTGCACAGAGATTAGGTAAAGCATTAGGAAAAGATACTGCTCATTCTGTTGAATCACTTATTACAGGTATTGGTCGTCAATCTCGATTGATGTTGGACAATATTGGTATTATTGTAAAAGCAGAAGAAGCTTATGAAGCTTATGCAGAGCAATTAGGGAAAACAGCGGATAATTTAACGGATGCTGAAAAGAAAACTGCTTTTTTAACTGCTGCAATGACATCTGCAGAAGAAAAAGTAAAAAGTTTAGGTGCAGAGCTTACTGATGCTGACGATTCATTTAAAATATTCTCTACTGCAATATCAAATGCACTTGATGTAATCGGAGACAAAGCAAAGCCTATCTTATCTAATGCTGCTAAACAATGGGGATTTTTTATAGAAGAAGTTTTTGGGCAAGTTGAGCCTATTGAAACTTACAATGCAGAAATTAGAATGTTGCAGACAGAACTAGGGAGGATGGAAACACATTTAAGTTTTTTAGAAGATGCTCAAAAAAAATGGAATACTTCAGGAGCTGAATACCTTGACCTTATTATAAGACAAAATCCTGAAATAGAGACACAACAACAAGCTTTAGGCAGATTAGTAAAATGGATAAATACAGCTAAAACTCAAAATGAGCTGTTGAATAAAGAAATAGAAAAGCAAATATTTTTATATGAAAATGGTGCCGCAACTATAGTAGATACTGAAAGAACACTTAGGAGCTTAAACGCTGAGTGGGGTCAATATTTAGAAAAAGTTCCAGAAGTTACAGTAGCAAACCAAAATTTACAAGCTAGCGTATTAGATATGATATTATCTTACGATACTTTAAATGAAAAAGTTATTCCAAACTTATCAAAGCTTACAGGTGCTTACGACCAAGCTCTTGGAAGTATAGAGGCTAATATGGTTGCTATGGATGAAAAAGCTAAATTAGAAGAATTAGATGCAGCAAATTCTATTAAAAACGAAGAGCGTAGACGACAAAAAATAGACCAAATTAATGTAAAATATGAAAAGAAAGCTGAAGATAGGGCTAAAAAATTACAAATATGGAAAGTTGCTAGTGCTACGTCGAATACAGCTTTAGGGATAACTCAGATATTAGCAGACCCTTCATTGACGGGGCAACCATGGATGAAATTTATATTATCTTCTATGGTGGCTGCTTCAGGAGCTGCACAAATCGCAACTATAAGAGGCGAGAAATTTGAACAAGGTGGTATGGTTGGTGGTAGACGACATTCTCAAGGCGGAACTATGATTGAGGCTGAACAAGGCGAATTTGTTATGAGTCGTAATGCAGTAAATGCTATAGGCGTAGAAAATTTAAACAGAATGAATAGAGGTGGTGGCGGAGCAGTTAATATTACTTTTACAGGTAATGTGATGAGCCAAGACTTTATAGAAAATGAGGCAATTCCACAGATCAAAGACGCTATTAGGCGTGGTGCAGACATTGGAGTATCTTAATGACATTACCCACTAACATTAAAACGGATGTTGAGAGCAAGCAAACTTTAGTTAAGTTTCGCATTATCATAAAAGGTCGCCAAGAAAATATATATATTTCTAGTCATAGCACAAATTTTGAAGGTAATTTTTACAAGCCTTTACTTTTAAATACTCCTTCTGTAAAGCAATCCATAGATTACGAAAGCAGAATGTTTAAAACTTCAACTGTTTCTTTAACTATTTCGAACTATGAATATCAAGGAGAAATATTTTCAGATCATTTTAAAGCAAACACTTGGATGAGTTCGGAAGTTGATATATATATAGATAGTCAATCAACTAAAGATACCGATGGAAGTTTTTTATTTTTTAAAGGGCATATTAGCAGACTTAGTCATGACGATTCTACTGCTAAAATTCAACTAGAAGACGCAACTCAAATAAAATTTAATGCAATATTGCCAAAAAATAAAGCTTCAACAAGCACCGCTGTAGGAGATAAATATAGAGGGGCTGTAATTCCTATAGTCTTTGGAAATCTTGGAGATGCTCCTGCTATTTTAGATGGTGGAAATGTTTTAAAAGCAGATTCAGACGAATCTGTGCAGCTAACACGTGATGAACACGCTTGGCATCCGTTTTCAGGTGCTGATACAGAGTGGACTACATTTACATACGATTGGGGGGCAGATGATGATTATAGAATGATTTCCCCTGCAAAAATATATTCAGACGGTGCAATTTTACATATTTGCGAAAAAGTTATAAGAGAAATAGAAAATGAAGAAACTCTTGAGGTTTCTGAATTAGACTTTGCTCAGCTTACTTATAACGAAGACGTGCATCAAGCAGGAACTGTGCAAATAAATTCTTTTTCATCGGAGTCGGGAAAACTTTTACAAGTTGCGGCACATCGAAAACCGTCAAGCATATCTTGTCATTTCAGGTCTTCACTTAGTGCTGCCAATATGGATGGTGTATATGTAAATGAAATATTAAATCTCGGAGATGATGGATGGGGGACACCTAATAGGTTTAGACCTAAAATGAGCAATGCTTTAACTGACGCAAATTATAACCATGTTAATGATATTGAATATATAAATGGGGTTGACCCTTTTACAACTTATGATGAAGATAGCAGTTCAGCTCCATTTCCTTATTCAACTTTAGGGGCGACTAGTTATATTAGTGGTAATGATTATGTGTCTCAAGGGCTTATACGAATTTCTTTTGCTTCTACTCCAGAATTTGAGCATGTATCATTACACGATGCAACTTTTTTTGCTATAAATGGTAGAAGAATAAATTTAAAAGAGAAACTGCGTGTTATTGCATATTATTCAAGAAAGTCTGATGACCCGTCAGTTGGAGATTATGAAATCCATAGATGGAGTTTTCATACACCATACGAAAAATGGCAACAGGAAGAGTTCTGGTTAGATGGTCAGCCTGTTTTTATGGGGTTTGGAGAATTACTGGCGGGTAATGACAGTAGAGGTTATGATTTAGGCAATTTATTTAAATTTACTTACGATGGGCAAATTGATTCGGATGAGAATTATTCTGGGTCAAGCGAATCTACTACAAACATGATAGATATTAAAGATTTAACATCTACAGGCTTTCAAAAAGGGTTTATTCGATTTACGGAAGATACGAAAAGTCGTGGCGAAATAAATATGACAATAGGGGCTATGGATTATAACCCTTCAATAGCACATGACATGGAGGCTGCGATTGGGTTGGGGGGATATTTCCATGAAGTTGATTTGCTTTCATTGGCAGATATTGAGTTTAAGAAAGATTCAAATTTTTTCTTAAGCGTATCAGGCAGAAAAAATGCTGTAGGCAATTTAATAACAGACCCTTTATCAATTTTAATAAAAATATATCAAGACGAGCTTAATAATGGCATAGATGCAATGATAGATACTACGACTTTTGCTATGGCGGCTGCTGATGTAGGAAGCTTGAAATTTGATTTTTCAGTACACAAAGAGATTGAAGCTAAAAAATTATTTGAAAATATTGCAAAGTCTACATTTATGTTTCCTTGTTTTTACAGTAATGGAGATTTAGCCTTTCCTACTATTCGGAATGCTTATGGAACAGGGTGGATTGATAGCAATTCAAGGATAATAAAAGCTAGTGATGTAATTAATTATTCCTTTAATAAAACAAAACTTGAAGAAGTCTATACTAAGATTGAGTTTCACTACAACTATAATTATATGACTGAAAAATATGATTCAGTATTAAAAGATGGTTTATATCCAAACGATGAAGAATTAATTTTTAATAATCATGTTGATGTTGAGGGAAATCCTGATCCAGATGCAAACATATTAAAATTTGAAACCCCTTACATAAAAGACGATGATACAGCAATTAAAGTATGGCGTAAAATGTTTAGGTTTTACAAAAACCAAAAATTAACTTGCAAAATTAGACTTCCTATAAGTTATATGGATATAGAGCTTGGAACACATATAAAGTTTGATGAATTGCTTGGGGGGTTAAAAGCTTATGGCATAGACTATACTACTCTTGATAAAGTAATAGAAGTTTATTTTGGGGATAACTCTCCTATTATAGCAGGTAATATTACATACCCTATGTTCTTTGTAACTTCGGTATCTAAAAATATAGATTATGTAGAAATAGAAGCTTTACATATTCATGCACTTGATGAGCATTTAGGGCAAGGCTGGGGGAATGAATATTTGCAAAATCCAAACGAAGGTGATGCTACCGTTAATTGTCAAGACGGTTATTATTGGAATGGAGAGGCTTGTGTTCCATTTGAAAACCCCTCTAATTGGGAAGAAGGTGTAGACCTTGGTATTGATCCTTCTTTTCCAACAGAAAGTGAATGTCCGCCTGGTTATTATTGGGATGGGAATGCTTGTGTTGAAATTCCCCAATGCCCAGAAGGTTATTATTGGGATGGGAATGCTTGTGTTGAGGCTGAGATAGACCTTGGTATTGACCCTTCTTTTCCAACAGAAGACGAGGCTTATCTTTATCATCCTGACGAATTTTATAGTAATTATGTTTATCTTAACGGAGCAAATTCACAGTCTCATGATTCATATCCTAGTATAAGAAATTTTATGCTTATGGTAAACAATATTCCTCAAGATTCTCGTGATGTAAAAGTAAATGAAATAGCTCATTGGTTTAATCCTGGACAATGGGGTTTAGAGGCTTGGGATGATTTGCTTCCTGAAGGTTATAACGATTATGGTGTGATTTTTATAGAATTTGTGATTAAAATTTATGACACAAGCGATGAGAATACATGGGATTATGTTCTCTATTGTCAATTAAGAGGTTTAGAATCGGTGTCTGGTGAATCTTCTGGAATAGGTTGGTATTTTCAGCTTCATAATGATGAAAATACTATAGGTGGTGTTCCTTTTAGAGATTCAACAGAGCTTTTAGAGCAGGATTCAGACGGAGCTTCTTTAATGATATCTGGTGATAATTGGCGAATAGGAACAAATCACATGATAGGTCATAGCATTTACGATTGGGATAATGATTCGTATTCCCCAGACACACACCTGTACAGAATGGTTCACACTATAAGAATTCATGAACTTTTTAAAAATATGTATGATTTAGGGGATAATACGGTAGATAATATTACTTTTAACCCAAGCTATCAAGCATTGCTACTACCTTATGATATGACAGGGCATTTATTGGGCGATGTAAACTTAGACGAGCAACTCAGCGTACTTGATATAGTTGCGATTGTTAATCATATATTGGGCGTAGAAGTAGATTGGGAATACGAATATTTAGCAGACTTCAATCAAGACACTACTGTTAATATTTTAGATATAGTTGCGATAATGCATACGATTGTAGGAGTGGGAGACAATTAAATGGTAAATTTATATCATAGAAAAAATGAAATAGCTATAGATTTTAAAGGAATACAAAATATTGCGGCTATACAAATTGAATATAAAGGAAGAATGCAAGGAGAGTCCCAGCTAGAAAGCGATTGGATTATGGCGTTAGGAAAAAGCAAGATATTATGCGTTTCTTTAGGAACATCTATTCCTGAGCTATTGTTGAATTATGTAGGGAAAATAGAAATACAAGGCGGAAAAGTTATCGACAAAAGCTTGAACTCTTATTCGATCAATGTTTTAGTAGAAGATATAGACTTTTGGGAAAGATTTAATGTTCCTTTTGATAAAAATACACAGTATTGGGATGGATTGGGAAGCAATCATCAATTTAATAAAAGTATTATCCATTCATCTATTGTCAAAAATAATTTAATATCTAATATTGATGAATTTTATTTTGCAGACGGAACTCCTTTTAACGGAGAGTACCATTTACATGGAGATGGGCAAGCAATGACAGGAGGCGTTCACGCAGAAGATTCAGAAATGATATATAGAAAAGATTTAAAAGGCAATATTGTAAATATGAGAACAGGGGATGCAAAGAAAAGAGCCATGCAAGTTATGGAATCAGTAAAGTATAAAATTCCATCTTTAAGAAAAAAGACTAAAAGCTATTCTAATGCACATATAATGAGGAATAAATCATTGCAAAAATTTAAAGATTCTACGCAAAAAGAAAGTAGCCAATTAGTCGATAGGGAAAATCAACCACAATCTCAAGGAAAAAAATATTAGGAGAATTAAATGGCAAGACAAAACGTAGGCAACCCAAAATTTTATATAGATATGCTTAGTTATTTTAAAGCTATAGGAATTATAGATAGTGTTGTAGCTAACACAGGAACTAGCGATATGTCTAAAATTATAGGACTAAATCCTGCTGATTACATACAAACGGGAGAGGCTTATTTTGGAACTAATGGTAATAGTTATTCTTGGTATTACATAGATGTTAATTTAAATATAGGGTTTAGAGCTTCAGGAGAAGGGAAATCATTTATATCTTGGTTAAATCATAATTTCTATGGAACTAGTACAGTCGGTATCAATAAACCAAAAATAAAATTAATGTATGACGACACAGTTCAAATATCATACGAAGCTCCCGATGAAGTGCAAAACTACCCTGCTGCTAATGGAGACAACCCTTTTTTGTGTAATGGATTTAGCATAGGCGAAATGGATGCTAGTCATGTTACATTTAATAAATTGAGATTTTATCTTTGCAAAAACACACCTTCAACAACTCCTTTTGAATTAACAATAGGTTCTTTAGCTTATGGAGAAATTTTTCAAATGCCTCACTCTCCTGATTTACAATTAACTATCAGTAGAGAATTTGATGGAATAAAAACTCAACAAACCAAAGGTGGAAGCACCTTAACACAAATAAATTATACAAATGCCCCTTTATGGGCAGGATTCTCGCCTTGGGAATTAAACACAAATAATTTAAACTATCATATAAACAATGGTTATAAAGAAAACCGAGAAGCACATAGAGGTCGCAGGGTATGGGATTTAAAATTTTCTTACATTGACCATAAAAATTTATTTAGCTCTAATGAAAATTTAAGAGAGTATAATATTAGTGACTCCGATACTGCTTCTGACTATGAAGATGGCACATTTGAAGCTACTAATAGTAATTTTTTATCAGAAAATACTTCTTTTTCAGATGATTCCTTTATGAACAGGGTTATGTCAAGAACTTTAGGCGGTGCTTTGCCATTTGTGTTTCAGCCTGATGGAAACAATAACAGTCCTGACCAATTCGCAATATGCCAGATAGATCAAGATTCATTCCAATTCAAACAAGTAGCTAATAATGTCTATGATATAAGTTTAAAAATTAGGGAAGTGTGGTAGAGCGACGAGGGTCTTCTACAGGAAATCCTTGTTCTGCAAAATAACGAATTAACCTATCTAGGAAATCAGAAAACTCATCTTGCTCTAGGTTTTTAGTAGATTCAATTTCAAATTTGTTTTTGACTATTTGGTGCATTTCATCGTAAGTGTAGCCTATTTCATTTGCTACTGACTTAATAACTATCCAATAATAGTTGTTTTGTTGCGGAGAACGAGTTTTAGGCATAGATTTAACTATCACCCATACATCACCCTCATTCTGAGAAATAAACTCGTTAAACGACCTTTTATCGTGTAGCTCTAATTTGCCTTTTTTAACTGTTCCTGTGAACTTCATTTTATTCCTTTTAATATTTCCTTACATAATTCTTTTGGAACTATTGACCTTTCATAATTTCCTTTTAATCCTTGAGTTCCTGTTTTTGAACCTCTAGGTGCAGGCTCATGATGGCAATTTTTATTACCATTGTGGCATACAGGTCTAGGAATCCATTTCATGTCATTTGTCCATATATCTGTAGGTTTTGCTCTCATATCTCCATATTGGCAATACCATACCGTATTTCTAAATTGCAACCCTTTTACAACATCTAATTTTCTTAAAACTCCTCTTGGGTTTTCTATATAATAATAATCAGGTTTTAATTTATGTATAATTTCCAATGTTTTTTCTACTATTTTCAATCCTGTTTTTGCTTTTTCTGTTTTTGGTATATATGCTCTATGTCCTCCTGTCCAATGATGCCCAATAGATGCAACAGAAAATGTATAACAAGGTGGAGATGCCCATATAATATCAGGCTTAAAAGGAATCTTGCTTATATCAAAATCAAATATATCACATACTTGGTCAATTTTATCAAAAGGTTTAAAATCAGTTGTATATGTTTTGTGTCCAAATTCTTCTGCAACTTTAGAGAATGATCTTGAACCAGCAAATAATTCTAAAACATTCATTCGCAGTAAAATCCTCTTAAATTATAATATACTTCTTTCCATAAATCTCTATTGTATTTATCTGTGAATTTCTTATGCCCAAGCGAGTGGTATTCGGTGTGGTGGATTCGGCACAGGCTTACACAGGAGAAGTCTTTTAGGCTTGGTTTCTTTCTATTGCCACCCATACCTATAAAATCCATGTGATGTGCATCAACTTCTAATGATCCACATATAGAGCAAGGTTGAGATTTAATATACTTTATATATTCTTTATTTGTCTTCAAGTCTGCCTTCTAACTCCATTAATCTTCTATAGTCTGTAAGCCAATCATTAAAATTCATTACAATCATAGTTTCGCCTCTGTCTTGTTTTATAACTTGCATATCTACATTTGGGGATGGCATTATATAGGCTGGTAATCTATGCCTACATTTAGCTTGAACTTTAATATCGCTATCAATAACAAGGTCTACTTCTTCGTGCATACCTAGACTTCTACCATCACTACCCCAACTTCTTTTAGCAGGTATATCTGATTGTTCACATAGGCTTACTATATACCTTTCAAACCTATTTCCTTTTTCTTTACTTCTATTTGGCATCTATAATCCCTTCCCTTTTAGCACATTTATTGCAAATAATTAATTCTGTCTTAGTTATAATTCCAACCCATTTATAAAAAGGAGCTTTCATTTTATAAGTCTTGCACATATCACATTGCCTGGACATCTTGCCCAAGTTAGACATCTTCTAATTTACCACCCAGCTGAATATATCTTCTCTCCAAAGTGTCTATCATATTCTGTTTTATAATACATCCTGCATA
>VTLG01000860.1_pt1 | contig 27708 bp, 19 predicted proteins | sample 4694571 | NCBI WGS metagenome assembly VTLG01 (sample SAMN12604809, study PRJNA352737) | marine metagenome | biome: ENVO:00000447; feature: ENVO:00000209|ENVO:00000569|ENVO:01000036; material: ENVO:00002151; isolation source: viral sequences binned using virsorter ...
CGAGTGGTTGTATTAGTCAAAAATATAAATATCCGATCATGAAAAAATACCGTATTATCCTCAAGGATATATTATGTGATGGTATGGACGAAAATGAAGCTAGAGAAGCATTACAGATGTTTCAGTCGACTACTCCTGATAAAAAATATGAAATAGAAGAATATAAATTAAATCCTGTAGCAAATCGTATGGGGCGTGATCCAGACTTGCATTAATCCTTATAAATAATTAAAAGTTTATTTGTAAGGAATATTATGGCAGAACAAAGTTATTTTATGGGTCTGGATGGATTTGTTTGGTTCACTGGCGTTGTCGAAGATAGAAATGATCCCGAATTATTAGGAAGGGTTAGAGTTAGGTGTGTTGGTTATCATACCGATAATGTAACTGAACTTCCTACATCAGAATTACCTTGGGCCCATGTAATGCATCCTGTTACAGACCCTTCCATGCATGGAATGGGTAATACTCCCTCGTTTCTTGTTGAAGGAACTTGGGTTGTAGGATTTTTCCGTGATGCAGAAGAAAAGCAACAACCCATAATTCTAGGTTCTCTGCCTGGCACTCCAAAAACACCTGCTGATCCTCGTTTTGGTTTTAATGATCCAAGAGGTGAGGATTCGATACAACCAGAATATGAAGGTAAAGTAGCCTACGGACCATACCCTGTGGATGAGGCTGAATCTGTAATGTTCTCTGGTCATTCAACAGGGGAAGCAGATACGAATCGTTTAGCACAGGGAGAAACTTCAGAATCGCATAACTCCCTTATTGCTCGGCGTAAGCAACGACTTAGAGGTGATCCAACAAAGACTGATACAACCGTAGGTGTAGATGACGATAATACCGCAACTGGCGTAAAAGGAACGGGAGTTCCAACCGCAACCAAACCATATCTCAAATCTGTATCTGATGCTGCGGTGGAAGAGACTCGTGGATTTTGGAATGAGCCTGATCCTAAGTCAATTAAAAAGAACGCGAATCCCTATGTGTCATCTCAATATCCATATAATCATGTTTATGAAAGTGAATCTGGGCATATTCGTGAGGTAGATGATTCTCCTGGCCACGAAAGATTGTTTACTCAGCATAGGTCTGGAACATTTGAGGAAATACATCCTAACGGTAATAAGGTTGTTAAGGTAATTGGTGATAACTATGAGATTGTAGCTGGTAGCTCCAATGTTTCTATAACTGGTTCTGTAAACATAACTGTGGAAGGAACAGTAAGAGAACTTATTAAGGGAGACTATATCTTAGAGGTAGAAGGAGACTATACTCAAAAGATACACAAAAATCATTTAGTGAAAGTTGGTGCTGGTGAATCTGGTGGAAACCGTGAAGAAGAAATACTAGGAAATCACGCACAAAATATTAATGGGTACAGGGTATCTCATATAGGTGGATTTGATGATCTTATTATTGAAGAAACTAGATTTACACTTGTTAATGATACAGATAGTTTAAATGTTATAAATGATATTACTATTGTTTCTGGTGAAGGAAGTATAACTGTCCTTGCATACGAAAATTTATCTACTTCAACTGTATCTGGTATTACTTCATTCAAATCTGGTGATAAACTTAATATGAAGTCAGCTGCAGCAATGACGATCAAATCAGAATCTACAACAGATTGGACTTCTGCCGGATTAGTTACAGAAACTTTCCAAGCTTCGCATACTAATAATACCACTGGTACACTTGACTTAAATGTTAGCACAGAAGTTGACATTGATTCTGCATTGATTAATTTGAACTAGGAGTTATGATGGCTGAATTTCAATTTGTAGTAAATGGAGAGTTGGTATTATATGATAAGTATGAAGATATACCAGAAGACTTTGAACATGTAATTAGATTTATACCTGATCTACCAGAACCAGAAGGTGAAGACGGAGAACACACAGAAGAACAACATGAAGAATTAGCTTTATGGAATGTTCGATTACAAGAATTAATGGAGAAAGAACGTGCCCGCAGTAACTAGAATTGGAGATGCAGATGTACCACATTGTTCTGCTATGACCCGAGCAGAGGGTTCATCGAATGTATTTGTAAATGGTATCGCAGTAAGTAGACAAGGTGATGTTAATACAACACACGTTTTACCACCTGTGCCGTGTCCAGCACACGCACAACCAATTACAAGTGGTTCTTCTACTGTTAAAGTTAATACTAAAGGTTGTGGAAGAATAGGTGATGCAATAACAAGTTGCACTTCTGTTGCAGCTGGAAGCTCTAATGTGTTTGCTGGAGGATAGTCATGGCAGAAATTAAGATTCCAAATTTATGTGGTTCAAGTCCAGAGTTCAATTCTATACAAGATAAATTTGAAAAATTAATAGATGAAGCAATTGATAATTTAGAAGCGGAAGCTTCAGCAGCTGCTTCTGCGGCGAGTAGTGCATTTACTGATTTAGAATCAGAACTTAGGGCTCTGGTATCTTTAGCCCCAACACTTCCTGAGATTAATTTACAATCATTGTTAACAAGTTTGTCAAGTATGACGCCTGGAACTTTTGAACACATTACTCTATTGAAAGATATTAAAGATGATTTTGAAACTGAGTTAGCTGCAGCTGGACATGACATAGATACTTTGGTTACAAACGCACTAACTCAAATACAATCTGGTGGTGATCTTTGTACTGTTGTTCCAAACTTTACAAAACCAGCTGATGGTTCATCAGATGCTAAAGAAGTATCAGTAGAATCTAAACAACCCACAGTAGATTCCGAAGAAGAAGAACCACCAACATTTCTTAGGAATGCTATACTTTTTGTGCAACAAGAAGATGCTAAAGTTAAAGTTGCTTCAATGCAAGTAGAAGGTGAATCTGAAGAGGTAGATGTTGTGGGTGGAACTGTTACATCAACCACTCCACCTAAAAAAGACACTGGAGCATATACTGTAACTGAAGCGGAAAGATCAGTTGTTTATAAAACTACTCCAACAGGAAAATCTCAAACCGAAAGTAAAGAATCTGAAACTAAAGAACCAAAAGCAGTTAAAGTAACTACACCCAAAGAACAAAAGGGTAAAAATATTACTACAAGTCGATTTACCACTAGAATAAATGAAATAGTAGAAATTTTTACTGAAGATCAGGTTGATATACCTCTTAGTGGTGGTGATCATGTTTTTGAATTAAAACACAAACCTACTAGAGGCGGTATAACATTTATGAAAGGTAATCAACTTAGAAGGAGTTGGCGGCCAAGGTCTGTTCCACCCAATGAACGGAAATATATTCAATCTTGGCGTTGGCTTTATGATAAAAATGTTGGTGGGCCACCATTAAAGAATACCCCATTTGGAAGATATGAAGTTGATGGTAATAAGGTTACAATTTTTGGTAGAGGTAATCAATATATTCCTCATAGTGAAGGTGTTGATCCAGGCAGTTTTAGAAAAGAAAAAGAAGGTCAGATGTTTCAAGTGGGATATATGTATATGGAAAATTATGATCCAAGTAAGAAGGCATAATTATGATAATATTAAAAAACACTATAGTAACTGTGAGTGTTTTTTATTGGATGCCAGATTACCGACACGTTCTTCAAGAGTTTATTTGGCAAACGGATGATATAAAACCAGAATATCCAAGAGTACATAAATTTTTAAATTATTGGCATGATAATATTGAAGCAGTAATAGAAGAAATTAAAATATATTAAAAGGCATCTTATAAATAATAGGGATAGGAGTCTTAATGGCGTCACCAAGAGAAACAAACTTAGCTGCTTATAATGATTCGCAGGCAACGAATAAGTCTGGTCGTAGTACAAATGTGTATTCCGACTTAGACCTTTTCTTTGGAACAAAAGCAGCGTCTAAAGATATTAACAAAGTAGATGACGTTCAAGCAGTTAAACGTGCTGTTCGTAATTTAGTATTATTAGATCATTATGAAAAACCCTTTCATCCAGAAATAGGTTCTGGTGTAAGGGATATGTTATTTGAAAATATGACTCCCACAACCGCACACATTCTTACGAGAAAAGTTGAAATGGTTGTTGAGAACTTTGAACCAAGAGCAAGATTGGTCGGCGTCAAAGCCTTTCCAAATTTAGATCGTAATGAATATGAAATTACTATATCATTTTATGTTGTGAACGCTCCAACAGAATTAATAGACCTAACAGTATTTCTAGAGAGATTACGATAATGGCAATAAATGAATCAAGACTCACGGTAACAGAATTTGATTTTGATGAAGTAAAAAATAATCTAAAACTATTCCTCAAGGCTCAGACAGAATTTAAGGACTATGACTTTGAAGGCTCTGGTATGAATATTCTATTGGATGTTCTTGCATATAATACACATTATCTTGGGTTCAATGCAAACATGCTTGCAAATGAAATGTTTCTTGATAGTGCATCTTTACGTTCAAGTATTATTTCTCATGCAAAAACTTTAGGGTATGTTCCTACGTCTGCTAGAGCAGCTAAAGCAACTGTGGATGTTACACTAAACACCACTACACTGGCCACAGCAACTATGTCTGCTGGAACAATATTTACAACAAGTGTTGATGGAACGGATTATCAGTTTGTTACTGATTCAGATGTTACTGCATCAAACATTGGTTCTGGTATTACTTTTAATGATGTTTTTATTTACGAAGGAACTTATGTAACCACAAGGTATACAGTTGATTCTTCTGATGTAGACCAAAGGTTTCTTCTTAGAAGTAATAGAGCAGATACATCTACATTAACTGTTAAGGTTCAAAACTCTTTAACTGATACGATAACAAATACATATTCAGAAGCAACAGACATAACGCAACTTGGAACCGACAGTGAAGTTTACTTTTTACAGGAAGTAGAATCTGGACTTTTTGAAATATATTTTGGTGATGGTGTAGTAGGAAAGGCACTGTCGGATGATAACATTGTACTTATAACTTACATTGTGACAAACAAGGGTGAAGCAAATGGTGCTTCTATATTTGCAAACTCGACATCTATTGCTGGTGTTACTGATATTGATGTTTTTACTCAAGCAGCTGCCAGTGCTGGTTCAGAACCAGAAACACTTAAATCAATAAAATATAATGCACCTTTAGATTATGCATCTCAGGGTAGGTGTGTGACTGCTGAAGATTATAAAGTTTATGCAAAGAAGTTATATCCCAATACAAGTTCTGTATCAGTGTTTGGTGGAGAGAGTGGTTCGTATGATTCTAGTCTTGGTGCGGTAAGTACAGCTGAGTATGGTAAAGTTTTCATTTCAATTAAATCAACGACAGGACTTAATCTAACAAGTTCTGAGAAAACACAATTAGTTACTGATTTAGCTCCTTATACCGTAGCGTCAATTACTCCTGTGGTTATTGATCCACAAACAACTAATCTTATTTTAAGTGGGGCATTTAAATATAATAAAAGCAAAACTTCATCTACGGTTGAAGAATTACAAACATTAGTTATTAATACTGTGCGAAGATATAACAGTTCTGATCTTGCAAAGTTTGAAGGATTGTTTAGACATTCAAAACTTTTGGGTCTTATTGATAACACAGATACATCAATTACAAGTAGTGCATTAAATATTACAATGGCTCATTTGTTTACACCAACTACTACGGCTTCTACTGCATATACAATTAATTTTAACAATGCATTTTATAATCCTCATTCTGAACATAATAAAGACTCTGGTGGAATAATTGCATCTACTGGATTTTATGTGAGTGGTGATGCAACAAATGTACAATACTTTGATGATGATGGTGCTGGTAATTTAAGAACATATTATGTTTCTGCTGGAACTAGAGTGTATACAGACTCGACTGCTGGTACAGTAACATATTCAGAAGGAAAAATTGTTACTAAAGGAATTCATATTACTTCTGCTTCAGATGTTGATGAAGCAGCTTCTACTGAAATTCGTATTACTGCTATTCCAAATTCTAAAGATATTGTTCCAGTTCGTAATCAGGTATTAGTAATTGATTTTCAAAATACCACTATAACAGGAGAAGTTGATACGATTGCGGTTGGAGATAGTGCTGCTGGTACAACATATACTACAACGTCTTCTTACTCATCAACATCGAGCTATTAAAAAATGCCTTTTGATAATAACCCCACAGGAAAATTAACGACTAAGATAAGTAATCTTATTGATGGTCAGGTGCCTGATTTTATTCAGTCAGACCACCCTGTATTTTCTCGTTTTCTAAAACATTATTATCAATATCTTGAATCAGCAGAATTACGTCTAGACGTAGATATAGATAATCTTCTTTTAGAATTATCAACACCATCTAATGTTTTAGATGTTGATGGAAATAAAATTGTATTAGAAGGTGCAGACGGCGATAGCAGCACTGGAGCTTTTGGTAAGTTTGCTATTGGTGAAACGATTACTGGTGGAACTTCAAATGCAACTGCTACAGTTCTTGTTGATGATTTGAGTGCAAGTACTCCAAGACTTTTTATTACATCACAACAAAAATTTATTACAGGGGAAACTGTAACAGGCGCAACCTCTGGTTCTTCTGGTACGGTTACTAGGTATCGTGCAAACCCTGTTCAGAACATACAGCAGTTATTAGATTACGCTGATGTGGATAATACAATCTATGACTTTCTAGATAATTTTCGTGATGAGTTTATGAACGCAATTCCTCTGACGTTAGCAGACGGAGTATCTAAAAGAAATCTAATCAAAAATATTCGTGAGTTGTACAGGGCTAAAGGAACATCCGAAGGTCATAAGATTTTTATGCGTATGTTGTTGGGGGAAAGTGCTGAAGTAACTTATCCAAACAAATTTATGATGAGAGCATCAGATGGTAATTGGACAAGTAAAACAATTATGCGAGTTGCTCCTCTTACAAAATATCCAGCCTCTGAGGTTGTTGGTCAAACTCTTACAGGTAAATCTTCTGATGCTAAAGCACTTATAGCTTCTGCTACCTCATTTACTGAAGGCGCAACTGCTATTATAGAATTTGAAATTAATAAAGCGTCTATGAGTGATCTTTTCAATTTTACGAATGGTGAAACTGTAGTAGCAATTGGTAAAGATTCAGATATTGATATTACGTTTACAGTTAAACAAATAGTAGATATTCCTATAGTTACAACATCAAGTGCTTTATATACAGTTGATCAAGATATTGAATTTGATACAAATACTAATATTGGTAATGGTTTGGCCACAGCTAGAATTAATACTATTGATGCTGGACAAGTAAGTGGAATTGTAATAGATGATGTTGGTAGTAAATATGAAGTTGGGGATACTCTTACATTTACAACATCTGATTCTAATACAAAATCGGCAGAAGCTTTTGTTTCAATTATTGATGGTTCATTTTTGTTAGAAGGTACAGATAAAGCTTCTAATGATGAAAATGATTATATTCTTTCTGAAGCAGCCACACTAACACATGTTGATTTTTATACGGTACAATTAGAAGATGCTACTTTAGAAGGTAGTACAACCGATAGAGTTGTTTTAGATAATGCTTATGATGCAACGGTTCTTCAAGTAGAATCGGGAACTGACTCCGAAGGATATATTGTACTGGATGGCACTGACTCAGATAAAACAGATTACGATGAGAGACTAGAGTTAGAAGCTTTTCATGATGTTGCTGCTTCACATGCGGGTCACAATATATCTATGGAGCCATCAATTAATCAACTATCTAATGATACCTATAGTACCGGCACAGATAGATTTCAGATAGAAGAGGGTACAGATTATACTGGTGGAATTTACAGACTATTAATTAAAGATGGTGGTTATGGATATCTAACAATTCCTACTGTTTCATTAACATCTGTAACTGGAACAGGTGCTGCTCTTTTAGCAACCACTAATAATATTGGTGCAGTTGCTGAAGTCAAAATGACAAATCAGGGATTTAATTATAGTGATTCTCCTGCTATGTCATTTCGTGCTAATTTTACATTAAAAGATGTAACAGGAACTTTTGCAGCCAACAATACTCTTACGACACATACAGGAACAGTTAAGGTATGGGATTCCACTAATAATGTTTTAACCACAACCTTTGAGGATGTTATACGAACAACATTAGAAACAGGCGATAGTGAAGGGTTTCTGCTTGAGGATGGTAGTAGAGTTGCTGGTGATCATAAGGTTAGCACAGTAGGTATAGATAATTCTATTGAGCAAGAAAATCAAATAGTTTTAAATGGTGTTGATGCTAATGCCACTGAGGCTGGAGATAATCTTGTTTTAGATGCTGAAGATACTCTAGATGGTTATATTATTATTGAAGATGGTAATGGCCTTCCAGATGGAAGTGCATTGGTAATGGAATCTCCAAATGATACATTTACACCCCCTCTACAGTTAGAATATAGTTCAAGAGATGGAACGAACATTGGAGATGGTATTGCAAATGAGGATGGTACAGGAGATGTTCTATTAAATGAAACTTCTTTCTCTATTGGTGATAATACGAATGAACGTCAACATCCTAGATTTCTTACAGAGGAATCTAAATTAGCAAGAACCAATACATTAGACACTTCATCAAGAACATCTGGTGTTGGTACTCGTATTATAACAGATAACCATTTAGATAGTGAAGCAGAGAGTACTATTATTCTTGATGGAACAGATAGCTCACAAACTGATGCTGGTAGTTCTCTTTTAAATGAGGAAGATGGAGATAATAATACAATTCGTTTGAATGGTACTGATTCGGATTCAAGTGATGCTGGTGCAAAACTTCTTCATGATATAGAAACTGCTGATGGTAATGTTGCACTTAACGGAACAGATTCCGATATGACAAATATTGCTGATAATATTGTTAATGAATCTGATATAGACTTCTTTGCAGATGCTACGGCTGCTAATCCTTATCCAACTACTATCACGGATTCTGGTGGTGCAACAGGAACAATTGTTAAAGCGAATATTGCCAAGGGAACTTCTGCAATTGCAACCACTACGGAAACTGCCAAATCTTATGGTACAAATATTGAGAGTCTTATCGGTGAGGATTTAAATCGAATACAAGATTCGTATTACTACCAACAGTTTTCCTATGAAGTGGAAACTGGATTTGGTTCAGCAACATATTTGGATCAATTAAAGAAAGCGGTTCACCCAGCTGGTTTTGCAGTCTTTGGTAAAGTTAAAGTACAAACCTCTGTTTCTGCAGCAGTGACAAATGCAGGCTCCTCTCTTGGTGGTGGTTGGTACAGTGGTCTTGGTGTTACTGCTCCGGCAGATAAGTTCTCACCAATACTTGCTTCTACCTTTGAAATTCTATTCTCTGAAACAACGCAACGGCGTCTTGGTGTTGTTGATATTACAGAGGGTGCATTTGAGGAACATATAGTCTTAGAGAGCTCAGAAGACATTAAGATAGAGGGTGATTCTATTCTTCTAGATGCATCTGAAATATTTGAACTTGCGATTGAACATGGCGGAACTGATGGTGCTGGAACTAATGCAGGCGATAACATTGTTCTGGAAGGTACAGATTCTTCATCTACAAATGAAAACGATCAACTTATCATAGAGGGGTATTCTAATGCTGGTTCGTATGTTCTAGAAGAAATGCCCCTATTCCATTTTGATGATTTTACTGGTGTTCAACTTGAGGATGGTACTGATACTGGAGCTGGTGGTAATGGTGTCATTACTCTTAATGGTACAGATTCATCTTCAACAAATGCAAACGATAGAATTATATCAGAGAAGTCTGTAGCAGTTACAGCCAATCTTGTTATGAATAGTAGTGAGGATAGTGACCATGTGACAAGAACAGATGCTGAAGATGATATACTACTTGATGGTATAAATGATTCATATTTGTTATTATTCAGTACAGAAAATTCTTTTGATAAAATTAGAATGGAAGGTCAATCTAGTGGGTATATATTAGCTGAAAATAATAGTGTTTCACATGGTGGAGACTCTATGGAACTGGAAGATGCTTCTTCTGGTATAACTTCTGTCAAACTTGGTTTACAAAGCAATCAAGTATTAAATACAATACTGAATGAGGATGGTGGTTCGCAACAACTTGAAACTTCAATGAAGGGTGGTGGGCCAAACCACGATCTTTCTCTTGTCTCCTTTGTCACGACAAAGATACATATTCCACAATCCACACCAAGGCATCTATCAACTGGATTGGTAACACTTGCAAGAAATCCCTTCCAATCTAGATCAAAATTTGAATTAGAAAAAGGAACTGCAACAAGTGGGTATGTTCTGATAGATAATGATAACTTCCAAGTAGGATTATCCACTACTACAGGCCATGGGCCCGATGAAGTAATACGAGGTGAACATGCTATAGATGCTGGTGAAAATTTTATTATGGAAGATGGAACAGACCCCAATGATGAGGCTAGTTTCACCTTTGAGAATATTGGTAATTATTCTAATGATAATATTGTAGTGGAATCTGATTTTATTGAATTAGAACTAGCCACTACAGGAGTTGATCCATCCACTCCTGATCAACTTCTTTTAAATGGAACTGATTCAGATGGTTCTAACGAAGGTGATAAAATACACAGAGAAGGCCAAGAAACTCCTGGCACCTTCCTAGTTCTTAATGGTATAGATAGTTCCAGTACGGCCGCTGGTCATAGAATTATTGGAGAAAGTGTGGTTCAACATGATTCGTTTACACTATCGGATATTATTAAACCATCATTACTTGTTCTAGATTCTCATTTAGATGATACCATTGGGCCTATAGGTGGTTCAACACCAACAAAACAGACAGCAATAATTTTAGAACAGAGTGGTGATAGCGGTTTCTTTAGACAAGAGAATGAAACAACTGCATCTGGAGCTCATGGAGATAACATACTACTTGAAAGTAAAACTGGTTTTGGAACAAATAATAAACTGGAACTAGAGAGTGACAGAATAGTAGTCGAAGATGAGATTAACGAAGGAACAATACCATTTCAGAATTATACAAATTCAACACTAGAACCTATTACAAGGTCTGCTGACATTTTGATTTCTGAGTATGGTGGAATAGATTTAGAAGATGAAACTGATGGTTCTTTATTACTAAATGGAACCGACAGTTCTTCTACAGATGCAGGCGGAAGATTTAGATTTGAACTTGCAACAGATGATAATATTACGATTAATTATCCTGCTGTATAGTAAAAACATTATAAATATGTTGTATAAATATATGTATAAATATAGACATAACAAGGATTTACCATGGCAATAGCTGCAAGTTCAGTGCTACCAGCAAATAGTTTAGAAGATTTCAGACTTGAGTTTAACAACTTGGTTTCTGATGTCTCTGGTATTACTGCAACAAATAAGTTTACTGAGAATATTATATTTGAGGGTGCTACTGCCGATGCGTTTGAAACAACATTAGCTGTTACTGACCCGACAGCAGATAGAACTGTTACAATTCCAAATATTACAGGAACAGTATTAGTTGGAACTCAAGCTAATCCAGATTCAGCTGATGGTGCAGCATTAGGTTCTGCTTCTGCTGAATGGTCTGACTTGTATCTTGCTGATGGTGGTGTAATTTACTTTGGTAATGATCAAGAAATAGTACTTACTCATGTTGCTGATTCTGGAATACGTCTTAGTGACAGTGATAAAATGTTATTTGGCGATGGTGATGATTTACAGATTTACCATGATGGTTCTAATAGTTATATCAGTGATCAAGGCACTGGCAACTTAACTCTCATAGCCAACCAAGTTAACATGGTTAATGCGGCGGGTAATGAAACAATAGCTCAATTTAATCAGGATGGTGCAGTTGGTCTTTTTTATGACAATTCTGCTAAAATTGAAACGGCTTCTGGTGGTGTTACAATAACTGGTACAGCAACCGTATCAACTGCAATGAACCCAGCTTCAGCAGATGGTGCAACTCTTGGTACAACTGCATTAGAGTGGTCAGATTTGTATCTTGCTGATGCCGGAGCAATATATTTTGGTAACGATCAAGAAATTTTTCTTACTCATGATGCAGATACAGGCTTGACTTTAAAACATAGTGCAACTGCTGACGATAAACCTATTGTTTTTTCTCTTAAAACTGGCGAAACAGATATTGCTGCAGATGATGTACTAGGAAGTATTAGATGGAGCGCACCAGATGAAGGCACAGGCACAGATGCAATATTAGTTTCTGCGGCTATTGATGCTATTTCAGAAGGTGATTTCAGTTCTTCAAGTAATGCAACAAAATTAGCATTTAGAACTGGCGCAAGTGAAACTGCGACTGAGAAAATGTCATTATCTTCTGGTGGTAATTTAGCTTTACCAACCGATGGCACTGTTCTTAGTTTTGGTGCAGATAGTGAAGTTACTCTAACACACGTTCACAATATGGGTTTGACACTTAACAGCGATAATCACCTACGTTTTGGTGATGCAGGCACATACATTCACCAATCAGCTGATGGTGTTTTAGATTTAGTCTCTGATAATGAGGTTGAAATAAATGGTACAACCATTGATATTAATGGTGCGGTAGAGATTAGTGGAGCAACAACTCAAACAGGTATTTCAACATCAGCTGCAAAAGACGTATTTAATGCTGGATTGTCTGTAAAGAATGGTTCAACTTCAGCAGGGTTTATAGAATTTTTTGAAGATAGTGACAACGGAACAAATAAAGTAACTTTAATTGGCCCCTCATCAACATCAGATGTAACAATAACATTACCATCATCATCAGCGACACTTGCGACATCTGGTGATATAACAGCGTTAGCAATAGCATTAGGATAAAAAAATGGCAAATACATTTAAACTAAAAACAAAAGCAGGCGTTACAACACTTGCTACAGTATATACAGTTCCAAGTAATACAACAGCAATTGTATTAGGATGTGTTATTGGTAATACAACAGCAAACTCTGTTAATTGCACAGTTACCGTTTCGTCTGATACTAGTGATACCGAAACTAATGCTGACGTAGAACTTGTAACAACCACACCAATTCCTGGCAATTCCAGTTTGGAACTTATGGCCGGTAATAAGATTGTATTACAAACAACAGATTTATTTAAAGTCTTTGGAAGTGGTGCTGTAGATGTTTGTTTATCAATTATGGAGATAACATAAAATGCCTTACATTGGCCCAAAACCACTTGATGTTCTGGTTAGTCAGGATGTTGATGGCAATAAAATAATTCTTGACTCTGATGCTGATACGAGTATCACAGCTGATACCGATGATACTATTGATATAGAAATTGCTGGTGCTGATGATTTTCAGTTTACGGCAAATAAGTTTACTGTAAAAGATGGTTCAGAAATTATTACAGCATCTGCTGGAACGAGTAATACACGTTTGGGTGTAAATGCTGGTAATTCAATTACATCTGGTGGTAATTATAACGTAACACTTGGCGATGAGGCTGGTACGGCTCTCACGACAGGAGATAGTAACGTCCTGATTGGTTATGCTGCTGGTGATGCGTTTGATGCAGAAAACAATAATACTGCTGTTGGTGCTAATGCTTTGGGTGGAGCTTCCTATGCTGCATCAGGAAACACCGCAATCGGTTATAATGCTGGTATATCAATAACAACAGGAGCTTCTACAACTCTGGTTGGAGATTATGCTGGCGATGCTATTACAACTGGAACTGGAAATGTGTGTGTCGGCAGTGCAGCTGGTGGAGCTCTTACAACTGGTGGATACAATACTTTTATGGGTTATAATGCTGGCGATGCTCAAACAACTGCTTCTAATAATGTTGGAATTGGCAAAGATGCTCTGGGCGCTGTCACAACGGGAGCTTCTAATGTGGCGGTTGGCGCAACTGCTGGTGATGCTTTAACCACAGGATCACAATTAACCGCTGTTGGCTATGGTGCTGGTGGTGCGATGGCCACAGGTGTTCATAATACTGCTGTTGGATATGAAGCATTACTGACAGAAGATGCTGAAGGTTATAATACCGCTATTGGCTCTTATGCTATGAAAGTAGCAGATGGCGCAAATCACACGACAGCTGTTGGATATAATGCCGGTGTTGCGATTACAACGGCAGATAGGAATACCTTGCTGGGCTCTGGTGCTGGTGCATCGTTAACAACAGGGGCAAGTAACGTGGCTATTGGTTATAATGCTATGGATGCTCTTACAACTGCTAATAACAATGTTGTAATTGGAGATGGTGCTGGCACAGAAATGACAGACGCCACTAATACTATTGCAATCGGTACAAATGCCGGGGCAGCAAATACATCTGCTGATGGCAATGTCCTTATTGGTGTGAATTCTGGAGATGCTATTACGAGTTCACCTGGCAATACTTGTGTAGGACATAATGCTGGTAGTGCGATATCAACAGGCAATGGTGAGAATATTTGCATTGGTAATAATGCCGCAGCAGCAATGACCACAGGACAACAAAATATTATCATAGGAGATAATGCTGCAGCTGGTGCCGCAGTTACAAGCTCAGGCAATACTATTGTAGGCGATAATGCTGGATATGATTTAACAACTGGAAGCAATAACACTGCTTGCGGCGTGTCGGCCTTAAATAATGTTTCAACAGGAGCTACCAATACAGCTATTGGTGCTAATGCTGGTCTAAATATCAGTACAGGTAGTAATAACACTATTCTTGGCCAGCAGTGTGGTGATAATATTACTACGGGCACTTATAATATTTGCATAGGAGTTCTGGCTGATCCAAGCGCTGTTGATGGTGATTTTCAAATTGTCATGGGTTCTGCAATAGCAGGAACAGAAGATTATCAATTTTCTTTTGGCACAACGAATAGCGTTGTTACTAACGAATTTGATACTGATGCTGCTTGGACACGAACATCAGATAGACGTAAGAAACGCAATATTCAAGAAGACAAACTTGGACTTAATTTTATCAACGATTTAAAAACTGTTACATATCAGTGGCGTCCCTCTAACGAGTATCCAAAAGAATGGAATGAATACTCTGAGGAAAGCAGTGTAGATACTGATACTGTAATGCACGGTATGATTGCACAGGATATCAAGCAAGCATTAGACAATGCTGAATGTGATACTTTTGCAGGGTGGAAAGAACGTAAAGACGGTAGTCAAGTAATGAGTAGAGAGATGTTCGTGATACCATTAATTAAGGCAGTGCAAGAATTATCGGAAAAAAATGATGAATTGCAGAAAAGATTAGATGCATTGGAGGCATAAAAATGGCAGACATATATAAACAATTTGATGGAACAGCATTAGATGCAACAGATGATGCAGCTACAATAACTAACCATATGACTGGTTGTAGTCATGCTGTGTTGCAGATTGATGGAATTAAAGCTGGAACTGATCATTATCGTCTTAATAACGGATTCACACAAACAGAAATTAATGAATGTGTGGAACGATGTGTTGGTCATCTTAAACTTATGCAAGAAGAATCTTGGTGGAAGGCTGACAGTGTAAGTCGGTCTGGTAATTTAGCAAAAGCAAAACATACTGCTGCAATTAAGACTGGCGAAGATTATATCGCAGCAAACTCGTAGGGATTAATTAAATGGCAAGAACAAAAATAGCTGAAGGTGGTTTAGGAACAGATAGATTTAATCTTCCTATAACTTTGAATGGCACTGATGGTTCCTCTAGTAATGCTGGAGACACCCTCGTTCTTGACACATCAGCAGATGAGAATGATAGATTGTTGTATGAAGGTGATCCACCTGTTGAAACTATTTCTAGTTTAAAAGTAACTAATAACTTTAATGTTGATGGAAGCACTTTTTTTGTTGAAGTTGATACAAATGAAAGACAAAATTCTGGTGGTGGTAGAGTCGGAATCAACGATGGTGATCCTGATGCTATATTAGATGTTTATAATTCTAATGCGCTTGAAGTTGGTACTGAAATTGTTGCAGCTGAAGCTGCTGTTGGTGGTTATACAGGCTCTTCAATTTCTGCAAAAAATACACTTGGGTCTGCAAGCACTTTTGATTTATATAGAGGAATTACTGATAGCGATGGAGATGCTAGTGGGCCCTTCACTGTATTTCAAGTAAGGGGTGATGGTCGAGTTTCGTCAAATCGTGGTAAGTCTCTCATTGGAGAACATACTGGTACAGGATATCTTGCTGCTAACACTGCTACTATTGTACAAATTCAAGATATTTTCAACGATGACTGTTCTTTATATAGAATTATAGGTGCTGTAGGTGGTGATTATGATTCAGAAGATGAAACGCAATTTAGATTTTTAACAACAGGAACTACTTCTCAAGATTCTGGTTATTATTGGGCAGCAACAGGTTTAGATGATGCTGGAACAACAAATGCTTTACAGGGCGCAAATACAAACCAGGCAACTGTTGGAATAAATAGAGCTACCACTGTTGCACTTTGGTTTGATATGCATGTTATATTGGGCGGTGGATCAGGCGGAGTTAGTTTTTGGGGCAAAGCAGGATATCATGATCAAGGCAGTGATCGTGGATTTACTACCTTTGGAGGAAAAAATGAATCAATATCTGATGCTACAGGTATTGAATTTTTTGCAGATAGCGGGTCAGGAAATCTGTCACTGGTTAATCTTACATTTTATGGTTATAGATTAAGACAGAATACATCTGGTGGTCATTCAACTAACGCTTACGGATCAGATTAAAAGGAAAGATCATGAGTTATTCAGTTAATACAGATACAAAATACGCAACATATAATGGTAAGTCATATGGGCCGAGATGTGTAGTTACACAAGAAATATCAACTGCTAATGATGAGACTAAAGGTAAGACAATATCTGTAAATACTCTTGTTGCTTTGACAGAGGATGATTGCAAAGAAATGGAAGCAAGAAAAAATGCAAAACCAGCTAAAGACTTAGAGCGTTTAAGAAGAAAAAGAAATTCAAAGTTAGCAAAAACAGATTGGATGTCTAACTCCGATGCACCTACTATGTCTACCGCTTGGAAAAATTATAGGCAGGCTTTACGAGATATTACTAAAACATATACATCTCAGATGGATGCTGGTTTCAAGTGGCCAGATGAGCCTAGTTAAGAGGAAATTAAAATATGCCATATTTTGGAAAATCGCCGGAACACGGTAACTTTACAGAACTAAACGATGTTTCTGGTAGTTTTGATGGTTCTACTACACAATTTGCTTTAACAAGTAGTGTTGGTGGTGTTGCAATTACTCCTGTTGTTGAAGCAGCAGTGTTGATTAGTATAAATGGTGTTATTCAAGAACCAACTACTGACTATACGGTTTCGGGTACAAACATTACATTTACTGATGCTCCTGTCTCCACAGATTCATTCTTTGGTATTGTTATGGGAAGACAATTGGATGTTGGTACTCCTAGTGATTCAACAGTAACAGCTTCAAAATTAGCTAGTACTTTTCTTACAGGTGCCACAGATATCGGTGCAGCAATTGCTGATGCTGATTTATTTTTGATTGATGATGGTGCTGGTGGTACTATTAGAAAAACAACGGCTGCTCGTATTAAGACTTATGTTGAGGATGCTGCTGGTGAAGTTCCTATTGCTAACCTAAATATTGATGGTGGTACAGATATTGGAGCTGCTATCGTTGATGCAGATTTGTTTATTATTGACGATGGTGCTGGTGGTACAAATAGAAAGACTACTGCCTCAAGAATTAAAACTTATATTGGTGGTGATGCTGGTGGTTTCCCATTAACTGCTTTAGATATTGATGGTGGAACAGATATCGGCGCTGCTTTGGTAGATGCAGATTTAATGATTGTTGACGATGGTGCTGGTGGTACAAATAGAAAATCAGCAATGTCAAGAATTAAGACCTATATAGGTGTTGGTCAATCATATATGTCTTCTTATCTTTCTGGTGGTACTGGTACAATTTCAAGAGCTACTTATACAACAGTGACAGGTTATACAGAGTATGTAGATAAAAACGGTGATTTTAATAATTCCACTGGTATATTTACATTTCCTGTTGCTGGTGATTATTTAATGATTGGCCAAGTCGGTCAAAACTTTGATGATATTGGAGATGATGGTGAGAAAATACAAATTCGTTTTGTCGATGGAAATGCTAACAATTACGCAGATAATTTCTATCAAACTACATCCACAGCAAATATGAGATTTGGCACTATCTCATCAAGTATAATGGGTGCTTTTGCGGCTGATGCAACAATTAAAATGCAAGTTTTCTCTTTGGATGCTGACGGCGGTGACGCTAAGCTCAATGACGCTCAATTTACAGTAATTAGGATAAAATAATGGATCAAATGTCAGTTAGAATCGAAGAATACGTTGGCCGGAAAGTTGATTTCCCAAGAGAGTGTGAACTTGTAAAACAAGATGATGGCTCTATTCGCATAACCAAGTGGGATACTTCTTCCTTGGGAAAAAACCAACCCTCTAATGATATACTTACATCATTGGGAACTCAAGCTGCGAATAAGGTTGCTTCTAATCAAAGAGCACGAACAAGAATAAACGCTTATCCCACTATCGGTGATCAATTAGATATGCTTTGGCACGCCATAGATGATGGTAATTGGACAGCGACAAAATTAAAGAATACAGATTTTTATACTAAACTTAAAGCGGTGAAAGACGATAATCCGAAACCTTAGTATTGGAAAAGGGTATAGATACAAGTAAGGAAATAAAATGGCAGCAATTATAACAGAAAAATTTAGGCAACACAATGCTGATCAATTCTATGAGTCATTTAGTGAGGCGTCTAAGAATGTCTATTATCTGATGATTGGAAAATCTACTCCCTTTACAACAGGAACTTCTGGTGGCTCAGATGATTCACCGCCTACTCCTGTTGATGATATTGGTACAGAATTCTATGCTTGGGATCAAACGATTGCACTAAAAAATATTGCTTCTTCTGAAGTAAACTATGCGATACCTCGTAGAGATTGGGCAAACAGTACAACGTATGATATGTATGAACATAACGTCAGTTCATCTAATACTACGACATCAGGTGCCTCAAACATTTATGATTCTACATTTTATTTTAGAACCTCTGATAATCGGGTCTATAAAGTTATAGACAACAATGGTGGATCGGCGTACTCTGGTTCAGAGCCTACTTCTACATCAACTTCTACATTTGAACTTGGTGGATATACACTTAAATATATGTACACAATTACTGCATCTGACCAAAACAAATTTCTTACGGCAGATTTTATGCCTGTTTCGACAGACAGTACAGTAAGTGCAGCTGCAACGGATGGTGCAATTGAAAGTCTGGTTGTTACTGCTGGTTCTGGTTATACCAATGGAACATACTATGCAGCGGTATATGGAGATGGAACAAGTGCTGGAACTTCCTCTGGTGCGGTTATAAGAATTACTGTAAGTGGAGGCACCATTCAATCGTTTGGTTTGACTGCTGGTACTGATACTACGATTAATTCTGCTGGTTCTGGATATACATATGGTACGGTTAATCTTGGTTCAAGTTATACTTTCTCTGACACAGACCTTTCTACTGCTTCCTCTATGGGAAGTGGTTCTGGTGGAGAAGTAGCTGTTGTAATCAGTCCTAAGAATGGCCATGGTTATGATGCTCCTGCTGAGTTAGGTGGACATTATGTTATGATGCGAACTACTCTTACTGGTGCAGAGGCCGATGATGTTCTTGCTGGAAACGATTTCAGAAATATCGCTCTTGTTATTGATCCAACGACTTATGGCACTACAACTGCTGCAACGACAACAACGTATCGTCAAACCTATGCGTTAAAACTGACTTCTACTTCTGGAACATTTAGTGCCGATGAAAAAATAACTCAGACAACCACTGGTGCGATAGGTAAAGTGGTAGAGTGGGACAGTACACTTTCTATTCTTTATTATCAACAGGAAAGATATGGTGACTATGGAACTAATAGTACAACAGGCGCATATGTTGCTTTCTCTGGTGCTAATGTGGTAACAGGAGCAAGTTCTTCTGCCACTGGAACACCTGATGCATCTGCTGACACTGCTGTAACTCTCGCAAACGGAAGCACAATCACATTTTCTGATGGTTATGCAAATCCAGAGTTAGAACCAGATAGCGGTAATATAATTTATCAAGAAAATAGAAGGCCGATTAGTCGAGCCACAGACCAAACCGAAGATATTAAAATTATCGTGGAGTTTTAGCGTATGGCACAAAAAACAGATTTAAATGTAGCACCATATTATGATGACTATGATGCCAGTCAGAATTATATAAGAACCCTTTTTCGGCCTGGATTTGCTATTCAGGCAAGAGAACTTACACAACTACAATCTGGACTACAGAACCAAATCTCAAGATTTGGTGAACATATGTTCAAAGAGGGTAGTGTAGTTATTCCTGGCCAAGTTAGTGTTTTCCCTGATTATCATTCTTTAAAACTTGCTTCTACATTTGCTACAGAAACAATTGATCCAGAACAGTATTATAATGCTACAACTCCTGTTATTATTACAGGTGTTACTAGTGGTGTTACCGCTGAGGTGGTTGGATTTGTTGCAGCAACAACTTCAGACCAACCGACTTTGTTTTTGAGATATATTAAGTCTGGTGGCGGTACATCTAATGCACCAAGAACATTTCAAGATGGAGAAAATATAACTGCAAACAAAGGAATAACACATACGACATCATATTCTACTGGTGTTGCTTCTGCTACTACATATACTTCAGTATATAGCACTGCTGCTGGATCGACAGATGCACAACTGAGAAGTTCTACTGGCCCAGCTGCAGCACAAGGTGTTGCGGTTAAAGTTGAAGCTGGTGTTTATTTTGTTCGTGGTCATTTTGTAGAATGTTCAGAAGAAACAGTAGTAGTTTCTAAGTATGACCCTTCGACACAGTTTCGTGCTGGATTTAAAGTTACTGAAACCCTACTTACTCCCGAAAACGAATCAACTCTTTTGGATAATGCTACAGGTTCAACAAACTTTGCTGCAAAGGGCGCCCATCGTTTAAAATTTACGTTAGAGCTAATGTCAATGGATTATGATGCTATAACAGATAGTGATTTTATTGAATTAGCTTCATATAAAAATGACAGAATACAAACTTTAACTCGCAATACAGAATATAATATTTTGGAAGAGACTTTAGCTAGACGAACTTTTGATGAGTCTGGAAACTATACTGTACGACCATTTCAACTTATAATGAAGGAAAGTAATACACTAAATGAACTCACTGGTGTATATAAAGATGGTGATACTACAGATGATAACCAAGTATCTTCAAATGCATTATTGGCTTGTCAAATATCAACTGGTAAAGCTTATGTTAGAGGTTATGAAATTGAAAAACTTGCCCCGACCTTTAAAGATATTAATAAGGCAAGAGATGTAGAAAATATCAACGCTGGTGTAACGACATTTGAATTAGGAAATTATGCAACTGTTAATAATGTTTATGGCACACCTGATATTACTTTTAATTCTGGTGAATCAAGTATATTTGGAACAGTAACTTTATATCCACATTTTATATCGACTAATGGTTCTACTCCTGTTGCTGGCCAACAAGATGTAGCCCCTATTGGTCAAGCAAGAGTCAGAGCAATGGAATATGATTCTGGCACTATTGGTACAGCTGATGCAAGATATAAAGTTTATCTTTTTGATGTTAAGATGTTTACTTACATTACTCTTAGTGGTACACCAAGTCCAACTCTAATTGCTAATCACGCAAATGGTGGTGTAAAAATTACTGGTGTAACTTCTGGTGCAACAGGTTATGTTGTAAACAATATTGCTACTACATCTGGAACACAATTAGTTGTAATTAAAACCTCTGGTAGATTTTCTAATGGAGAAAAATTTACAGCTTCCGACTCAGAAGAAACAAGTTCAATTGTAGAGAATTCATCTAATACTGATTTAACTATGATTTCATCTAATGGAACTAATGCTGATAATACTCATACCTTTGAACAGGTTCGTTCTATGGTTTTCGTTGATTCTGACAGTGGACAAAACTTTACAGCTGATGTGGTTCAAGAACCCCCACAAAATCGGGAAAATCTTATTAGTTCTCTACGATTAGATGGAACAGATGCCGGTGGTGCTAATGCAAATAATACTTTCACTCAGGATGAAGGTGATGATGACCCCTCTGGCGGAATTATTTTGGAAAGACAATTATTCCCAAGGCTTCGTGATCCTGAGAAAAATAATTTACTAGAAAAACTTCCAAAACAGGTTGTTAAGACTCTATTGACTGAGAATAACCAAGGTGCAACTGATACGCAATATACAGTTCGCAGGCAGTTTATTGGTACAACAAATGCTTCTGGTATTGTTACGTTTAATGCAAGTACAAATGAAAGCTTTGTGACACACGCTGAAAAAGATTATGTAATGTCAATTCTTACTGCTGGCGGTGGTACAGGCAGTCAGGGACAACTTGTGAGTATTGCTGATACAGTAAGTGGTACAGGAACAGCTTCACTTACGATTACTGATAATACGATTTTAGGTTCCTCTGCAAAAGTAAAACTTATTGCAACTATTCTCAAAACAAGTGTAACACAAAAAAATAAAACAACTAAACTTATGAAACAAATGAAGGTTGTGCCAGGCGCAACTGATGCTTACGGAACTCGGCCAGGAGACAGGGATATTTCTCTGGGCCGTGCTGATGCATTTAAACTGGTAGGTGTGTTTGACTCACAGGATACTTCTACTGATGCAGCTGCACCTACTCTAACTCTGAGTGGAATCTCTGGAACATTTACCAGAGGTGAAAAGATTACAGGTGGAACAAGTGGTGCTACTGGTAGAATTATTGACACATCTAGTCCTATGAGTTTTGTTTCGACAAACAGTTTTTCCTTTACTGCTGAGACAATCACAGGAGAAAGTTCTGGAGCAACAGCTACAGTTACAGGAACAACTGATGGTGATATTGTAATTACATCGAAATATTTACTTGATACTGGCCAACGTGATAACTATTATGACACTTCAAGAATTACAAGAAAAAGAGGTCAAGCAGCACCTATAGGAAGACTCCTCGTAGTTTATGATTATCTTGAGCATGGTGCTGGAGATGTATTTACGGTTGATTCTTATAGTGATGTTGCTAAACAAATGGAATACGATGATATTCCAATTTATACTGGATCAAAGATTGATGTAGATGAGCCAGAACCATCAGGCAAATTTCCACTATATGATACCTATGATTTTCGCCCAAGGGTGGATGATGTTGCTGGTGCATCTGCAACGCTGACAGCGGTTGATGAAATAACAGGAAATTCTTTTAATTTTTACGATAGAGGATTTCAAGGTACTGGTGGTTCACTTGTAGATGTACCAAAGCCAGGTTCTTTTGTTCAATCTGATTTTGAATATTATCTTCCTAAATTTGCATCTTTGATTTTAAATAGTAATGGAAATTTCGTAGTGGTTGAAGGCGAAAGTGCTGAAAATCCACTGTTACCAAAAGTTCCAGAAGATAGTATGTTGATTGCTACTATGTTTATTCCGGCATACACTTTCTTACCACGAAATGTGACCATAAGAAAAGTAAAACATCAAAGATATACTATGAAGGATATTGGTAAGATTGACAGAAGGCTGGATCATGTTGAATATTATACAGCATTAACTTTATTGGAACGTGATGCTGAAAGTTTTGAGGTTACTGATGCAAATGGATTAAACCGATTTAAATCTGGTTTCGTTGTAGATAATTTCAAGGGACATCGTGTAGGTGATACTGTACATAGAGATTATAAAAATGCAATGGACTATGAACTTGGTCATTTACGACCACAACATAGATCAATAGCTATTGATTTAAAAGAATCGGTTACAACTGATGCAGAAAGAACAGCAGCTGGTTATCAAAAAACTGGTGATCTAATTACACTTCCATATACAGAAGAAACATTAACAGAACAACCATATGCTACAAGAGTAGAAAAAATTACTCCACTTATATCATCTCAATGGACAGGAATAATAGAATTATCACCATCTTCTGACACATGGTTTGAAACAGATATATTACCAGTGTTGGTGGTTAATGAAGAAGGCGATTATGATGCTGTTTTAGCTAGAGAAAGAAACAATCTTGGAACAGTTTGGAATGCTTGGCAAACACAATGGTCAGGTGTTGTAGAAACCAGAACAGAAAACTTTACAGAAGGTGGAACACAATTTACGCCAGATAGGTTTGATGTTACAAGAACTATTGAAACTGTAAGAACAGATCAAACGAGAACTGGCGTTAATACACAAGTTTCAGTTAGAATTGATAGAGAATCACAGGGATTGAGAGTTGTTTCTAGAACAGCTATTCCAATTGTTCGTTCAAGGACTATAACTTTTACAGGCGAGAGATTTAGACCTAACTCTAGATTACATGGTTTCTTTGATAAAGTTGCTATAAATGCTTACATTACGCCTGCAAATTCAACCTATACCACTGTAGCAACTCCTGTTGCTGGAAGTCCTTTGGTTACATCTGCAACAGGTAAAATAGAAGGAACATTTACAATACCTGATCCAAAGGTTGATGGTAATCCACAATTTAATACAGGTGAGATTGAGTTCAGACTTTCCTCAAGTGCTATCAATGGTATAGTTACTAGAGAAGCAAGGCCGGGTACAGCAGGAAGTACAATATACTCTGCAAATGGATTGTTAGAAACACAACAAGAAACAATTATTGCAACAAGAAATGCTACTGTTACAAGAACAGGCACAGAACAATCAACTTCTTTTAATAACACTAGATCAAATGATGTTCGTACATTTGCTGGTAATTTCAATGAAGAACAAGAAGCGGCAAGAAGAGCTCAACAAGCAAATGATGATGACGATGATGATGGTGGCCAAGGTGATCGTTGGTGGGCTCGAGCTGGTGGTATTGGCGGCGGTGCCGCCAGTGGCGGCGCCCCCGGCGATCCTCTAGCGCAAACATTTCTTGTACAGAATGATGGAACAAACACTGGCACAGGAGTATTTGTTACTTCTGTTGATGTATACCATCAAGCAAAAGACGATGTTATTCCTGTAACGCTGGAGTTGAGAAATGTTGTAAATGGATTTCCTGGCCCCAAACTTTTACCTTTTGGTAGAGTAACAAAAAATCCAGCAGATATTAATATTTCTGAAACTGCTGCTACAGCAACAACATATACATTTCCATCACCAGTTTATGTGGAAACGGATACTGAATATGCTATAGTACTTCTAACAAATACGAATACGCATAAGGTTTGGATTTCTCGAATGGGGGAAACTGATATCGCTGGAGTACGGACTGTATCTGATCAACCACATGTAGGAGTATTGTATAAATCTGCAAATAACACGGGCTGGTCGCCAAGTCCTATGGAAGATTTGAAGTTCTCAGTTAAAACTGCCAAATTTTCTACGACTGCGGGCGTATTGGCACTTACGAATGATGAGGTTCCATTAGCATCTTTGGCCAAAGACCCACTTATTATTACGGATGCTAGTACGGTGATGAAAGTACATCATCCAGATCATAATATGTATGCTACAACGAACAACGTGACAATTTCTGGAGTTAAATCCCCAGCGACTACAACTTTGAATGGAGGTATTTCAGCTACACAAACCACTTTGACATTAACGAGTGGAACTAATTTTGATGATACTTCTGGTATATATTCAAAACTGGCAAATGGGTTGTGGTATATCAAAATTGATGATGAGATTATGACATATAATACAATTAGTACTAATGCGGTATCTGGACTTACAAGAGGTGTTGACGGCACAACGGCTGCAGAACATGCTTCTGGTGCAACAGTAGAACTTTATCAGGCACATAAAGTACCATTTACAGAAATTAATAAAACGCATACAGCGGTTGCAAATACGGAAATTGACAGTTACACTTTAACTCTATCTACAACACCTGTGGTTGATGGAAATGGCAGTCTATCTTCAGTTGGTGGTTCAGAAGTAAAGGCAACAGAAAATGCAATTATGGATGTATTTTCAACTCAAATTGGTTTGATGGAATTGCCAGGCACTTCTCTTAATGCTACTGCTTTAGTGACCAGAGCTACAAGCCCATCTGGTAGTCAGACATCATTTGAAAATACAAGAGATGATGAACTAGTACCGACAATTAAATATCCATTAAATGATAACTATAAGTTTGAAGTTCCTTATATGGTATGTTCAACAATTAATGAGACAAATGAATTGTCCTCACAAAGATCATTTGAGACTAGAATTACAATGGCAACAGAAAATGATAGAATTTCTCCTGTTATTGACCTTGGCAGAATGTCTATGATTGCAGTTGCAAATAGAATTAATAATATAGATTCATCTTCTGATGTTTATCCTACATCTGATTATGTTGGTTCTGAACGTGCAGAGGGTGATGAAAATGCTGCAATTTATCTTACAAAACAAGTGACATTAGCTAATCTTGCAACAGGACTAAAAGTTCTATTTGCTGCTCATCGTCCATCTTCAAACGATCTTAAAGTAATGTATAAAATTTTGCCGATTGATGAATCTGAAGATTTTGATAATCTAGGTTATACTTACTTTAATACAGATGGTTCCCCTGATGTGACTGTACCGCCATCTTCTTCTCTTAATGACTTCCAAGAGTACGAGTATAGTGCTGGTGTTACAGATGATGGCATTGGTGATCCATTGCAAGAGTTCATTTCTTTTCAAATCAAGATTATTATGCAAGGAACTAACTGTGCAGAACCGCCTAGACTAAAAGGCTTTAGGTGTTTGGCACTAGGAACATAAAATGGAGAAAGCAAAGTATAAAGAGGTTGATGGATATCATGATTTGGTAAGAGATACAACATCTCATGCTATTATTAATCGTAATACTGATGCATTTGAAAAAGCAAGACAACGTGCAGCTGCAGCACAAGCACAAAGAGATGAAATACGAGATACAACGAGAGAAATAAACCATCTCAAATCAGAAATGCATGAGATTAAACACCTTCTGAAAGAACTATTAGTTAACCATTCTTAACTTGGAGGACAATCACTGAGGTTAGTTTACATATAAATATGTAGAAAAGGAAGATAGTATGGCCACGCCTTCAACAAAAGCTACATTAAAAAGTTACTGCCTCAGGGCACTTGGGTTTGGAGTTATTGATATTAACGTATCTGATGACCAAGCCGATGACCGTTTAGACGAAGCACTTCAATACTTTGCTCAGTATCATTACGATGGTATTGAGAAAATGTATCTTAAACATCTAATCACTTCAGATGATGTAACGAGAGCTCGCTCTGATGCATCAACTACTGCAACTGATACAGCAGACAGTTCAATCACCGCAACGTGGAAAGAAGGAAAGAACTTTATTCCAATTCCAAGTGCTGTGGTATCTGTTGTACGAGTATTTCCATTTACCGATACTGGTGCTGGAAGTAATATGTTTGATATTCGTTATCAGTTGCGTCTGAATGACCTATTCGATTTTTCCTCAACATCTGTTATTCAATATCAAATGACAATGGACAATATTGATTTATTGGAACACATACTTGTTGGTGAAACTCCTATTCGTTTTAATCAGCACCAAAATCGTTTGTATGTTGATATGGATTGGGAGAACGATGTAACAGCTGACGTAGACTATATGATTATTGAGTGCTATCGAAAACTAGACCCCACAACATACACAGATGTTTATGATGACATTTATCTAAAGAGATATGCAACCACACTTATCAAAAAACAGTGGGGTGCAAACTTATC
>VTLG01005281.1_pt1 | contig 27702 bp, 45 predicted proteins | sample 4694571 | NCBI WGS metagenome assembly VTLG01 (sample SAMN12604809, study PRJNA352737) | marine metagenome | biome: ENVO:00000447; feature: ENVO:00000209|ENVO:00000569|ENVO:01000036; material: ENVO:00002151; isolation source: viral sequences binned using virsorter ...
AAATACTCCCGCTAGTAATTTAAATTCGCTCTTCATCGCCACATACAATCTCTTATGTATGGCTGACATGACTCTCGAACCACGTTCTAAAAGAGCAATAGTCGTCCCAACAGCTGCTTGTTGGTTGCCGTCACCGACCTGCATGTCAGCTATGGCGGCAAATCGTTGCCCTGCCTGTACCACTATACCCATCAGTTGCAATAAAGTTGCTGATGGTTCTTTAAATGGTAAAGGCATAAATGCATCTTTTATACTTCCTCCAGGTGCATCTACATCTCTGAATTCGCCAGGCTGTATAGCTTGAGCCTCATCTCTAACACGGATTCCTCTTTGTTTAAATCCGGCCGGTAAATTACTTAAAGTTCCTGCGTCAAGTAGTTGACGTAATGCAGTGGTTGCAGTTCTTGATAAACCACCGATCATATGAATTAATCCAAAACCATAAAATCCTAATCCAGGTAAAAATTTAAAATGTACGAAGTAATCTATTTTATTTTTTTGTGGATCTTCTACTTTATAGTTTCTTCTAATTGATAGAATCTGTCTGTTGTTCATTTCAATGGTAATAATGTATGGAAGTTTAATTCCAGTTGCTTCACCAGTTGAATCTTTGTCTTCAAAGCCTTCTAAATCTAAATCAGTGTGTATTTCTAAAATAGAAAATACATCTTCGTCTCTAGTTTTTTTAATTCCTTCAAGTTCTCTTTCTTTTTTCTCTACTTCTGTTTCTTGATTGTAACCAGGTGTTAAATCTACATCCATGTAGAAACCTGCTACTTGTTTTTTTCTTAAATCGTTCTCTGACATTTTAATTACATGCACAACTGCTTCTGCATCTTCTAAAGATGTAGCAGTGTATGGCACAACTAAATCGTCAGCTGGAACAAATTTTGAAACAGCTCTGCCTAAAAGCTCGTCATAGTAGACTTTCTTAAAAGCAGAGCCACTAAGAGGGAGATAAAAAAGCATTGTGTCGAACTCGGGTTCGTACTCTTTCATCACATCCATGAGCTGATAGTTCATGAATTCTTTAACTCTTTGCGACTGATCTTCTCTTGCTCTATCTGCAAGTCCAATTATTTGTGTATGTACTGGACCAGTTGCTGGAAGTAATTCTTTGTAAGCTTGCGCTTGAAACTGTGTAACGGATTCTGCTAATACTGGGTGAGTTGCACCCGAAGCACCTTGAAACGGCTGAGTTGGATTTTCATATTTAAATCCCAAAAGATCTAAACCTTTTGTGTAAGTATCTTCCCACGCTTTTCTAGAAGATTTATATTGTTCGTAATTTGCTACTAATTCAGAACCTAACTTTCCTAAAGTTTGTTCTGGTAATAATTCTGCTAAATTGTCAAAATGGCTTTCTCCACCAGGTTGGTTAACTGCTTCTGGATCAAAATTAATTGTTGCACCACCATCTTCGTCTTGAGTTACTTCAACATCATCAGGACCAACTTGCTCTTTAATTGTTTCTTCTTGAGCAACAGCAATTTCTTCTTCGCCAGGTACTTTAATTTCAGTATTTACGTTTGGTAATGGTTTGTCTATGTCTGCCATTTATATTCTCCGAGTTCTCTATTGTTTTAACTTGTTTTGTAGGAACATTCAACCCCTGTGAGTCAGGTCCCTTTAAAGGTGGGATTTCTTTCCATTTTACGTGTGGCATATTTGCAACAAGAGTTTTATTCTTCACGAAACCAACCTCTTTTCTTTTTATAGTCATCATACATTTCATAACCACTAATACCTAGTGATAATGCAAGACCTGGCATACCTAAAAATCTACTACCAACTCTTAGAGCTGCTGGACTAATTCCAAGTCTCATAATTTTACCTGCATTGGCTCCTAAACCTTTTGTTGCAAATTTACTTAAATCATCTGCAAAAGCTAAACCTGCATAATTCCATGGATTAGTTGCAATCTCTCCTAATGAATCTCCAGCTTGAACTTGACCTGCAATATGCAATGGTTCTAACGCAGCTAAACCTAACGGAGTTCCAGTTGCTGCTAAACCTCTTCCTAAAGTTTTTAAAGCAGTTTTTGTAATTCCAGATGGCTTCTTTCCAAACCTTGCTGACTTTGCTGCTTCAATTGTTGAAGGTGCAGTTGCAGCTGTTCCAGCTACTGTTGTTGCCCCTAGTACTGGTAATTGATAATCTAGAATTGCTGGACTTGAATCAGGTTGATCAACCATTGGACTTGTTACCATATCAATTAACATATTTTTCTGTTGATCTTCATTTGATAAATAAGTTGTTGGATCGTCGTTCATGAATGTTTTAACAAGACCCGCGGCTGCTGCACCACCTGCTGCAATCGCTCCGAACTTACCACCTTTTTTTGCAATATTTAAAAGCTTTGATCCAAAAGTTGTTTCGGAAGATATTTTTACAAAGTCTGCATCATCTAGACCTTTAGCAGCATCAATCGCTGCACCACATACATTAGTTCCTTTTTGAAGTTTTACTCTACCACCTGTAGCCAATTTACCAGCACATATATCGGCTAGTTCAGTAATCCTGTTGTATTGATCTATTTTTGCTTTTGGTGTGTTTTCATAATTAATTAAACCACTTTTAAACATAGATTTAATTTTATCCGATATTTCATAGACCTGTTCTTTTTTTAAATTCTTTCTAGAATTTAAAAGCCTGTCTACAAAAACTTCGTTACTTGCAGTTTCCAAAGCCTTCATGGCTCGGGGATCTCCTGCATCATAGGCTGCTCTAATTTCTTTAAAACTCATATCTCTAAACTCAGGATCAATGTTCATACCAATATTATATTTTGGATTTGATCCTGGAGGCGGCCCTTTCATAAATTCAAAAGTTTGAGTATCAATTGGTCTTGCTGTAATTAAACCATCTGTTGCTCTACCAATTTGTTCCGCTTCTAAATTTAATAATTCTAAATAATCTTTAACAGGTACTTTACCTGAAGTTTTTCCAAATGTTCTTTGTAAAGCATTATTAAATCTTGTTTGGTCTATAGAATTTCTATTAGTGCTGATTTTATACATACCGTTTTTATTATTTTTAAATTTATCAGCAACTTTTTTCATATGGTTTTCTAAAGTGTCTCTTAATGCTTCAGTGTCTTGTTGTTTAAATCCAAATGCTTCATTAACAATTGCAGGTATGTAACCAACATTTCCAGGTGCACCAAACTCTGCAATCTTTGCAGTCAGGTGTCCTTTTTGGATAGTCTTGTCTCCCTTTTTACCAAATATAGTAATCATGTTTGGTGTATCTAATTTACCAGTCAATGCTCCTTCAATAGAAGGATGAGAACCTTTTTTAAGTAGAGCTGTATGCTTAACTCCATGTGATCTAGGATCTGCAGGTGGCTTTACTTCTTCTTCCAGTTCACCAATTTGTTTTAAAAACCAACTAAAATATTTGTATTCTTGTTTAGTTGCTTTTAGTCCATGTTTACCTAACAAGTCTCTTTTTATTCCCCATGATTTTTTTTCATCTTTTGTTAAAGACAAATAATCAGCTAAAGCTTTTGCGTATTTAGGATCTAGTCCTTTAAGGTTGTGTTTTTTATAAAAATCACTTACTCCATATCCATATATCTCTTTAAACTTATTGCTTAAGACTTCTCTCGATGAAACACCGTATTCATCTGCTAAATTAACTGTAAGATCGGAAGGATAAAATTTTAAATTTTTATAAATCTGTAATTTTGCAAATAAATCTTTGGCAGCATCCTGTATAGCTGGAATTTGTAGTACCATTAGACCTCCAGAATCTTAGCTAGACCGCCATGTGCATTCTTAGTTCTGTTATTAAGAACTTGTAATCTCGTTATTTCTAGAACTCGATCCTCCGGTTCCATTTTCAAAATTCTAAGGGCGTCTTCTCTTGATAGGAAAGGATGTTCTGCCATAAATTTTTCCACGTTTTTAATATTGTGGGGACCAAATTCTGTTTGTCTAAAGAAATCTACCGTATCATCACTATGAACCACTAATCTTTGATCTTTAGGTAAATCTAATCCCAAAGTTTTCCAAACATTTTCATTTTCAGCAAGTTTAGGGTTAGCTTTTATTTCTTTTATAAAACCAGGAAAGGTTTCATTAACATATACAGAAAGTTCATCTGTTTTACCTTTAGAATCTTTAATAGTATTTTTTAATCTTGCAATTAAAACTTCTGCTTTAGTAAATTTACCTATACCGCCAGCCATAAACCCAACTCTTCCCCCAGCTGCAAAATCTGGAATGTCATCAGGATTGAATCTTGGATCGTCCGTTGTGAATCCAGCTCTGTCTTTTGCAAAACGAACGTTTTCGACAAATGTATCTATAACTTCGGTACGTGTATCTAATGGAATTCTTTTTGCAATAGTATCTCCAAAATATTTCTTAACTAATATTAATGGATCTCCTAAAGCACCACCGCCGCCTTCCATAATATATTTATAATCTGCATCACTTATAACCGATTCTAAAGTTCCACCTGAACCTGGTGGTAATAAATCTGTTTCTTTTTTTAATATGTTATATAAAAATTCTCTAGCTGCTGCTCTTTTCTTTGGTACATCAACAGAAGCTGTGACACCTGAGTTCTTGTAAACATCATCTACATAAGCTGTAATAAATTCTGTACCTGCTTTATTCTTTGTCATAGTTTCTAAAGCATCAATTTCTGCAGAGGATTTACCAGCTACTCTTGCATCAGCAGCAGCAATTGCTGCGTTTAATCTGTCTACTTCTGCTTGTATTTTATTTGCTCCTGCTTCATCGCCTTGGGATCTTATAAAATCTATAAAATCATCACCTTCTTTTTCATCTATAACTCTTCTAATGTCTTTTGTTGGTAAAATAGTTTCTTCTGGTGCAACGCCTTCAGCTTTTGCTAATCTGTTTGCCCACTCAGTATCTTGAATAGGATTACCTTTAGAATCTGTTACAACAGCTCGTCCAGGAGGTCTAACCCCCTCTGGACCTCTTAAAAAAGGCATCGTTAATGGTGTGGCACCAGTTTTATCTCTTAAAGCACCTAGACCTTCTTGTGTTAAGTTCCTGGTCCCTGTTCCCATGTCTGTGATGTTTGGAATTTGAGACGGGAAATGAAATTCTTTCATCTTATGTAAATTAGAAACTAACTTGGTTGCTTGAAGATCGTTTAATTTACCACCGGTTAAATAGCCCATTGAAGATTCTATTTGTGGTAATATTTTACTTAATGGTAAAACACTCAGTGCTTCTGTGTTAATATCTTGTTGAAATAATAAATCGTCTTGAGGCCCTTTCCCTAGAAAACTAATATTAGTTCTAGTTCCCATGAACTTGTTTGTGTTCGCTCCCAGTTGTTTTGCAAGTTGCATTGCAATATTTATTAAATCTTTACTAGCCATAATACTTTACTTGTCCTCTAACAATAGGCTCATCTTTATAATCTTCAGGATGACGAACCAAACCGCCCTGTCTAATTCGCATGATTGCCTGTGTCGTACTGTCGACGTAGTCATCATGATCTCCGAATGGAAAAGAAGCGCACTCTTCCACTACTTCCTGGGCAAAATGCTCATGCATCGGGGCCCATACTTTTCCACTCTCAAAGAGCGGAGCTACGGAGTTTACTCTTGTGTGTTTATCATTTCCTTTGCTTGGAGTAAAGTTAATAACTGGGATATCCATTTGCCTCAACTCATGGGTCAGAGGAAGCCCTGATGCCTTGGCCTCGATTATGACCATGTCAGGTCGCCAGTCTTGGTATTCTTCTAGAGCCACTCTCCGGAGTTCAGGGAACTCGTACCTACCTTTAAACGCATTAAGTAAAATTATATTTTGTCCCCGGTCCTCGGTTGTATAGACGCCCCACATGGTTATAGCGCTATAGTCGGCTGTAGTTGATTTAGTAAATGCGGTATCGAGAGACATTACAGTGTAATCTAATGGAGGTGGGTATTTATGTACGTAATCACGCCACCATTCTCGTTTTAATATAGCTCCTTCTTCAGCAGTCGGTTGCTGCATATATTGGGCCAGCCAGTTGGAAACGGGGATCGAGGCTTTTGTTTTAAGAAGCTCTTCCTTTTTCCAAAATTCTGGCCAAACAGGTTTTCCATTGGGCAATATTGCTGGAAGTTCTACAACTTCCCATTGATCACTTCCTTCCTCTGATTGTGCTTTTAATAATTGACCAGTTACGTCTTTTACAGACCATCTAGTCATAACAATTACAATAGCTCCACCTGGCTGAAGACGTTGTCTAGGTCCAGCTGTGTACCAGTTCATGGCTTTATCAAAAGCTTTACCATCTGCTCTAACATCTTGTTCTTTGTGAGGGTCATCAATAATTAATAGATCAGCACCCCGTCCAGTGATTGCTCCGCCAACACCAGCTGCAAAGTATTCGCCACCTTGCTCGGTTTTCCATTTCCCTGCTGCCTGACTATCTTCTTGAAGTCTAGTGGTAAACAGTTCTTGGTAATTTTTATCATCAACCAAGTTTTTAGTCTTACGTCCAAAGTCAATTGCAAGATCGGCTGTGTGGGTTGCTTGAATTATTTTTAATTTTGGGTTGTTTCCAATCATCCATGCCGGGAGTAAGTATGAGGCAAACTCTGACTTTGTATGTCTTGGCGGCATGTTTATGATTAGACGTTTAATTTTCCCTTTAGCGAGATCATTAAATTTTTTATTAATAATTTTGTGATGGGACCCCTCTATAAACTCAGGCCAAACGTATTTTACAAAACTTAAGAAATTTTTTGTAATATTTGGACGAGCTTCGTCCAAAGCAACACTTCTTTCAAGTTCTACTAGTTTAGCGCTTTCTTCTGGGGTCAATCCCTCTAAATTTTTTGTAATATTTTCTGTTTCCTGCATATCTCAATATGTTTTGAAAAGTTATACCTTAACCGTCTGAATTAATCAATAAAGGGTAAGTTTGGGACCCCTTTTATTATTTAAAGGGGGTGCCCCGCCTTGGTTCCTGATCTGGGGTGGGCCCGCCCTGGTACCTCTACAACCAGCGCGCGCAGCGCGCTTTTTTAGTAAGATTTCAAGCGGGTGGGCCCGCCCAAAAATTCTGGGAGCTATGCAGTTTTTGCATGGGATAATGTGGGAAAGGGTATGCAATTACTGCATGGGATTAAATGGGATTTAAAACCCAATATGAACAGTATGCCTATTGACATGTATGGGATTAAATAGGAGTTAAAATAAAAAAACAAGGCGTGATTGCTCACGCCTTGTTTAAGGTTATATGATTACTCTTGCGAGTTCTGTAATTTTGTAATTGTTTTATATTTTTTACCCTCGTAATAACTTGGGTATGTGTCGTCATAAGTATGTGTTGTCACTTTGATCGGTGTTTCCTTTGGCTTTGTTGTTGGGTTTAAGTTTGCAACTTCTCTTGCAAACTTTCTTAAAAAAGAAAACAAACAATTATTGTTGCAAAAGAAATCCCATACATGAGGGTCGTCAGGATTATAGACTTTAATTTTTCTAGTTCGCAATACTTTATTGTTGCCCGACCCTCGCACCCTTGATTGTGTTTGGATTGTATGGCAATCAGGATTGTGACACCAATTATAATTACTCATCACAAATCTTTCTAATTGCACCAATACATTTGGCATGGCTTTCTAAAACCTTTTCAAGTGTTGCAATTCTTTTTTCTAACTTGTCAATTATTTTATTGTGTTGATATATTCTATCTTTATTTTCTGCATGAAGTAAATCATGGCTATCGTCTAACTGTGTCATTTTATTCTATTTAACCTTTCTTGTTTTTTTATTTCTTTTTTGTTTTTATAGTCTTGCCAAAAATAATAGGTGTAGCAAATCGCTACACCTAAAATAATTAATGTTAAATCTTTTAACATTTAAAATGGCATTTCTTCACTCGGTTTTTTAACCTCAGGGTGTTTTTCATAATAACTACCGTCCTCAACCGATTTGTTGTGATGTTTTGCAACACTACCAAGCACAGTAGAAATATCACTTGCTATAAAATAACATTTATTTTTACTTTCATTTAAAGCGTCTAAATGTACTTTATAACTAACTGCTTTCTCAATTGTCTCGGCATTTTTTATGATCGAATAAGTATCACCACTTGTTCCATAGCTTGTCTTTTCAATTACTAACCATACTTTATTTGTCATATTTACCCCTCTATTGTTTGAGTTGCTTTAATCGTCATTGGGTTTTTTGCACATCTCCATTGATTACCCTTTTCGTCAGGAGTAGCGTCTAAATCCCAATACCAAAAACAAAGCACTCCATTTTTTGAAACGAATGCCTTGCCTACTGTATCTGTGTTTGGTTTTAACCAACTACCATTTCTAGTTATGATTTTACCACCATTTGGATAAGGTTTTCCATTGTGGGTCTTAGCGAAGTAAGTAATCACAAAATAGTCAGGTATGTTATTTATGTCTATTTTATTTGTCATATATTTTCCTTTCTGTTATGTATGGGATTTTATATTAAATCCCATACATTGTCAATAGCTAATTTACAGCTTGATTTTGTTGCTCGTATAACAACCTTTCAGCTATTTTTTCAGCTCTTGATTTTTCTTTCTTGTTCTTCATTCCTTTTATTCTATCAGCTAGATTTTTAGGATTGTAGATTGTTAGACCTGTTGAATTTGCTCTAACAATTTCAGCGTCAGTAATCGACAAGCCAAGCTCAGTACATAACTCAATGGCCTCGTCTAAATACTTATATCCCTTTAAACCAATTTTAATTTCTTTCATTTGGTTTAAAACAGATTTAATCCATTTGTTATGAGACATAACAAACTTACCCTTTTGAGCTTTCCAATCTTCCAACATCATAAACTCCTCCTTAGAACATGCAATTGATCTGTCTCGACAATACTCTCGACCAATTAAATCAAGTTTATATTTATCGTTCCAAATTTTGCCATATCCTTGATCGTCCTCATCAGCTCGAAGATATTTATTATTTGCGTCTTGGAATTTAGTTAAATGTGGATTGCTACTCTTACCCTCTTGCTCGATATTTATATCAGCGTTGCAACCCTCTTGGGCATTTATCTCGTCTCGATATAATGCATAGCCATAGTTTTTGTCGCTTGAATAACTATCGCTATCGCCCTCGATACTACCATTTAATCTAAAATCAAAATGTTTTTCGATTGCCTTATCCACCATTTTTGGATTGTTGTCGTAGTCTCGTTCTTCAACTTGTCCCATGTAGTGAAAATGGAAACAGCTATCAGGTGCAATTGTATTCACATTTTGATATTTATTTTGAAGATACCAAGCTAAGTCAACATCTTCTTTTGGATAAGCTCGTCTAACTATTTTCTCAGCTAATGCCCAAGCTCTATCGTTTAGATCAATTTGTTCGGCTTTCAAATTGTCATACTCTTGTTTTTCAACAGTATTCTCTTGTTGCAAGTGTACTTGCATACGATTGCCGATCTTATTCCGATACTCTTGATTTAGTCTTATTCTGCTCATAATGTTTTTCCTTTCTGTTTTATTATTTGCATTTTTTTAAAATACACTATTGACATTTAAAGTCAATAGGATTATATAAGATTTATATTTATTTATAAAAACTTAAATATAACATTTAAGCTAACTTGCAGTTGGCAGTACAAAAACGCAACTGCAAGTTGCATAACAGAAAGGAAGAAATTATAGAATTAGTTTAGAATGATTCTAAATTAGGTCAGCACATTTACCTGTTTGCAAGCTTGCAAGCTTGCAAGCGCTGATCCCTGATCCTAGCCCATAAAAATAGGATAAGCTATAATGACGATTATAGCACGCTAGGATCTGGGATCAGGTGTTATTACTGGCGTAAGGCACATGCAACCGCGCTGGGAAGAGCAACTGATCCCTGATCCAACAACGGTTGATATCACCGGGACGATGCACCCTCGCGGTAAACGCAGTCTGTTGGATCTGGGATCAGTGAGCACAGGATACTGTGATAGGCCCTGGTGCACCGGTAAACAATTGCCGCTGGGCCTCAGCCTCACTGGTCACAAGAAAGGAGAAAATATGAAAAAAGTAGATTTAGTTGATTGTGTAAAGCAAATCATTGCGATTAATAAAACATTAGAAGATCAGGACCAGAGACAGGACTATCACGTCACGTACATGGCCGAATTAAGAGATCGTATTGAAAAACTAGAAAAGCAGGTTTCAAGCCCGCAAGCTTGACAGCTGTTCTGGGATATTGTAAGATAAAAACAGAAAGGAAAAAAATATGAGTACAAGAAGTAATATAGCAATAGAGGACCCAAAAACGAAGAAAGTAAAAGTAATATACGTTCATTGCGATGGGTATCCTTATGGCGTCGGGAAGTGCCTGGTTGATCATTACAACAATGCACAGCTGGCGGCGCTCCTGTTCAAACATGGAGACGCGTCATATCTGGGAGATACTATAGATGAGTGTAGTTTCTATTCCAGAGATTGGGACAGGAAAGAAGATCCAGCCCGAACGTTCAGAGATGAATGGATGTACATGGATGCCATGAAAGGAGATGTATTTATAGAATATATTTATATCTTTAAAGATAATAGATGGCACGTATCAACTCAAAAACGTTTCAAGACTAAAGATGGTTACGATCATGGGAGTTTTTGTTATTATACCAAGTTTGAGCCTGTGAGCCTGAACAAGGAATATATCAAACACAAAGATAGCGGACATGAACACACAGAGGTTAAAATGATTTCCCAAATGGGAAAGATGTTAGCTGGAGCAGGGTTTGAAGGTGACAACGTAGTTGTACAAGGTGGCAAAGCTAAAAAAGCAAACTAATTCCAATCTGTTAGGAATGGGCCTGGCGCCTCTGGCGCCCGGTCCTATTTTTTTGGGTGGGCCCGCCCGGAAAGCTACAAGCTGCAAGCCCGCAAGCCCCCAAGCTTGACAGGGTCCAAGCTATAAGATATTATAGGATTTAAAAACGAAAGGAAAAAATGAAAAAAGAAAAAACTGAAGAGCGACGTAACAGGTTCAACGGTGAGTCTATTATGTTAACCAAAGAAGAAGCGCGCATTCATGATCAAATTTTTATTAATGAAGTTGCCGCGACCATCGAAGACAGGACCCTGGGCCATGGTGCTTCTAAGCACTGGGACAAGATGAGAAAGGGCCTGGACTGGTTCATAAAAAACAACGCCAAAGCCTATATGGTACTACTTGATTAGAAATACATGTGCCCCGGTACCTGGCAACAGGGACCGGAAGCCCAGTCTATTAGGGTGGGCCCGCCCGGAAGTGTCCAAGCTTCAAGCTTACAAGCTCACAAGCATTGACAGAACCTGGCCTCTGGGATATTATAAGATTTAAAAAAGGAGAAATAAAATGTTAAAAAAAGAAGCAAAAGAAATAACTGGTGGGCTATCAGCCCCCAATAAGATGCCTGGACCATCAATCAACCTGCCGGCTCAGGCCTGTAAGACTGGCGCGAAGCTGGTCCAAATACCAGGCAGCGTCTGCGCTGGCTGTTACGCCCTTAAGGGACGATACAGGTTTCCCAATGTACGTGAAGCAATGGACCGGAGACTGGCAGCACTGAAGGACCCGCGCTGGGTAGACGCCATGGTAACATTGATCACAGGTGAACCCTGGTTCAGGTGGCACGACTCCGGAGACATCCAGAGCCCAGAGCATCTCAAAAATATTTTTGAAGTGTGCAAGCGTACACCAGGGACCCGGCACTGGATGCCCACGCGCGAAGTTAAATTCTTAACGCTCATGGACCCGGCCGTAATTCCGCCAAATTTGATAATTAGAATCTCTTCACATATGGTGAACCAGGGACCGGTGAAGCACTGGCCGTGGACGTCTACAGTCTCGACGAAGCCTGAAGACAGGACCTGCGCAGCCCCAGACCAGGGCAACCAATGCAAAGACTGCAGGGCATGCTGGGACCGAGACGTAGCTAACATATGTTATAGTAAACATTAAAAAATTTTTGTTTTATGGTTTTTAGATCCCCGAAGTATTATGCAGAATTAAGGAAGTATAGAAGAGAGAAAGAGCGCAAGCTTACAAGCTCTCAAGCTTCTGAGTCACAAGCTCCCAAGCTTGGGCCAAGGGCTCAAGCTGAAGTCCCAAGCGAACCAGGTTCAGGATCTCAGATCCAGGGTACAAGCGTACCTTCCCCTTGTCCAGGGAACAAGCAACAAGAATAAATGTATTCAAATTATGTTTCATGTGAAAGCTAATTTGATGGGGGGAAAAGATAATTCTATTACCTTTTGCTACCTTTAATTCTACTGTGAAAAAGTTGCCGCTAGTAGGGTAGCCCAATAAATCAGGAGTACCAAATAAAGCCTTATTTTCCAGCCGTGTCCAGATAATTTTATTTGTATTTCTTTTAAGCTCATTCCAAAATTTAGTTTCAGGTTTTACCAAGGTAACCCCAACTAAAGTTTGCCTATGATTTTTCCCATTGATTGAGTTGATTCTTTTGTTTTTAGGACCAACCTATGGGATTCTTTACTACCAATTATTTTATTTTCAAGAAGTTTTATACTTTCAAGATCAAGAAATTTTCCATTAGGTAATTCAATTTGAACTCTAGCAGCTTGGCATACTGGTGATACCAAAAACTTATCTAGTACGTGTCTTAATGTCTTTCCGTCTATTGTTCTGCTCATATTTCTAGGCTTGTATTATATCCCATATATTATATATTGCAAGGATGACTCAAGAAATTGTCAAAAAGAAGGCAAATCCAATAGATGCGCTGACTGAAATGCAGAGAAGATTTGTAGACTACTTGGTTTATAATCAGGGCAGAACTACATACACAGATGCCGCACTACACGCTGGCTACAGTCCTAAAAGAGCTAACGTGGAAGGGTCAGAACTAATGGATAATGAAAAGGTTATTAAATACCTGCGTTATAAACTTAACGAGGTAAATAGATCCTATACTGTGACTAAGAATAACTTCATACTAAGACAACAAAAATTATCAAGAGCATTAGAGGAAGCGGGTAAACCGGAGAAAAGTTTAGGGTTTGAGAATCTTATTGGTAAAGCTTCAGGGTTATACGTTGATACTCATTTACATGCTAATTTAAGCGACCTATCTAAATCAGAAAAACTAGAAGAGATTAAAAGATTAAAACTACTTCAAGCAGAACGTATTGATGGTGGCTCTTCTAAAAAACTTATCGAAAAAAAATCAGACAAGTAATCTTGTCATTTTAACAATACAACCAACTGGGAATATATTCCTGTCAGAAAATGAAACATCTTTTTCTTCATATGAAGCAAATGTCCAGACAAACTTGGAAGTTTTTTTGTAGATGTATGCATGTGTTATCATTTTGCTGCATTCGAATTTATCAAATTCTTCGGCTGATGCATGACCCGCATCTCCTGTTATATCGACCCACTCGATCCGATAAAAATAATAACGCTTCGAGCCGATCTTAACATGTTTAAACTTTGATTTCTTATTTCTGGTCATAATCTGTGTATACTCCCAGATTTATAAAATAAAAATATATAATATAAAAATATACGCGCGCGACCCTTATTTCGTTGATATATAACGATAATTGAACTTTTGCTTAAATAAGCATTGGTAATCAACACTAATTTTTCAATTGTACCAATTGTACCAAATGAAATATAGGGGTCTAGGTACAATTTTGAGCGATTAAGTGTTGGTATACAACAATAATTTGAATTGTACCAATTGTACCTCACTTTTAAAATAAAAAAAAATAAAAAAAATATTTTCATAGAAAAAAGGTATACAATTGTTTAAAACGCCAATTAATGGCTAATTTACTGTATTTTTTAATCACTTTTTGTACCCTGAGCTTGTTTTTGCTGTGGTACATTTTTGTAATATTGGTCTACCTTGCGCAAGAATTGGTGTTGATGCTTTACAAACTCCTTACCCTCGATTTCAAATTTCTGAAAAAGTAGATCTTTAGTGCACATTAGAATCACTCCAGACTGTATCTTCGTACCATAGACATAGTTATGGGCCATACAATATGCCCCAAGTTGGCAGAAGTAGTCTTCTATCCATTCACGCTTCTTTGCCTTATTTGCTTGTTTGAAGTCAATGATAGCTGGCTGTCCTTCATACACGCCTACAATATCAGTAGCACCAGCGTACAACCCTGGATAGTAGAGGGTCACTTCTTGTCCCCATAACTCTTCCAGATCCCCGAGCCCTGATTCTATAATCTTCTTCGCCATGGGCTCTGCTTCACGCCCTATGCTTGTCAGGTCCTTGTGCCCTGTTCCGTCAATATACGCTTCAAGGAACTTGTGCATGGCTGTACCACGCATCGCTGCTACATCTCTTACCCTATCAGCCGCCTGAGCTCCCATCCTGGCCCTCCAATCAGCAAGAGATTTTTTCTTCTCGTCCGACTGGGTCGCGGATAGTATAGTCGTAACACTTGGTAATTTATCGTTACCAATGTCATAGTGTCTTTTACCATCAATCAATGATCGCATAGACTTCGGATATTTAAATTTATTTATTTTTTTCATTTAACACTTTTCTTATGGTGCCAAATGTTATTATTAAAAACTCTAATCAATCGACTAAGTTCTACCTTATGTTCTTTATTAAACTTATCCTTAAATATAATATCACAGTCATCACATGGTAATTTATTACCTTTCCAAACTACTATTATTTCTTTAGAATCCATTTCTATCCTCTATTTCTTTTAATATTTTTTCTCTTTCTTTTTTAGCTCTTTTAGATTGCTCGTAAGATTCTTTTAATTCTTCTTGCTCTTTCACAAAGGGATCCTCTCCTTCCATTACTCTTTTTTTAAATATTTCATCCCAATTTTTTCTATACAAATCGTTGGAAACCCTTGATTTTCCATCCCATTTTCGACCTTTGGTTTTCTCTGTCATTATTTTTTATCAGGGTAAATAGGTATACCAGGTTTAATACTAGCTAGTGGAACAGTGTCCGTAATATTACCAGCCACAGATATTCTAGTCACATTAGAATAAAAAGGTGCAACATAATGTTTTACCCACGCAGGAAATATCCACATATCTTTTTCTTTAGGCATCACAGCTTGATAAGTTATAGCTTGTCTTGTTCCTTCACCATACAAGAAACTAATCCCACCAGGACCAGATGATTTACCTTTATATTCTTCTTGTTCTTTTTTAATTTCTTCTGGAATTGTTAAATAAATTACAAAACTTAAAGTATCGGAATGATCATGCGGTGGATTAAATTCATTCTTCTTCATATAATTTATCCACATCTCTCTAATATTATATTGAGGAACTTGTGTTGGTTTTTTATTACTCCAACGGATTCTTGCTTCGTCGTAAACTCCAATACATTCTGCCATGTATGGCATTAATATATTTTTATCTCTAAAACTATATTCCTCTTTCATAACTCCAGCTAGTTTATTTTGAATGCCTTGTGAATCAACTCGAGAGGCTTCTCCTTCTTTTAATAATAACTGATGGAACTCATCTGTTATTTGAATTCTCATTACACATGGTCCCCAATTTAAAACACTATAAGTAGTGCCTATTGGTGCTGCATCATTTGGATTGGCTGTTTTCATATTTACTCCAGATTCATTACCTTTTTATATTCACTTAGATTAACTATTTTATCATTCATTATTTTATCATTATAGTGATCTAAAATTTGTTTTACTTTTTCTAATTTAGTAATTGAGTATGGATATATTAAACAACACACATAGTGAGCGTCTCTAAATGTACAACGCCATCTATATTGCATTAGATATTTAGTTCCATCTTTACGCAATCCCTTACGAGGTTTCTTAGTTACAGTTCCAACCTTTAAAGTTGCACGCAACCAATTAATCACTAAAGGATCTGTCATAGTGACTTCCATACTGATCCTTTGTGACATTGTTGTTCTATAACCTTTACCCTTATGTTTCTTTTTATTTTCTTTTGATTTTTTATAATAGATAGACCCCTCACCATCAAACAATCCTGCTATGTATGCAATATCACTCTCTTTCATTTTTAGACTCCAACATTGTTTTTAGATTGCTGTTTTCTTCTGAGAGTCTGTCTACATCTTTAATAAGACGAGATTTCATAGCTTCTAATTCTAAGATGGCTCTCCCTGCTTGACGACATTTATCTTTCATATAGTTTATTTCTTTAGTAAGTATAGAAAGTCTTTCCTCTAAGTCAGCGGGCCCTCTCTTATTTATTCTTTTTATATCATCTTCGGTCATTTATTATCCTTTTGTTTACTTGCCCATTTTAATACAGTTGTAGCAGGATCAAAACTATCGAACTCATACTTACTGCAGTGTGTGAATGCCATCAGCATCAACATACAAATCATCACGTTGATCCGCATATATTTCTCCTTCCGAATCACATACACCACATTGTGCAGTTACTTCTTCCTTTGTCAACTTGTATGGTACTCTTACATACCCATTGCCCTTACAATTAGGACAAATTACTCTAGTCTTCTTTTTTGATTTTTCCATTTAACTTCCTCACTTTCTCATTCACTAAAATGTTTATAGTTTGTGATCTACTCAGTACTGTATTTGGAACTATCTTTTTTCTTAATATATCAATTGCGTCATAGGTCTTATGTGATAATGACACATTTTTATATTTTGTTATATCAGTCATATACTGTTATACTCCTTTCTTATTATTTTTATCATATGGGATTTATCTCATTTATTACAATAGGTGTCAATGAAAATATTATTAACTTTAATAATGTGCAGTTATGTCCAAGGATCATGTCTACAACCTTATGAATGGCCCATTCAATTCAATGATATGTATGACTGTTTCCAGGCAGGATATGAAGAATCTCAAAAGAAAATGACTGAGATCGGAAGAAATGAAGTTAATAAATACCAAATTTATATTAGGTTTACCTGTGTACCCTTATCAACTACTTAACATATTATTATTCATAATAACCCTTATAGTTTCCGTGCACGTACTCCTATAAGAGCAAAGGCTCCACACATTAAAGTTGTCGTACAGAGGCTAGCGCTAAGCGTTGCATGGACGCAGGTCCTTTTCAATTCGTTGTCTTGCCCTTATTTGTTTTACGTCCTCATGTGGATCGTAATTTTTAGTTTGTTTAACACAATCTTTATATTCTTTTTTATATCCATTCTGTTTTAACCATTCAGAATGGAGCTCTAGAATTTTCTTTTTCATTTTTATATTTATAGTACCAGCCATTTTATCTGCACATACAACCAATAAAGTTTCCGCTGCCATCGTTCATAATATGTAAGCTCAGAGTATCTACATACCCTGTTAACTTTAATCTCAATATTTCACACAGCTCAAAACAATCGGTGTTAGCTGTTATTACTATACCTTCCATTATCTGCTTTGTGACTGGAATCAGTTGATACAGTCCGTCGTTCCATATTATTAGATCCATTAACTATTTCGTTTATATTCTTTGTCGTCGCCTGTTTTTCTTCCAAAGGCAATTATTTTCTTGAGCCCCGGTGCCTGTAGCTCTATCTTTGCATAAGGCCTCCATGCTTCTTTAATCAAGTTCAACTCAATTAGTAAGTTAGTCCACTGTTTAGTAGTTATATTTTTACTACTTATTGTTAGTTTTCTTATCATTTTTTTCCTTTCTTTCTGTATATATAGTATTTTGTGGGACTCCTGTCAAGAATTATTTTCCCTGACCTCGGTATTTTTTCCACGAACGCCGGCGGTGCTTGTTCATTTTTGCTTTGCTGGGATTTCTACCTATACTTGTCTTGTGAAAAGTAGGCTCATGCACCAGTTTTTTACCGTATAGACTACCTTTTTTCTTAGCCATTATCTAGGCCATTCTTTAACATAAGGTTTAGTGCCTTTAGGTGGATTTACCACAGGTAAATAACTTATCTTACCATTAATATGTTGTTGAAGATCACCACCACATGTTAAGCATCTATAAAATTCTCGGGTAATTCCAACTAGCATTGTATATTCACTACACGTCGGACATTTCCCATTCACTATCTCTGCTTGAAATCTTACTGTGTTTTTTTCTGTCATAAGCTTTCTTACTTTTTACCACACGCGGGTGATAACGTCCATCACTTAATTCTTTAGCTATAGGGTTTTGTCTTCTTTTAGGCCTATTTTTTTTAAGGAAAAATGCGTATAATTTTTTATTCAAGTATTATTGCTTTTATGGATTTTTCGCCCATATAAATTTCAGTCTTTGCTTTACCCTTCCAACATTTGTAAGACACACTTTCACTGTAGGTCCTCTCCGCTTCACGCTTACCGCGTAAACAAGCTGCCATCGAGGGTTGAATACGGTGTTCCTTAATTTCTCCGTTTACGAACATTAATAATCCTATCACTGCTTCAATCATTTTCCGTTTCCATTTTTATAATGCATATCTCTTGATGCATCTTTTAATTTTTCGATATCTTCTAAAACTTTATCCATTTGTTTTCTTAAAAATTCTATGTTTACTTTGTTTAAAGCCATATCTTCAATGTGTTTAGTTATACGATCTAAATTTTTGTAAATATCTTCCAGCATCATGAACTGCTCAGAATCGGCGGGCAATGAACCTAGTTGTCCACGCGGCCATTTAATTCTAAACTCTGTGTTTTCAATAACATCTGTTTCCATTAATTTTAATGTTGTTTCCATACGATTCTGAGATTCAATAATACCGAAGTAAGCCCAAGTCCCAATCGCAACCATTGCGATCAGCGAGGCTACCGTCTTCATAGGCATTTGAACTGCTGCTTCTTCTGAAATTTTGAGAGGTTTACTCATTAGTTACAATTCATTTTACCAAGGTCAGCTGGTTTATCTTTATAAAACCAGACCCATGATTTAATTTTAGTTCCTTCTTGTGTATAGGTACATTTAGGCCCTACAGCTACACAAGAGGTAAACATAATTAAACTTATTAATAATAATATTTTTTTCATTAGTTATAATTATACCCCGTGTTTCCTGATTCGAGTTTCTCGAATAGTTTTTTATGTTGATCCATGATCTCTTCATCAGAGTCCATCATACTATCCATTTTATCTTGCATTTTTTCAACTACTCTTTCAAGTTTCTGTACTTTATCTTCATGCACTGCCTGAATAGTTGACAGTTCAAAAGTTCTAGAAAGACTCCAGCCGGCTAACGCCAACAAGATTCCTACTAACATTGTCATTAATTTTTCAATCATTTATTTGTTCTTCTCCTGGATGCTCGCATACTTGACAGTCGCATTCCCCACTATATTGACTAGGTGGTCCACCCCATGTTGAGTGTTTTTCGTATAAACAGTGGCATGGGCAATTGCAATGTATGCATCTAACATCTGTATCTTCCTTCATTTCTTCACTTCATTCTCAAAGCTTATGTCTGTGCCGTGATCTTTGGCTTTTTCATAAGTTCTTTTAGAGTTTTTCTTTTTACACTTACATCTAGGTGCAAACAAATTTCCAATTAGTTCAGACAATTTGTCTAAAGAACCAAAAAGTTTTAATAAAATTTTATCAATCATTAAGTTCATTATCCAGTTCGTTCCATTCAGCATCTTCGTCAATTGGTTTAGGTAATGGAAGAATTATTTTTTCATCGTTAATGTTTTTAGGCATTAGTAATTTACTATCCCCCATTAGTTTGACATCAGGATTTTCTTTTTTGTAATCATCCTTCAAATCATCCCAATAACTGCCATCAGGCTTTTTATTTTCAGGTATAACTATACCAGAACATTTTTGGACTAGCAATGCAAAGCTAGAGTTACGTTGTAGGGTGGGATTATTATTGACTTTTCCACACATTTTCATGAGTTCTAGTTGTTGTTTAAGCTCCATATTCTCTTGTTGAACTCTTTTAAAGTCATCAGTACACGCTGACCCTAAATATTTTCTCCAAGTTAACCTGATGTTCCTGTCGTTATCGAAGCCGTCATAATCATTAGAATTGCTATTATGCCTATAATTATACTCATCATCTCTTTGTTCGATGGATACAGAGAAATCGCCAGTAGAGCAAGAATTAGTACCGTCATTGAGATACTCATTTCTACTATGCGCTGGTCCACCAAATAGGGTTAACAAACATATCAGTATTATTAAAATTCCTGTAAAATAATAATTCATCCTGGCAACCTCCATACATAACTACCTATTTAAATCCTTGATATCGTAGTCGTGTTCTCGTACTTGGTCAGCGAGCTGTCGATAAAGATTCTCTGCCATAGTCCATGTTGCTTCAGCAGAAGATAACCTTGTATTAATATCTGTAATGTTTTTTTGTGATTGCTTGAGATCTCTTTGTAGATTTACAATTTCTTGTTCAGACGCATTAATAGTGTCTGTAAGATTAACTATGTATCTTACACCTGTAAATGTTCCAACAACTAATGATGCCACAATAGGCACCATTACAATGTTCTTTTTTAATAAATCTACCAGATTCATAGGGCATAAATTAAAATATTAAAGCGCCAATTATAAATCCAACAACACCACAAACAATTTCTCTTCTATTGTGAAGTTGCCATATCATAAATCTATCTACGTACTGTTTAATCATTTTTTTCCTCCAGTTCTCTAAGGTGATAATCATAACTGCCTTCTTCGTGCTCGTCAGTTATCCACTTAGATGTTTTCTCTACTGACCATGTTTTACTCGTTACTAGCCTATTTATCAAGTTTTTTGATGGGTCATTACCCATTGATGGGTCAAAGACTCTTAGCCTATTATTTGGCTGTATTGCATAGTTTCCATCATCTAATTCAATCACATGTCCACATTTATGTTGATCTGGTTTTTCTGAATAACCAAAATTTAATTCATTAAAGTCCCCGCCACACCAATCTATTGTAAATAAATATACTCCTTCTCGGTGTTTCTTACGTCTTGATATGTATTTCATTTTAGATCCAGCTAATTCATAGAAAGTTGTGACTGCTACATTATAACTAAAACAATCCCACATCATAAGTTCATCAAGTGGAAGTTCTTTAACTCCAGGTCTTTTACAAAAGGCAGAAATAGGTGCTCGCCACCACAGTCCACCATCTTCCATCATGAAATGAAATAAAGGTACTGAGTTTGGAATAGAACTAAAACCAAATATAGTGCACGTAAAATATTTATCGTGTGAATCTTTTTGATCTCGAAGATAGTTTCCTCTCACATAGCATTCTATAATAGGTATGTTTGCATTTAAGTAAGCCATCAGTCATTTATCTCCCCCCAGTTATCACCTGATTCATAATCAACTTTATTAGGAACTTCCAGTGTAACTGCGTTTTCCATAATCTCGATGACTTTTTTAGCTTGTCCTTCATTTTCTATAGACAAATCTAATTCATCGTGGATCTGTATATGCGGTATTATTCCTTCTTTGTAAAGCTCTAACATAGATTTTTTTGTCATGTCAGCAGCCGATCCTTGTATTAATTTATTTAATGCTTTGTAAGTATAAGCTCTTCTAATTCCTGGTCCATGTTCCTTGAGTGCTTCTTCATGACTCATGGCTTTATGCATTCCAAATTGATTTGGCTCCCATAAATGAAATCTGCATAGTCGTCCCAGTAAAGTTCTTATCTGTCCTCTATCCTGTGCTCTGTTAGAAGCTGTCTCCATCAACTGTTTAACAAACGGTACTTTACTATGATAGGTGTTAAATAATTCTGCAGCTTTTTCTTTTGATACACCTAATTCTGCTTGAAGTTTAGCCTTCCCCATTCCATAAAATAGTCCAAGGTTAATTGTCTTTGCTTGCGAACGTGGTATCTGAGCCATGTCTGCTACTGTTTGGTGGAAATCTGCGTCTGAGTCTGTGTTGTATGCATCAATCACATCATAGACTGATGGTAGTTTATATAATGATGCATAGTGTACTACTAATCTTGGTTCTTGTTGTGAGTAATCAAAAACTCCCCACTTACAACCTTCTTCAGGAATAAATAATGATCTGATTTTAGGCCCCAGATCCTTGTTCCTTGCAGGAATTTGCTGAAGGTTTGGATTCTGGTATGAGAATCTACCTGTAACTGTGCCACCACCTGCATTTCTTAATTGGTTTATCTCTGCATGTATCCTTCCTTTATGTTCATATCTTAAGATAGAATCAATAAAAGTTGTGTGAGCTTTATTAATTTCTCTTGCTTTAGCAATCATATTAACAACAGGATGTTTATGTTCCTGTAAAAAATTTTTAGTAAATGATGGTGCTTCAGTTTTTTCTGTACGTGGATATTCTAATCTTAATACATCAAATACATTTGCAATAGACCTTGCAGCCCATATCTGTGTATCAATATTAGTTTCACCTTTTATCTTATGTAATAAATCTTGTTCTGCTTTTTTAAATTCTGTCTTCATTGCATGTGCTCTCTCGATATCTACGCGCACCCCTTTAAATCTCATGTCAACCAGACATGGAAATAGATTAGATTCTAAGTCAAATATATCTTCCAGATCTTGATTAATAATTTCTTTTTTCATTTCTTGCCAAAGACCAAGTGTAACTTCAGCATCACGTTCAGCGTATGCACCAACATGCATAGCAGGAAGTTTATACATTTCTGATTTAGGGTTAATACCCCATTCTTCTGCAGCTTCTGCTAATGCTGCTTCATTCTTACCATATCCTAAGTAGTGCCACGATAAGCTATTAAGGTCATAACGAAATCTGTTTTCATTTGTAATTGCTGCAGCAATCATAGTACATGCAATATCGCCGTTAATTTTAAAGCCCATAGCTCTTAACCAACAGACATCGTAAATAGCATTGTGAAAAATTTTTGTGGAAGGTGCTTCTAATATATCTTTTAACCAAGACATAACTCTTGACTTATCCATATTACCACCACCTTCATGAGCAATTGGAAAATATCCTTTGTAATGTTTTGTAGCAACAGCAATACCTATTACTTCACCATTACCAATAACAGAACCAGATCCTTTTTTAATTAAGTCTGGATCTTTAGTTTCTAAGTCAATTGCAATTTCATCTACCTTACGTAGGTCCGGAAATTCTGTAGGTTTAACCCACTCTGTTTGTGCTTCAAACTTAGGAATCTTCATCAACTATCCCCCATGAATTTTTTTGAGAGATCCCGCTGGTTACTGCTTGGGGATTTTTGCCAGAACTCTCAGGTTTTAATTTTGATTCAAAGACCTGACTTTTATGTGCTTCATCTCCATAATCTCTTTCAATAATCATTTCAATAAAGTGAATTGCTTTTTCCAAATCTTGTCTTTTTCCTTTCATCCTGTGACGGATTATGTATTTTATAGCACAACCCTCTGGATAGAGCAACTCATTTTCAATCACAAATTTACTTGGCTGAATCTTAAATTTCTGATAGTGTTCTCCTCCAATTTGTTTATCCCAAACTTTCGATGTCATAACCGTGCGCCTCCTTTTTAGCTGTCATTATGTATAAGTTTTGTTCAGTACGTGTAACTCCTACATACCAAACTCTATTTTCTTCATCTTCTTTTACCCAACTTTTTTCTGCTGCTTCTCGTATTGTTTTTGTATTATCTAGAATTAATAAAACATTGAAAGCTTGTCCCCCTTTAGCTGAATGAATTGTAGATAATTGAACTCTAGCATCTATTTTTAAATTTTCTTCGTGTCGCAACATTTCTCTAATGTATAAACATTCTTCTGGATCTACTGTAAATACATCGTACCATCTTTGAGTATGATTAAATCCAAATTCTTTTAAATCATAAAGCCTTTCTTCTTTTAAGTCGTGTGTATATGACACACAATCCAACACCTCTCTTATTTCACTGAGAGATAGTAGATCGTTTTTATTTTGCCATCTACTGTAGTTTAGAACGCTTCTAAACAATGAAGCTTTAAAACTTTTTCTTCCTTTAAATTGAAAATAAATCCCCATTTCTTTTAAAATAGGTTTAAGTTTTTCAAGTCTATCATTAGTTCTTGCTAGTATTAACCATTCACCTTTGTCTAAAGGTGCATCTTCAATAGAAGTAATGTGTTCAACAAAACCTTCTTCGTCCCTTGCTTTCCAGTTCTTTTTAATCCTTCTTTCGTCAGGAATTCTGTTTAAAATTTTATCAGCAATAGATTGTACTTGTCTCGGCACCCTGTGAGATTGTGGCAAAATAATGTCTTTTTTAGCTGAAATATCTTGAAATTTTTTGACATCTGCGCCCGCCCAGCCATAAATAGCTTGATCATCGTCACCAGCTAGTATAACATATTTGGAATTTTCCCGCAGAATATCTACCATTTTCCACTGTATTGGAGATAAATCCTGTGCTTCATCAACAAATACTACGTCATATTTCGGACACATTTCGGACACATTAAATTTTTCGATCATGTCATTAAAATCATACAGCTTAAAAGAATCTTTATAATTATTTAGTTCTCCTTCTAAAATATGTAATAAATTTTTTTCTAATTCATAAGAATACATTCCGGTATTGTATTCATCTTCAATAGATATCTCTTTAATCCTAGCTGCATTTATTAAATTAAAATATTCACTATTTGAATCTACAAACCCTGTTGACTCCTGACCGTCAGAATAAACCGTGACCTCAATACCCACCTTACGTCCTATGTCTTCGTAATGTTCGTCCTGCATAACCTGTGCTTTTTTCATACCTAATCTATTAAAAGCAAGAGAATGTAGAGTTCTGAAATGTTTTAAATCTTTTTGCTGTAAATTTTCATGCTCATCTAACATTCTTTTAATAGCTTCTTTAGCCGCCTTAGTTGTAAATGCAAAGTATCCGATCTTATCAAGAGGTGTACCTAGTTTATAAAATGTTTTAACATAATCTATAAGCTTGGTTGTTTTCCCTGTTCCCGGAGGCCCGTATATTTTTCTAGCTAACATGTATCTGTGCCCCTGTATTTTTTTTCTCTTTATCTGTATATTTCTTTAAGTATCTTAGTAAGATAATCAATGCACTGGTTTCTTTCATCTGTATCATTGAATGACTTAAGTTTGTAGTTCCCTCATTGGTTTCCATTCTTAAACCTATATTCATACGATTCTTTTTCCATTTATGGTTTGGGTCCCACTCTGTATTTTTAATAACATCTTTGTGAATAATATATTCCTTGTTTCTATGACGTAGTTTTTTATGCAAAAGAATATTGACTGCCCGACTAATTTTTTCTTTTTTAGGTGTATCTTTTAACCATGCTTCTCTAATTGGAAAATTAAAATACTCTCGCCTACAGGTCATGTCCGTTGATAACTGTTCAATAGCTTCATTAGCAAAAACAAATATTACGTTTAAATCTGATTCAATATATTTAATTAATTTGTCTGCGTTAGGTAGGCTGGTATATAATATTTCAATAACCGTCTCCGGTTTACTCTTTTCATCTATCAAGGTAATGTCTGGAATAATTCTTAGACCATCAAGAAAGAAAGCATACTCCATAAAGATTTTATTTTCATAACATCGCAAAGGAATAAAATTTATTGCTCGTCGCGATAGATGGTCAAAAGGATTTGGATCATAATAAGTTGGTCTCCCTTCTTCTATGTTTTTACAGAGTGTGGGTATACAACTGTGATTCCAAGTCATTGTTTCTCTTATTTCTTTTCGTTTACGATCGTTTTCGTGGGAATAACGATCCTTACTATCATATGTATTAGCATAAGACCCATAGACTAATTTTTTAAGTTCTTCACTAAAAACATAATTAAAGTTATAAGGCTCTAAGTCCAGAATTTTTTTATATATTAATTTTTTTACTATTTGATGTAGGGGGCTTTCTTCCACATTGTACACTTCAATCTGCATTTTACTTATAGGTAATGGTTTCATTACATTATCTCCGTCTTATGTTTTATTTTAGTATGGTATATCGGCACTTCTTCAAACGACTTTATGTTTATCTGCACCACATTCTTAGTAGAAGAATTATATTTTCCTTTATCTTTTGTAGGAAATCTTTTTTGATCTAGGAACTGTATCTCACATTCTCTATATGTAGTCTCCATAATACGTCCTGTTTTTTCTTCTTTATATTTCCAATCTTTAGCTTTTAATCTGTCATAAAACTTTTCAAATTTAAAAAACGCGTGTTCGCCCTCTATTAATACTGAGCCACTTTTAAATGCTGCATCTGTTGATGCTCTCGGTCCATTAATTTTTGCATGTAATACATCATGTAATTTTTCTTTAGGAGATGTACCAATAGGTGGTTGCACAGCTTTCTGTGTTTTATATAATTCATCCATTACTAGTTGTTCTTCTTCACCTTTAATAAGAGGTGGTAAAAATCCTGCTGCTTTTGCTATCGCATTTCTACGTTTACGTTGGTCATTTAAATGTTCAATTGATTTACAGTGTACTGTTGCTGTTGCGATACCATCTGGTTTAGTGACATCAAATTCGTATTCAGGTTCTTCAAAAATTTCTATCTTTCTTAAGCTGCTCAGTATTGGATAAGATCCTTTTGATCCTGCCAGTACTCCAAATTTCTTTTGAACACATATACCTTTCTTACAGAAATCAGCTAGTGGACTCTGTGTACAAGTGTATCCCTTGTCTGATTTTTTCCAAGATCTTAATTTAGCATTTAATGTTTTATCGTCCCATGCATTTGCATGCTTCTCTTCAAAAAATTTAACTGGAGCATTCTTAACTTTCTGGTCCCACCCATCAGAGTATTTCATCTTAGCAAAGACATGATAGTTGTACATAAATCGATCCTTACCATCAAAACCCTCTCTACCGGATATCTTAGATATCTCAGCTAGGCATGGTGGACCATCTACTAAATCTCCATCAACTCCTTGATATATTTTTTGGTCTATATTTTCTGTAATCTTTTTTAAATCTTCTTTAGAAACTAAATTAGCTTCCACTACTTTGAGAAATTTTTCCATATCAAACGGTGTCCCGTCTATATTTAACGCCCTTCTTTTACCCCCATAATATGGGAGGTTTATAAATTGTCCTGGTTTTAAGTTCCCTGTTTCCTCGTCCGTTGTTAGTTCGGTTTGTTTAGGAAAGACTTCACAGTCTGGTTTTAATTTAAATAATGGTAATAGATTGCTTAAGAAAGATTTAACTGCTTTTGAATCTGTAAATTCATTCATAAATAAAGTTAAATGTAGGCCACCACTTTTAGATTCGACAGGTATTAAAGGTAATTCATAATCTTGTATAACGTCTATAAAAAATTTTTTATTAAAGTCCTCGTAGTCATGAGGGTCAACATCTATAACCCCGAATCTTACTTCTTTATTCTCATTACATGGTTGAATTCCAATTGATAAATTGCCCTTTATATGGGCCTCATAAACCTTTTCAGTTAAAGGTTCGTAATTCCATCTGTATACTGGCTTCTTCTTTCCGCTTTCTGGGTCTACCTTTGCTTCTCTATGTTCAAAGTCAGCTAGACCATACGCAGCCTTATAGCCATCAAAATATTTTATATATCTCTTATCCATAACTTTTCTCTGTGGGCCTTTCAGTCTCCCGTCGGGCCCACATTGTGCACTCATTCTCTTAGAGAATTAGATAATGCTTTGATCCTTTGGTTTATCTTCGCCGTGTTTCGCTTTGACAGCACCTTTAGAGATACTTTCAGAAAACGATTTAGCTTGTTGATAAAGTGATTGATCAGTTATGGGTCCAACCTTACTTACTTCCCAACCAAACCAAGTGCCTTTATCATTTGACATTTGAGTTGTTTTTAGTCTGTAAATATGGCTAAAAGATGCCGGTGTAAATAAACCGTTCTGT
>VTLG01009549.1_pt1 | contig 27698 bp, 30 predicted proteins | sample 4694571 | NCBI WGS metagenome assembly VTLG01 (sample SAMN12604809, study PRJNA352737) | marine metagenome | biome: ENVO:00000447; feature: ENVO:00000209|ENVO:00000569|ENVO:01000036; material: ENVO:00002151; isolation source: viral sequences binned using virsorter ...
GAAGAAGAAGAGTAGGACTCCACATGCGTATCATTGGTAACGATCCAAGCGTACCAAGACAGACACAAGAAGTCGCCAGTGGTACGCTGCCAAACGGTAGACCTGTTGTTGTGAACAGTGATGGGACGGTTAGTAGTGTAAGTCAGACAACTAATTCTGAAAGCCTTGGAGCAGAGGTGCAATTTAATGGTCAAAATTCTGTTTACTCAACAGCTTGTTTTGACTCTGCGGCAGGAAAATGTGTTGTTTTTTATAGAGATAGCGGAGCATCAAACGCAGGAAAATATATCGTTGGAACGATATCAGGCCAGTCAATCACTTATGGAAGTGAAGATTTTTTTGCAAGTGCAAGCAGAACACAGTACAACTCTGCGGTATTTGAACCTGTGGCGGGAAAAGTTGTCATAGCTTACCAAGATCAAGATGGAAGTTTTTATGGTAAAGTTAGGGTGGGAACTTTAAGCGGTACAAGTATAACTTGGGGAACTCCTGTTACTTTCAACAGTAATGAAACAACTTACATTGAGGCTGTATATCATACAGGTGAGGGTAAAATTGTAGTTGCTTACAAAAATTCAAGTAATTATGCGAGGGCTATCGCAGGAACAGTATCAGGAAACTCTATTACTTTTGGTACTGGTGTAGATGTTGACACAAGCGGTGGTACTTATATGACTGCTGTATACCATACAGCGGCTCAAAAAGTTGTTACCGCGTTTAGAGCAACTAGTTCAATTGGATGTTGTCGTGTTTTAACTTTATCAGGAACAACGATTACAGTAGGTGCAAGACAAAGCTTCATTACTACTGGACAAGCTAACCAAGGTGCAATTGCTTATGACACAACCTCTGAAACGGTTGTTATTGCATTCAGAGACGAGGCTAATACTACTTATGGTAGTATAGTTGCAGGATCAGTATCAGGAGATACCATTACATACGGAAGCTTGCTAACATTTCAAAGTGGTTCTATTGATTGGTTGGGTATAAGGGGGTTTGCTTCTGGTGGAGGGGTTATTCTTGCTTATGATAATAATTCTTCAAGCCCAACAAATGTACCCGTAAAATATTTTACTATTTCTGGAACAACTATAACCTTAGTAAGCACCGTCACTTTTTACTCTGGAGGTGGTGTAGGCAACAGATCTTATGGGTTTGCTGAAGATACTGCAAACGATAAAATGCTTTTAGCTTTTAACGCGGATGGGATAGGTAGATCTAAAGTTTACAATCCTACTTTTAGCGCAACCACCCTCACCTCAGAAAACTATATCGGAATGTCGAGTGGGACTGCTTTTCAGACAGGATCGGCGGCTTCTGTAGGATCAGCAGCAGTTTTTGAAAGCGCAGCTATAGGTAAAACGGCAGCAACTTTTGACTCAAGTAATAATAGAATAGTTATAAGCTATAGAGACAGTGGTAACTCTAATTATGCTACAGCTGTTGTTGGTACAGTAAGCGGTAGTTCTATTTCATTTGGAACACCTGTTGTTTTTAGAAGCGCAACGGTAGACAACGAAGCTCACATTACATTCGATAGTAATTCTAATAAGATTATAGCAGCTTATTCACACAATGCTTTAGGCAAATGTAAAGTTTTAACCGTTGATCCTTCAGATAATTCTATAAGCGTTGGAAGTGAAGCCACGTTTGATACTCAACAAGGTACTAACTTAGGTATTACTTTTGATAGCAATAGTAATAAAGTTGTAGTGGTTTACACTGGAGCAAATAATTATGTAGAGTCAAAGGTGGGAACTGTCAGTGGTACGTCTATAAGTTTTGGAACTGCTGTAGTTGCTAAATCTTCTTCTACAGATGGCAACGCAATCACCTTCGATAGTAACAGAAATAAAATAGTAATAGTATCTAGAATAAGCACAAACGCTCAAGCAATGGTAGGAACAGTTAGTGGTACGTCTATAAGTTTTGCAAGTTCTGTTGCTCTAGGAACTCAAACTAAACATTTAGCTCTTACTTTTGATAGCTCAAATAACAAAGTTATTACTGCTTTTGTGGACGGTAGCGATGCAGATCAAGGCAAAGTTATTGTTGGAGATATAGACAGTAGTGGTGTCATAAGTTTTGGCACTGCTGTTCAATACAATGCTGAAATAGAAGAACAGCAAGGAGTTGCTTTTGACAGTAATTTAAACAAAGTTGTCATTGCATATGATTCTAAAGGCACAAGCAAGGGACAAGTGATAAGCGGCACAGTTAGTGGCACAAGCATAACCTTTGATTCAGAAACAGTATTTGAAGCCGCAGATGTTGAAGGTGTTTCTGTTGCTTTTGACAGCAACGTTAACAAGAGTGTTATTGCTTATGAAGATGTAGGGAACTCTCAGTATGGCACAGGGATTGTCTTTACTCCAACCACCATAGCAACCACCAGAGGTCAAGTAGCAGACGGCGGTCACGCTTTAATAGACACGCAAGGTGCGATATCCGACAATCAAATAGGATTGACAGCAGGGCAGAGCTACTTTGTTCAGACAGATGGCACAATTGGTACAACGGCTGCTGACCCTAGCGTCTTTGCAGGAACGGCTGTATCGGCAACTAAACTTATCGTGAAAGGTTAGACATGTTAAAACGTATAGGGGCTGAACAGAGTGGTGAGTTTAAGGCGGTAGCCAGTGGCACATTGCCAAGCGGTAAGCCAGTGATTGTTAATGCTGATGGGACTGTGAGTCTTCCTGTATCTGTTACTGGAGGAAATGGCACTCCAAACACATTTTCAGGTGGAAATAACGCTAACCATAATGGCATGTCCGAAGTAGGTAATAGTAAATTTGTAATTGCTTACAGAGATTCAGGTAATTCAAATCGCGGCACTGCTGTTGTTGCAACAGGGAGTGGAACAACACTTAGCTATGGCACTCCTGTGCAGTTTGATACACAGGACTGTAGAGAACACGTAGTGGTGTATGATTCAAACGCAGACAGAGTTGTGATTTTTTATTATGGTGCTGGTGATGACAAGGGATATGCAATTGTTGGAACAGTAAGCGGAACCTCAATTAGTTTTGGTACAAGAGTAGAAATTGAACCTACAGAGATAGGAGATGGCTCTGGAGTATTTGATCCAATAAACAATAAAGTTGTATTTTTTTATAAAGATGTTGCGAGCAATAATAATTACGGAACATATGTAATAGGAACAGTAAGCGGCTCTTCTGTTTCTTTTACAACTCCAGTTGTCTGGCATAGCAACACTACAAGACAGTGTGCTGCGGTTTATGATACTACAAACAGTAAGATGGTTGTTGCTTACAGAGATGTTGGTGCGTCAAGTCATGGTAAAATGATTGTCGCAGATCCGGGTGCTTCTTCTTTAACTTTGGGAAGTGAGCAAACATTTGCTTCAGCCACTTCTTATCCACACGAATTAGTAGACGATACAGTAAATGGTAAATTAATTATTTTTTACGCTCAAGCAAGTCAGTCAGGTGCAGCAAGAGTAATAACAGTTGATGGAGCAAACAAAACTATTTCAGCAGGTAGTGAATTAGTTTATGAATCAGGCTCCACTGATACAACAGGTTCGGCTGCTTACAATACTCTAGCAGGAAAAGCACAGTCTATGTGTAAAGATCAAGGCGATTCAAACAAAGCTAAACTATATTTATTTACCGTATCTGGCACAACCATCACACTTGATTCTACCACAGTGATTGATACCAACGGTTGTGACAGATTTGCAGGTGATTTTAGCCCTTCTCTGGGGGCATCTGTTTTTGTTTACACCGATGAAGGAGCATCTCAAGGAGAGGCTTTTGTCACCAAACTTGGGTATAACACTCTCACCTCAGAAAACTACATTGGTATGTCTAGGGGCGTTAATTTTCAATCAGGATCGGCGGCTTCTTTAGGATCGGCTACGACGTTTGAGAGTGCAACTGTTTCTAATATCGCTAGTGGTTATGATACATCAAATGATAAAGTGGTTATTTTTTACAGGGATCATGGTAATAGTGATTATGGAACGGCTGTTGTAGGAACGGTTAGCGGATCAAGCATATCATTTGGAACTCCTGTTGTTTTTAACAGTGATTTAACTCAAGCAATGGTTACTGCTTTTGATAGTTCAAATAATAAAATGCCTGTGTTCTTTTCAGACTCAAACAATTATGGAAAATTCAGAGTAGGTACTGTGTCAGGGACGTCTATATCGTTTGGTTCTAAAGATGTTTTTTCTGCTTTGAATACAAGGAATATTTCTGTAACATTTGATACTTCAGTAAATAAGTTTTTAGTGGTTTACAGAAGAGCAGGAAATTATAGTTATGGAGGTGCGAGAGTCGGAACTGTGTCAGGAACCAATATGACTTTTGGTACTGAAGTTAATTTTAATGAAGCACAAACACATAGAATAAGATCAACTTTCGACAGTAGCAACAATAAACATGTAGTTGTTTATTACGATGGCGGTAATTCTGACCATGGAACAGCTATAGTTGGAACTATTAGTGGTACAAATGTTTCTTTTGGAAGTGAAGTTGTTTTTAACGCAGCAACCACAAACCAGACAAATTGTGTTTTTGATTCTTCAAATAATAAAGTTGTTGTCACCTATTACGATGGCGGTAACTCTGACTACGGGACAGCTATAGTTGGCACGGTCTCAGGTACTTCTATTTCTTTTGGAAGTGAAGTTGTTTTTCATGCAGCAGATACGGCTCTCACTAGCCTTACTTTTGATTCTAATGCTAACAAAATTGCTCTTTTTTACACTGATGGATCAGATAGTAATAAAGGAAAAGTTGTTACAGGAACAGTCAGTGGCACTTCAATATCTTTTAGTTCTGAATTGACAGTTATTGATGATAACGGTGGTTCATATATAAATGCTGTTTTTGATCCAGATACAAATCAAAGCGTTGTAAGTTTTAGAAACTCAACAAGCTCAGTTGGTCAATCTAGGCTTTATACATCAGACACTGTAACAACTACTCAAGGCCAAGTAACCAACGGTCAAGCTGCATCGGTAGATGTCATAGGCTCTGTGTCAGATAACCAGATCGGTCTTACCGCAGGGCAACAATATTTCGTACAAACAGATGGAACGATAAGCACAACAGCGGGTAGCCCAAGTGTACTGGCAGGGACTGCTATCTCTGCAACCGAACTCGTAGTAAAAACATAGGTGATGAATGCCACTAACCAAACTTCAGTTCAAACCGGGTGTCAACAGAGAGACTACCTCTTACACTAATGAGGGCGGTTGGTTTGACGTAGACAAAGTACGCTTTCGTTTTGGTATGCCTGAGAAGATTGGTGGTTGGGAGAAGTTTTCTGGGTTCTCGTACCTTGGAACTGCACGAGCTATGCACCCATGGGTAGCCTTGGACAACGGACGTTTTATCGGTATTGGCACAAGCCTGAAGTATTATCTAAACCAAGATGGTGGTAGCTTCTCTGACATCACACCTATCCGTTCTACCACCAGTGCCGGAGACGTAACCTTTGCGGCAAGTAACGGGTCAGCTACAATTACCGTAACTGATACCGCGCACGGTGCCGTGTCTGGTGACTTCGTTACGTTTAGTGGTGCCGCTAGTCTAGGCGGTAACATCACCGCAGCGGTGTTAAACCAAGAATACAACATTACAGAAGTTCTTACAGACAACACATACACCATAGCTGCTCGAACCGCCGGAACAACAATACAAGACATAACTGTAAACGGTGCGTTGTCTCCTACTCCTGTAACTGCCAGTGGATCTGACTCAGGAAATGGTGGTAGTTCTACTGTAGGTGCCTATCAGATTAGCATAGGTCTTGATACTTCTACCTTCGGTGCAGGGTGGGGTATTGGTTTCTGGGGTCGTGGAACGTGGGGTTCTGCTGCAACAACACCTTTGGTTACATCTACACTTCGCGTTTGGTCACACGATAATTTTGGTGAGGACTTACTGATAAACGTGCGTAATGGTGGTATATACTATTGGGATAAGACCACTGGTTCTGCTGCTCGTGCTGTGAGCCTTGACACTCTGTCAGGTGCTACATCTACGCCGACGATTGCAAAACAGGTAATGGTATCAGACCGAGACCGACATATCATAGCATTTGGTTGTGATACAGAGGCTAATCCGGGTGTCCAAGACCCGTTGGCTATACGATTCTCCTCCCAAGAATCTTTAACCGACTGGGCATCCACAGCGACCAATACAGCAGGAGAGTTGCGTCTCGGTTCTGGTTCAGAGATTGTCACGGCTGTAGAAACAAGACAGCAGATCTTGGTGTACACTGACGAATCTTTATATGCCATGCAGTTCTTAGGCCCACCGTTTACCTTTGGTGTAAACCTTGTGTCAGAAAACATCACAACTATGGGGCCGTTGTGTGCCGTGGCTGTAGAAGACAACGTATTTTGGATGGGACAAAAAGAGTTCTATGTCTATGGTGGTACGGTGCAGCGTCTACCATGCACGGTTAGAGACTTTGTTTTTGACGACATAAACTTAAACCAACGCGAGAAGATTATAGCCGCTACAAACACATCCTTCTCTGAAGTGTGGTGGTTTTATCCCTCTGAAAGCAGTGATACAAACGATAGATACGTTGTTTACAACTACGAGCAGCAAGTCTGGTATTATGGTGCAATGGCACGTAGTTTCTGGATGGACAGAGGCATCTTTGATCAACCGATTGCAGCGGGTCCAAACAACTATCTGTATTCTCAAGAGACAGGATTCGATGACGACGGGTCTGCGTTGACTGCGTACATTGAATCCAGTCAGATAGATATAGCAGACGGGGAACAGTTTTCTTTCATCCGGCGTATGATACCAGACCTGACATTCAGAGGATCAACGGCGGGTAGTCCTTCTGCAAACATAACAGTAAAAACACGTAACTTCCCTGGAGGCAATTATCTACAGTCAACATCGAGTGCTGTTACCAAGTCAGCGTCGGTGCCTGTCGAGCAGTTCACAGACCAAGTGCATTTGAGATTACGGGGACGTAGTTTTGCAATGCGAGTAGAGTCTACAGCCTCTGGGGTGGGGTGGCGACTGGGATCGCCAAGGCTAGATGTGCGTCCTGATGGGAGGAGATAGTGTCACGAAACCTGATCCTTCCGTTCTTCGCGGTGCCACCAACGCAATACGATCAACAATACTTCGCAAACCTAACGCGGAGTTTTGCTGTATATATGGAACAGCAACAGAACCCAGGAGAAGAAAGGGCAACAAGACTTACCTTAACTGATTTACAGGAAGACGATTCAGGCTTAGAAAATGGAGCATTGTTTCAACAGGATGGTTTTGTTAAGATAGCATTAACAAATAAACCGCATGTCCGTGGTTCTGGGGCGACAGGTGCGGTAGGAACGGTAACGGTGACAACGACATGAGCGATACAATTCTTATAATGTCCAACGGTTCTAAGTGGAAACCTTCGACAAGTTCTGATACAGTGCATTGTGTAAACTGTGAAAACGCAGTTGACACGCCTGAAGAGATTGCAAGCTACCCAGACGGGAATTGTCCAGATTGTGGACAAGCTTGGACAGGATCTGAAAGACGCAGCACAAGTATTATGGTAACAGCACCAGAACCTATTTCAGGAGAGGCATGATGAGTAAATTAGCTTCAGCAATTGGACAGTTAATTGGTTTTTCAGTAGGTGGACTACCAGGCGCGGCACTTGGATCCGCTGCGGGTGCAATTGTCAGTGGAGGTGACTTCAATCAAGCAATACAAGCAGGAATAGGAAGTCTGACTGGAACAGCAACTATGGGCAAGTTTGGCCCTGGCGTTGATTTCTTGAACGCGATATCTGGAATGCAAGGTGGCAGTCGTTCCCGAGGCGCTCAAATAATGTCCATGTTACAAGGGGATCAAAGACGTGGTCAGGACAACAACCCTAACGCTCCTTCTATGGGCGGATCAGATGGAATTGTAGGTTTAGCTCAAAAGATGGGTCTTAGTAATCCATTTGTAATGGCAGCGGCTCTTGAAGCATTGAATACAAAAGGTGACATGCTAACAGATCTTCAACGAGCACAGATGAGAACGGGTGAAAGAGATCCTAGTTACGAAGGCACTGCGGTTACTGATTTTAGGTATGCTGCTGAAGGGGGCATGATTGAAGGTCCGGGGACAGGGACTAGTGACTCAATACCCGCAGCAATCTATCAAAATGGTGGCAGAGTGCAAGAAGCACGACTATCAGATGGTGAGTTTGTCATGACGGCTGATGCAGTCAAGGGTGCAGGCGGTGGCAATCGAGCAAAGGGGGCTGCTGAGATGTACAAGATGATGAATAATTTTGAGAGGATGGCATAATGGCTACAGCAGTTCCAGATACAGTTGCCCTCCAACAAACTATGCGGATGCTTCCTGAGTATCAGGAGCGTCTCGCAAAAGATTTAATAGCTAACATTTATTATACTGACCCAGAAACGGGGGTTGTGAGTGGTATTGCTTCCGTTGACCCCTTACGAGGGATGCAGTTGTATCAAACAGCCGATGGCGGTAGAACGACGGATCCGGCACAGGGTGCAAGGGACGCAGACGGTAATTTAATAAAACTATATCGGTCTTCCGCAGAGGGTGGTGGATTTACCACCGACATGTCTCAGGCACTGACGGATCAGTATGGAACTCCCATCGGTGCGGTTATGGGAGGTGTTCCTGAAGCCGACATCATGCAGTTTACAGACGCCCAAAAGTCTGCAATCAACCTACTTGCTCAACCCAGAATAGATCCACAAACTGGCGAGTCACTTGGACCTCAAGGCATTGGTTTGTATGAACCTCTTTTTCAAGATGCACAGGCTACGTTTGAGGAGGGCGTTGACTCGTTTAAAGAAGGTATTTCTAGTCTTGGAGATACTACCGCAGCTTACGATCCCGAGGGACAAATAGTGTACGACACTGTTACGGATCCATCCACAGGACAGGTAACTAGAACCCCTAGAACAGATCCAACCACAGGAGAGTTTATTACAAGAGGGGGTTATAAACAGTTTTATGACCCATTTGTAGAAGATGTAATTGACGTTACACAGGCTGAGATACAACGTGCTGGAGACATAGCAGGCATTGGAAGTCGTGCTCAAGCGGTAGCTCAAGGAGCATATGGAGGTTCTCGTCAGGCTGTAACAGAGCAAGAACTACAAAGAAATATCGATGATCGGAAAGCTCGGATAGGGGCACAACTTAGATCTGCGGCTTTCACAGGGGCACAGAAACAAGCTCAAGGTGCCTTTGAGAATCAAATGAAACGGGGACAGACTGCAAGTCAGTTGTTTGGTCAATTAGGTCAGGGAATCGGTGCTCTTGGAACTCGTCAAGGTGCTCTTGGAGAAGCAAGCCAAGCTGCACTACAAAGGGACGTAAACGCATTGTTTAATGTAGGTTCTTTGGAACAGGCACAACAACAATCAGAGTATGATGTGCAACGTGCAGCGGCTATCGAAAGAGCATACGAACCATTTCAACGTTTTGGTTTTGTATCTGATATTTTACAGGGGGTTCCAACAACTCAATCTACACTTGGTATTACAAGTGTGCCACGTCCTAATCCTGTGGCCTCGATCCTTGGTACTGCTCAGTCATTGAGTGCCGGAGGGGGCAATATAGGTGGTATACTGGGAGCGATTCAGAACACTAGCGGGAGCAGATAATGATGCAAGATCCAGTCCGAAATCGTCGTTTGTTTAGACGCAAAAAAGAAGTAGCTGCCCGGAACAAACTAAGAGAGAATGGTAACATCGGTGCGATGGGTGGGATTCTTAGTTCTTCTGAGGAGCTTATGGATGCTGCTTTAAGGGGGTTTTCTCCTGCAACAGAACAAAGGATGACGGGTCAAGGTAAGGTTATGACGGGTCAGCAGCCCATGGGCATGGGTCAAACTCCAATGAATCAACAAATGGGGTTAACAGCTACACCTCAAGCTAAGAAACAACAAATTGAGATTAACGTAAAACAACAGGAAAACAACGGAGATCCGCTCAAGTTACAGGCAGGGGGAATACTGTCTTTAAACCCTAATATTAATCCTGCACTGAGAGATCCAACCATGAGAGCCGATATTAATAGTATGGCTGCGGGTATAATGAATCCCTCTGGAGGAACAATCAATCCTAATCTCATGGCTGCGGATATAACAAATCCTGCGGGTAGCGTGTATGACGATGCAATACTTCGTCAGTCACGACTTAAGAAGAATGGATTTGATCCGACAACCGTTGGAAAAGAGCGTGGACTTGCAGAAATAAAAGATGCTCTTGGAAGAGATCAAAAAGCTAAAGAAAAATTAGCTACCGTTGAAGCAGCTTTGACTTCTGACAGCGCAACAGACGAAGAACAGTTACAAGCTGTGACAGACGCTTTTGGTGTTGAGAATTCAAAAGAAGGATTACAACAAATTTCAAAGTACTTAGATCCTGGTGCTAAAACATCTAACAAGGTAGACGAGCTTCTTGATTCTATAACAGGGGTTGCAGTTGGTGGTGCAATCGGTGGAGACCGTAGCATGGCTAAACGCATATCAGATGCTATGCTTGTTGGGTTGAATGAAAAACTGGAAGTAGAAAAAGAAAGAGAAACTGCTGTCAATGATTTGATTGAAGCTTCTCTGACGGCTGAAGAGGCAAGTAATTATACTGACAAACCTGTGAAAAGAACTTCTGAAATTTTAGGGACAGATTATTATGAACTTTTACCAAATGAACGCGGAATTAACGCAGGTATGCAGCCAAAAGTTGTTAGGAATAATCAAATAGATGTTGCCTATGAAAATAAAATATCAGGCATCAACACCAACTTACAACAAATAGACAAAGCTATTAGTTTATTAGATGAAGAGGGTAATGTCGTAGCGGGATTTGGTGGTGTTTTAAACAGGACAAGAGACTCTTTAAAAGGTATCCCTGGAGCAGAAGCGTTTCTTGGAAAAGAATTAACAGCGGCCACTGAATACGATCAAGTCTTACGTGTTCTTGCCGCTCAACTAGCTCCAGAATTACTTGGAGAAAGTGGTAGAACAATATCTGATGGTGACCGTGCAAGAGTAGCTGAAATGTTAGGTTTTGCTGTTACAAATAATGGTGATGGAACTTTTACAATTGGAAAATTTGTTAATAGAGGTTTCAAATCAGATAGAGAGTTAAGAAATCAAATTAAGATGGTTCGAGACTTGATAGAAAGTAAAGCCAAAAAAATAGATAATGAGTATGAAGCAATTGTTTCTAACATTCCTGGTGCACAAGTAAAAAGAAACGAACCTAAAACAAATGGTGTTCCTGCGGCAGTGGTGCTTACAGATGAAATGATTAAGGAATATGAAATAGAAGACGCAGATTCTGGAGCTTAAAATGGTTGACGTAACACTACCAAATGGTCAAACCTTATCAATGCCATCTATAACGGATGAGGATAGAGCAAAAAGGATTGCTGCTAATTATTATAAAAAAAATAAAGACGCTCAACCTGCCCGACAAGTTACAGATCCAACTCAACAACGTGAGATAGACAGAAGTGGGGTGGATAATTCAGCCCTTCGAAGATTTCTGGCTCGTGCAGATAATAATGAAGAATATGAACTACGATTAAAAGATTCTGGTTTTACACCTGACATGTATATGAAAGATCCAAAAGGGGTTGGATATGTAATTGACCGGGATAAACTTACCCCAGAACTTAGAGAAAAATATGACATACAAGGTCAAGGACTTTTATCTGTAGAAGATGAAGGTGTTTCTTTCAACGATTTTCAAGAATTTTTTGCAGGAAACAGAGGTGCCATCATTGGTGGCACAGCAGCCAGTCTTGCAGCAACAGGTATTGGGTTACCTATTGCAATGGTATTAACGGGTGCCGGATCTGCGGCGGGATATCTACTTGATGAGGGATTAGAATATACAGGGGGATTACAAGCACAATCTGGAAGGGAAGTTCGCAACCAAGCTTTTCTTGAAGGTATTCTCGGTGCAGGTGGTGAAGTAGGTGGTAGAGCACTCGCTAAAGGTTTTTCTCTTTTATTTAAAGGCTCTGGAAGTCCGACTGCTAATGCCACGAGAGCCGAGGCTAGAAAACTTATAGCTGAAGGAGCTAGACCCACAGTTCGTGCTACTAACGATGCTCCTATAATGGGTCGACTACAAGCTATTTATGAAGGGGTTTTTCCTAACAAAGCAGCGGCACAAAAGAATGCAGATTTTATCGCTAAAAAGATTGAAGAAACGAAAAGTGCACGCGGTATACAAGAGGATGTAGACTACAACTCTTTAATGAAAACGTTACAAGACGACATAGATCGTATCTATGGTGAACCCGCCGACATGCTCAAAAACGCAGAAAATAATTTAAAGAATGTTGTAGATCAACAAATCAAAGGGGTGATGAACCTTATGGGTAAACCAGACCCTCGAGGCGGTAAAGTAGTAGCAGAAGCTTTAGATGTTGCCAAACGTACTTTTGATGAAGATGTAGGTGAACTATTTGCACAAGCAAATAAAATGCTAGGCAATAAACCCATTGTAGATGTAAGTAACGTAAAAAGAGCTTCTAAAAAAATTAAAGAAGAAAATAGAGCATTAGAACTCGGCGATAAAGGGTTTTTTAGATTTGTAGATAGAATGCCTGAAGTGGTAGATGTGCAAACAGCAAACAGTCTTCGAACTGCATTGAACCATGCGTCGTTTGATCCCTCAATAGTTGGTTCTGTAGATAGTCAACTACTTACTAAATTAAATAGCGCCTTGGCTAACTCTTTCAAAGAGTCAGAAGCTGCCGCACGAGCGATGTTAGAACCTGGTTCTATAAAAGGTCCAGACGGTAAGTTTATTGGCAAACAACAATTTAAAGATATGTCTGACGGTTTTGAGATGTTAAGAAAAGCACAAAATTTTTACAACAAAGGTGTAGACAGATTCAAACAACCGCTGACAGAAAAAATTTATCAACATTACATGTCAGGTAAAAATTTTAATCCTAATGACATACTGGATCCTAAATTCGGAATTATAGCGCCTAACAATGCTCGTGGCTTGAATAGGTTTTTAAATACTGTTGCTCCCTCTGGTAGAGCGGCAAAGGCACCTCCTCAATCACTAAAAGATGTTGTTCCAGATATTGAGGTTACATTACCCACAGGTCAAAAGGGACAACTTCCAGATGTTATAGAACAACTACCCGCTGAAGATTCTTTACGAAGATACTATGATGCAATGTTGGTTGATCAACAAAGGTTCGCTAGTCGAATTGCACAGGCACGCGGTCAAGGAGTTGAGATAAGAGAAGCAACTCGTCGTCAATTAGCAGGTATGTATTTGTCACGTATGTTTGATGACAGTCGAGATTTACTTGGTAATATAGATGCAGCTAAAGTTGCAGAAAACATCAATGCTTTAGGTGACACAAAGAAAGCTTTGTTTAAAAATCAAGAAAAGCAACTTATGAACGCTCTATCTGATATGGCAGCAATGGGGAAAAATGTTACGCCAGATCAATTAGCACAATTTGCAGGTCGTCCAATTACGGATCAGATAGAGGCTGTAAATCAGTTAACTAAAGCAAATAAAGATTTAAAAGACATTCCATTTTTAAATCAAATAGAACGAGGTGTCCGAGAACAAGACCCAGATAGAATTTTAAATGCTGTATTGAAAAAAAATAACGTTTCCGCAGTAAATTATGCCAAAAGAATTTTAAATGATACTCCAGAAAACCCAAGTCCAATTATGGAATCCGTGAGAGATTTAGCACTGCGTAAGATTTTATCTAGTGCGGGTGATCCCTCAATGCAAAATGCCGCTGATTTTCTGGAAGGTGTTTTTCAAGGCACTCATTCTAAAGCATTCAGAAAACAATTAGATGACTATGGAGAAGAAAGTCTTACACAATTGTTTGGAAAAGAAACTAAAGACGGATTATATAACCTAGCCCGATATTCTCGTTTAGTGTCTAATGATCCCATCAAAGGTTTAGGTGGATTAGCTCCTGCCGGAATAGTCGGAAGTATTGGTCTTGGAGCTATATTTGCTGGTCCCGTAGGTGCTCTTTCAACTGCTGCGGGTTTGTTGGTCATGTCTAGACTATTACGATCTAAAGCTTTCTTAAAACTTATTTCACGTCCGACAGGAGGTCGTCCCATTGGCACACCAGGTATTGACTATGATCAATTAGGTGCAACTTTAGAAGAAATTTATAGAATACAAGGACAACTCGCCGCCGCCGGATTATCCTCTGGAAAAGAAAAAACATCCTCTGCTGTAGAACGGGTTCAAGAAATTTCAGAAACAGTTCCTGCACCGACAACACCTTCTGTTACTGTTTCTAGTCAAAAGGCTGTAGTGCCGCCTCGTCAACCAAATGTTCAAGTTCAATATGGCACACCTAACAATGCTTTACTGGGAACTAATCCAATGTCCCAAGCTATTAATGCAGAGATCGCCCGACGTTTAAATCGTTGATGTTATATTCGGTTTCTTCTAACTTCACGCCCTGACCACCGAATAGCTTAACCATTTCGTCGGTGTATGCTTCTACGTCTTCGATGATCTCATCATCTCCAGTGAGTGTAGCAAGATTCAAGGTCATGTGAACCAGTTCCAACAGAGACTGTATTTGCATTGGATGCATGTCTTTGAAGCCAACGGCCTTTGTTTTTTCTGTCATCCGACTTCTCCCCAGTTATTGCCGAGTTCATCGTCTACCTTAGAGGGGACTTTCAAGACATCCGACAACCCATTTTCCATTATGTCCTTGATGCGTCGCGCTTGATCGTCGCCCTCTACTGAAAAGCATAACTCATCATGCACTGTTAGCATAGGTAAAAGTCCCTCTTCATAGCAATCAGCCATAGCTTTCTTTGTTTGATCCGCAGCTGATCCTTGAATTAGTTTGTTCAACGCCTTGTAAGTAAACGCTCTTCTTATCAATGGCCCATACTCTTCCATAGCTTCTTTCCAAGGCAGAGGTTTTTTATACCCAAAACTTTTTGGTTCGTACAATTCAAACCTGCACTTACGTCCTAATAAGGTACGGATCTGTCCCATTTGTTCTGCTCGTTTAGATGCTCGATCCGCTAGTCCTTTAACAAATGGAACGTTCTTTCCATGCTCACTTAACAACTCTTCTGCTTCTTTCTCCGTGATAGATAACTGGTTGGCTAGTTTACCTTTGCCCATGCCATACATGATCCCTAAGTTTACAGTCTTTGCTTCTTTACGGCTGATCCCTGCTATGTCAGCCACCATCTGATGCAGATCCACATCACCTTTGTGATACTCATCTACGATCTTATCGACCATATGATGCCTTCTTTCAAAGCTTGCTGCAAAGTGCACTAGAAGTCTCGGCTCTTGGCTTGAGTAATCAAACGATCCCCACTTGCATCCGTCCTCTGGAATAAATAATCCCCGAATCATTGCTTTCAACTCTTTGTCCCGTGCCGGAATCTGCTGAAGGTTTGGGTTTGAACTTGAAAATCTACCTGTTACCGTACCTCCGTCATCGGATCGTAGCTGATGGAACTCACAGTTGATTCTACCGTTTACCTGGTGGCGAAGTATGGTGTCTATAAACGTACTGTCAGCTTTGTCAAACTCTCTTAGCTTCACAATCGCTTGAGCGACCTCGTGAGAGTGGTTTTGCAACCATTGCTTGGTGAAGGACGGCGAACCCTTTTCCGTCGTCTCATAAGCCTCTCCAAGCTCGTCAAACACTTTTGCCACTGAGGCACTTGCCCATGGTTCTATTTCTATACCTGATCGCTTCTTGATAAACGACTTGAGCATCTTAACTTTCTTTTGAAGTTCTTGCTTCACTCGATCTGCTTCATCAAGATCAACACGTACACCTTGAGACTTCATGTCTAGCATCATGGGAATCAAACCAGTCTCTAGCTTCCATATGTGCCATAGGTCTTGTTCCTCTAGTTCTACCTTCAGACGGTTCCACAAACGTAAAGTCAGAGCAGCATCTTGCTCTGCGTATGCTCCAACATACTTTGGTGGGAGTTTGTACATCTCAGCTTTGGGATCTACGTTGAACTCTTTAGCCGCTGCACGTAACAGCTTTTCGTTTTTTGTTTCTCCTAAGTAATCTCTACCAAGAGAGTTTAATGCGTAACTGAATCGATTCTCGTCCACCAATGCTCCTGTAATCATGGTATCAATGATTCTGCCCTGTACTTCTATACCTTCTGCACGTAACCATCCTGCATCGTAGGTGGCGTTATGCATGATCTTGTCTATGTTTGGCGTTTCCATCTGAAGTTTCAGCCACTTGAGAACCATCTTCGGATCTACGTTCTGACCTTTTAAATGTCGTATAGGAAAGTATCCATACCAATCTCCTGCGGCCACCGCGACTCCTACTATGTATCCATCATTACGTGCCCACCCAGGACCTAACGTCTTGATGTTTGGATCACAGGTTTCTAAGTCAACTGCTATCTCTTTGTGGTTTCGTAGATCAGGAAACTCTGGTGGTACATTCCAGTCCTTCTCTATCAAGTCCATTTCGTTTTTTATCTGGTAAGTTGTTGCACTCTTACCGAACAGATCATCCTGCATTATTTTTCTACCCAACTAGTGTGTTCTTCTATATGTTTCACAATATCTTTAAGCATAAAAATAAACTGTGACGGATGAATTACTGCAACAAGTTCTCCATCAATCCATACTCTCATACCGTCATCGTACACTGCCCAATTAACCATTACATTCTCCGTCGTTTTTTTGGCATAAATATGCTTCGTCATCAAAGATCCAGTCTGCTTGCCTGTCTACAAACTCTCCGAGTCCTTTATATGTTCTTACGTCGTGGAAAGAGTTTTGTTTCTTTTCTTCCCACCTTTGCCACCATTCCATGCGCTCTGGATACTCCCGCCACATAGCAGCCAACGTTGCTTCACTTTTTAAGAAACAGCCGTCACAGTTTCCTGAACCCGGTTTGATCTGCAAATCAAAAGGTGCCCTTGACCAAAAAGACATCACGTCCTGTTTCGTGACCCCTGCATCAGCTAACGGAAACCAGTTTACCCAACGCTTATCTTTGCTTGGTTTGACCCTTCTTGCTTCGTCGGCTCGGATACCTATCGTGTTTGTCCAGTGCTCCCATCCGATAGACAGAAGATACCGGCGCATTGTTTTTACTTTTAGTTCCTGCGTACACGATCTACGAAATACATTTGGCAACATGTTAAACGAAAGATATTTATCAAACGGTTCTCCCTCTCTAGCTGCATTGTCCCAGTTTACTTTCTTGAAGTGCGCCGTCCCATTTATGTATCGGTTTGACGGAGCGCGGTCATATTCTAACCACGTTATGTCTACATCCAAATGTTTTCCTACATCTCGGACAAAGTCCAGTGTCCCTGGCATCTCTCTGCCTGTGTTGGTAAACAATACTTTACAGGTTGACGGTAACCCTTCATTGGCTTCCACAATCCTGTGTAACATATAACCAGAAGTGCGTCCTCCGCTGAAACTAATCAGGACATTTCCCTCTGGTAGAATCATACTATATACCTGTACTTTTTATTTGATTCCAAAAGATACAAACGTTTCTTGGCTCTTGTTATGGCAACGTAAAAGGCTCGATGCTCGTCATCTGGATCGTTTTCTTCAACACACCTGTATGTGCTTCCAGTATAAACTACACAATTGTCATCTTCACCCCCTTTCATCGCATGAAAAGTAGAAACTTTGATTCTTGGAGGTTTTGTGATATCCTGACCTCGGCGCTCAATGGAACGGATGTATTGCTCCATATCATTTCCAACACGTACTATACTGTACTCATCACGTTCTTTGGGTGCCACCAAACAAAAATCACTCAGTAATTCTTCGTAAGTTAACAGCCCATCAGGCGGCACTGCATCAAGTAATTTAGTTGAATTTTTTTTAACTACTTTAAAATCGCCCTGCTTTGGCACCGTTTCATAAAATTCTCTTACTCGAGCTACTTCTACAGCTTTCCCTTCTCGTAACTCTCGCCATACATGGATTGCTTTTGCTTGTTCTAATGGCACGGAAGGTTTGTTTTTCAACGAATAAAAATACCCCATGTCTTCTAACTCATAAGCAAGATCTTGAGCAAAGCTATTTGTTCTAGCCATCAGAGTCCATGATCCTTGATCCAAGGGTATATCTGTAAGATGCATAACTGTTTGCACCTCTCCCCCTGGTTCTCGAGGCTCAAAGTCTTTTGGTAATCTGTCATTGATACGTTTAGAGATACGATTAGCCAACGCCCATATCTCATGCGGTAAACGATACGATTGATTCAGAACGGTGGTGTTTTTTGTACTGTTCATAAATAACTTTACGTCTACCCCTGCCCATCGATGGATAGCTTGGTCGTCATCTCCTGCTATAATCGTATGATCACTGTTCTCGGATATCTTCTGTTGCATCTCCCATTGTAAAGGTAATAAGTCCTGACCTTCATCCACAATAAACAGTTCAAGGTAAGGAGGATCCACTGTCTCAATGTAAACCTGAATCATATCTTCATAATCAAACTTAGCATATGCAGATTTATAATTGATCATTGTATCTCTGAGTTGACGCAGCTTCGAAAAGTTAAGGTCAAAGTTTTCTGCCTCTCGGTACTCTTGTTCTAAGCTAGTCTTTCTCAAACGGGATCGTGCAATCAAACGGAGATACTGAGCCCCTGTGCCTTTGACAGAGTTGATTGGTAAACCATCCTCTGTATGTGTAGCTGACATCCCTTTGAAGTTTAAACTCAGGGACTCTCCGATAAAACTGTAGTCTTCTTTATCCATAATATCTTTTGTTCTTAGCCCTAGTCCTGCGAATCCAAGAGCGTGCATTGTTTTGACATACGGAAAGTCTTTGGGTTCAAGGTTAAACTCAAAGCAAAGACGTTCAAGCATCTCCTCTACTGCTTTCTTTGTAAAAGATACCATGCCCAGTTTCGAAGGATGTCCACCGTTTTGTAAATATTCTCGAACTTTTTCAATAAGTGTATAAGTTTTACCTGTCCCAGGTGGTCCAAGAATTAATTCAACGCTCATCAACTTTGCCTCTTGGTCTACTGTTCACCCAATCCTCAACCTCCGAAAGAACCCACCGACTGGAGGATCTACGGTTTGTTTCGTCTCCGAGCACGATAGGTTTTGGAAAGTCTCCTATTTGAGAAAGCTTGTATATGTATGATTTGGAAACTCCGAGCAGTTCAGCAACTTCCCCCACTCGAAGTAATCTATTAGAAGGGGATGTCATTTGGATCAAACTCCTTTGCGTCTAATTTAATATCTTGTTCTTCATAAGCAGGAACCCACCACACACGGATTGTGGTTCTTTTACCGTCTTCTTTTTGTATTCCGTGATGTCCGTGACAATTGTTATCTTCATTTATCATTTTAATTTGTTCTTGCACCTGTGCCGGAGTGTAATGAGTAAACCTTCTGTTATGCAGATATTCCATAAGTCCTGACATCTTAAACATCGTCTTACCGTTATCCGTCCATGGTTTACCCATCTCCATCTCTTCTGGCTCCATTGCTCTAATTCTACTTGTACAGAATTCTTTGAGATGTTCTCGGAATCTACCTGACAAAGTTAATTCTGGTTCTGCTTCTAACTGTGTAGAGTTTGCCATCAATGTCGAAACTAATCTCTGCCATTGTTGTGGTTTCATTGTAGGTGGCATCATCTGTATTTGTTCCATACATGCACGTTGCCAAAGCAATTGGTTTTGCAGCTGTTCCGTCGATAGCTGAATCCTACCCCCACCGATATCCATGAAGTACAAACGTGGTTCCGACAAAAGAATAGTCAGACCACCTATCTGTGGCATTGTTTCTCCCATGTCTCCAATGCCATATTGTTTCATGGCACATAACTCAGGATCACAAAAACTTTTGAACGGTTCCTGCTTACAAGTGTACCTATAATCTTTCTTATTCAGTGATTTTGTAATTCCAACTACTTCCTTGGACTCCAACGGCGTAGTAAACATCTGCCTGTTTTGTTTCTCAACTTCTGGCTCCCATTCGTCTCCGAACTTCTTACGACAGTAAACGCCTATTTGAAAAAGAGTCTTGTTTCTTTCTTCACCTGTAGGTCCGTCTGCAAAAATATGTGCAAGACACGGAGGTCCATCTTTAAAATACTCACGTTTTGCGGAGAACTTCAGCGTCTCTAAATCAGATATCTTCACACGATTTTTGTCTATGGCATCTAAGAATTGCTTCAGATCCATAGCTTCATTCTTTTTATTGTAGCAATAACGAAGTGTCATATCTGCATTCTGATAGGGTAGGTTAATAAAATTACCCACGTCCCCTCGATCCACAAGTATTCGATCCTGCTTTGGAAACATCTCGCATCCTGACTGTCCAAGTGCGATAGATATCTCTAACAAGTATTCTCTAAATATTGCCGCATCGATGTAATCATCTACGAATAGATATAAATGCGCTCCGCCTGATTTTGATCTGCAATGTAATAACGGTAGCTCTAATTTTTTTATTTTTGTTTGAAGTGCATCATGATCCAGATCGTATTCATCTATATCCAATGCTCCCCATTTACATTTATTATCCGCATTGATCGGAATTGCCCCGATACCTAAGTTTCCATCAATGTGACCTTGCATTAATTCTTCGGTAAGTTGTTGTCGTACTATTTTGCTATCTGCCTCTGCCTTGCCGTTACGACCTATTCTTCCGACTTTAGTTGTGCCATGCGCTACCTTTGATCCTTCAAAAGCGGCAAGCATTCTTTTTGCTGCTGACATGCTAGGTTCCTAATGAGATTTAAAATGGGGGACGACATCGGACGAGGTGAGCACACCGTCACGTAAAACGTCATCCCCCTACAAAGCGACTAGAACGGAGCTTCTTCAGCGTCCGTATCGTGGGGTGGTTCGCTTTGTTTCTCATCAGCCGTTTCTTTAGTAGAAGTCGCATCTTCTTCCTGCACTGCCTTTACTTCGCCTGCAATGATACTCTCACGAAACTGCTTTGCCGCATGATACAAGTCTTGCTTGTCCGTGCTTATTGGTCCGATCTTCTGGACAGAAAAGTTAGAGTACTTTTCATTATTTTTATTTGCCTCAATGACACTCGTCAGTTTCCATAAGGTACTGTAGATTGGTACGCTCTGAAGTTGGTTCGTCTTTGGATTACGAGCCTTGTTCATACTGATGAGAGTACGCCATCTCTTTGCTACTTTCCGTTGAGAACTTTTCATAGAAATAAGCACAGGCTCATAGTCTCCATCTTCTTTGACAATGAAAGAATAAAATTCGTCGGCAATTACTAATTCGTTACCACTTCGCATGATATCTTTACGTTTGCCGTCATCAGATACATGTGTTTCTGCGCTTTTTACATCAGGGCTGTCAGCATCATGTTCTCCAATAAGACCACCGCCTTGATCTCTTGGCACCCACTCTGTGTAAGACGTTCTGCTATGACAGGGAATGACATCTATTTCAGTATAAATTTCTCGTGATACAGAATTAAAAAAGTTTCCTGCCTTGATCCCATCTATATATTTTGCGTCATTCTCATCCAGTTCTGGTGACATCTTTTGTGCAAGTTGAAGTCTCGGTATCAGAAGATCGTCTGCTGAAAATACAGCGCCCTCTGCTCCGTCTTCAAACATATCAACTACGACCTCGGTTGAGATCTCTACACCTTTTGTTTTTGCTACTGCGTTGCTCATTACGCTTTCCTCCTAATTTGTACGACGTTTGCTATGTATGCGCCGAATAAGTCTAGATCTATTGATTTACCTTCTGACACTCTCTCTTTTACGAAAGCTTTGAGTGTAGACGGATGAATGTATGTTTTTGCATTTGTATGAAGTCCCTGTTGTTCGCACTGACCAACAAAGTCTCCTGCAATATTGTCTTCGCCTTTACCAAACGTAACGACCACATCATTCTTGATGATGTCATCCAGTCCTTCTTTGCGAAGCCATGCAAATGCTTGTTCTTTGTTTTCTTGAGTAAGAGACGCATGAACTACATTTTTTACCGCAACAGTCACACCCTCGTCTGTGGTAAAAGATTCTGTGCCCATTTCATCCATGAGTGCAGGTATCTTTTCGTGGGAATAACTTTTGAGTTCTCTCTTGAGTTCTTTGACGTGTTCTTCCGCAGCTTGGATATCGTCTTCAAGTCTACGCATTTCGCCGATTAATACAGACAAGCTTTTACTTGTCCCTAATTCGACCTTATCGAGTGCTCCCGATTCATCGAACATTTCTTCTAGTACTGACATTGTAAGTACATCCTCTTCAGGTTAGAGTTGGTTGACACGGGATTGTGCCTTCCGTATTGTAGACAATAGTGGAGGTATGTGATGAGTGTCAACTATAAATTTAAATTAAAACCATTTGACCACCAGGTAAAAGCCCTCGAGCAAGGTTGGAACAAACATGAGTTTGGTTTCTTTATGGAGATGGGAACTGGTAAGTCTAAGGTTTTGATCGACAACATCGGCATCTTACACCTGAATTACAATCTTGAGTTTGCATTGATCATCGCTCCAAAGGGTGTGTATCGTAACTGGGTAGCCAAAGAAATCCCAGAACATATGTCTGATGATGTGCCTTACCGTGTAATAAGGTGGGTGTCTTCTCCAAACAAAACGCAACAAAAAGAACTCAAGTCGGTGGCAGACAAGTTTGATGGTCTTACAATCTTTGTTATAAACGTCGAAGCATTTTCTACAGTTAAAGGACAGAATGCAGGTAAATGGTTGGCACAAAGATTCGGGGGTCGTGGTCTGATAGCCATTGATGAATCAACGACAATCAAGAATCACAAAGCCAAGCGCACGAAAGCACTTCTGAAGATCGCAGCGGGATTCCAGTTCCGGCGATTGCTTACTGGTTCTCCAATTACAAAGAGTCCCATGGACGTATATTCACAGTGCGAGTTCCTCCGTCCTGGGTTACTCGGGTTCGATAGCTATTATGCTTTTCAAGGTCGGTACGCTGTGATCAATCGTAGGACGATGGGTGCTCATTCGTTTCAACAAATAGTCGGTTTCAAAAACCTCGATGAACTGACCGAGCGCATAGATCGGTATTCGTTTCGGGTGCTCAAGAAAGATTGTCTGGATCTACCTGACAAAATATATACGGTAAGATATGTTGGTCTAACTGACGAGCAGGCAAAGATGTATAAGAGTATTCAAGAGACTGCTATTGTGATGCTTGAATCGGGGGACCTTGTTACGGCTCCGGCTGTCATTACTCAGCTGCTGCGTTTGCAACAGGTCATGTCGGGACACCTCAAAACAGATGACGGCGATACAATATATTTTCCGTCCCGTCGGGTGGATGCACTTAAAGAGATTCTTGAAGAACACGCCGGTAAAGTAATTATCTGGTCCCGCTTCAGATATGATATAATCCAGATCACAAAAGTCTTAGCTGAAACATATGGCGAAGAAAGTGTGGCGTCTTATTACGGCGATACGACAGACAATGCTAGGAACGACATCGTAAAACAATTTCAATCACCTGACTCTAAACTACGGTTTTTTGTCGGGAATCCGGCTACCGCAGGATATGGTTTGACTCTGACCGAAGCCGACCTTGTGGTATATTACGCAAATGATTTTAACCTGGAGACAAGAATCCAGAGTGAGGATCGAGCACATCGAATTGGTCAGAAAAACAACGTCACCTATATTGATCTCATAACTGAAGGATCTATTGACGAAAAGATTGTCAAATCGTTACGGGATAAAATAGATATAGGTGCACAAGTTCTAGGAGAACAAGCGAGAGAATGGTTAACACTGAAACCCCAGAAATGACTGACGAAGATCGGGAAGCAGCTGTAGAGATTATGGTAGATTACAGGCGTGGACTACGGAATCTAAAGACAGCGGCACTAGCCTTATATCAAAAGACAGGTATTCTTCCTGAGTTCGGTGAGATTATCTTACAGAATATGAAACGAGACAACGTCACTCAGATTCGTGGATATTCTAAAGAACCCGAGCAAATGCGTAAAGGTAAAGAAGGTAAACCAAACGAAACCAAACGCACATAAAAAAAGACCCCCAATCGGGGGTCAGTTTCAGTAAAGCCACAGGCATAGCTTTACCACGAGCTAGTTATCTTTAGCACGCTCTTTGAATCTTTCATACTCTTTTCTTATGATTATTCCAAGCTGTCGTGCTAAGTTTCTTTCTTCATGTTTTGCCATCTCTTTTACCTTGGCGTGTTCTTCTTCAAGAATAGAAATGCTTTTAAAACCCGCAGATGATGCCATCATTAACTCCTAAAGTATGTAATACGCATCGGTGCGTACTACCTGTTTCATTTTTATGAGTGTATCATATACAACTTGCTCTTCCTCTGCAAGTTCTTCGCAGATCTCCCGTAGACTCCACAAGCCAGTATCTTCTTTTAACAGTCTTCTTATCTTTTCTTCTAAATCTGGGGGTGTGCCCAGGTCGGTCTGTTCTTTGTTTACCCTTGTGGCTCGGTACTTGATTTGATCTTGTTTATCTGGGTAGTTCGGGACTACATAAACATCGATCTCGTCAAACTGTTTTAAATCCATCTTCTGCATAATCCGTGCGTTGATAAATATCGCCTCTCCTGTTTCAGTCGTTGCGAAGCCACTTCCGTTTTCTGTCAATGTATCTACGACAGCAGGAATAATCTCCGTTATGTTAGAATTTTGGTTCATATGTTTCTCTTTTTGTTATTGAATCTAATCTTTCATCCATTTATTTTCCTCTCTGAGATCAGCTTGTACCTCGGGTAAAGGTGCCGCGCTGATCTCACGATCTTTCCACGGTGGTTCAGACAAACTTACCTCACTCTTTTTTCTATATGCTTTCTTACGTCTGTAACCCATCCATTCTTTCTGTGCATCAGTCCATCGTTTCATATATTTATCCCTTTTTTTCTAAGTCCAGAGACAAACGATTTTAACTCTTCTCGCGCACGAAACAAGTCTTGTTCTGTATTTCTGGGTCGATCTTTGCGCCCGAGTTCATCTTGCAATCTATCAACTTGCTGCTTTAAGAAACGGTATTCAAACTTGAGCGCAGGACTTAATGCTTCATTCCCCATCTGGTCGTAACTTTGGTTTGGTAGGTTCGCTTGATGGGAATGGTGTCTTCTTACAGTACATTATGATCTCCTTGCCGTATGTATCAGCAAGAATGTCGTACAGATTATCCATCACTCCATCTCCCATGGCATCGTAACAAGCCTCTTCACTCGGGAATATGACAGACGTGGCTACGTCTTGATCTTCAACAACGTACTCAATGACGAGTAACGTGTAGAAAAGTTTAAACATTCTTGACCACCTCCCACACGCTTTCAGATCCTGCGTCTATACTTGTGTCCCGAATCAAACCTTTTTTGTGCAGCTGAGATAAATTATTCCGCACAATCGATAATTTTAAACCCATCCGGTCTGACAATTGTCGGGCAGTTCCTTGACCTCGATCGAGTTCCGCCAGGACTTGCTCCTTCCGAGTAAGTGCCTTGTTACTTTGACGTTTCCGAGTTAGCTTCTTCCAAAATTCTTTGATCATTAGTCTTCTCCTTTATGTTTGATCCTTGTGTTCACACCTAAGTTGTAAACCAGTTCTTCTTTAAAATCATGTAATCTTTTGTGAACCTTTGCAGGGTCTACCATCTCAATCAGTTCATCCAATCGATCTACGACGTAGTGCATACATACTTTGTCATCTATCATACTTGTTTTCCTCTTTTTTTTATTTATCTTTCGCTGTTCATCAGAATAAGCGATGAGAAAGGTTTCAGATAAATCTAAAACCTCACATATTTTTTTGTGTAGTTTTGGACTAGGTATCATCCGAAAATTTTCTATGTGACTGACCGTGGCTTGTTTGACATCTAGTAACTTAGCCAACTCTCCTTGTGCCAATCCTTTTCTATACCTTAAAACTTTCAAAGATGGTTTATTCAACTTGCCGTTGCCAAGTATCATTCCTTAATTCCCTCTCATGAGTTTGAGTTCTTTGTTGTGGGCATTTAATATTGCTATGTGGGCTGTGCCACATCCTGAGTTGATCATCTTCTCCGCCCAATCTCTTGCTTCTTTTAGAGTACGAGAACTGAACTCCTCTTGCCAATTCTCGTACATATATACGATCACAACGTATTTCATCGAACCTCCATGTAACTTTCGATTAACCCTTGCGCGACTTGCGCCGTGATGGCGTTTCCATAGGCGCGGAGTCGTCCCACTCGGGCGGTAGCCCCATCAGCCAACGGGAATGTGTTGGGTTCAACTGGCCTCCACTTTCCATCTCGGCACAAGAGCCAATCCGCAGCTGACCAGTAGCCGTTAGTCTCATAGGCTCGGGTTTCGGTATCACCTCCCCCTTCGCTTCCATCACCGCTTCGATCATCTCGGGAGATACCTGCTCCCTCAGATTGCACGGAAACGATCTGTTCTTTCTCGTTGTCTGGTGCATCTTGATCATTGCTTCTTTGCTCCGAAGAGGTAGACTGTCCATCGTATTGGGTGTCGCCCACCCTGCTATCTTCGACATTTGAGTTAGGCTGCTGCCCGACATCCCCTTCGTGATCCCTGTTCCTCCCCTCGTTCCGTCCGTTGCCGATGGCGTTGTCCACCCCGACATCTGCGCTTGCTCTGGTAGATTGTGACCCCGAGTGTTCCATTCCTTGACCGACTCGGGTTTCGCCGCTCCCTTGTGATCCGCCGTGGTCGGTGTCGGCCACCCCGTCAGTTGTGCCGCTACGTCCAATGTGTCGGTGCTGATCTTGCCGTTGCGAATCCGACCTCCCTGATATCCACCCTTGTGATCTCGGGTTGTCGGTGTCGGCCACGAACCAGAGACGTTGCCTGATGTGCGGTGCACCGAAGCCCGCAGAGCAGAGATCGAAAGCCCCGATGGCGTAGTCCGATCCTTCCATGTCAGCTTGTACAAGGTCGATCCAACCGAGTCCGTCTTTGCTTGCAACTTGCTCTCCAAAGACCGTTGGAGGTCGGCACTCTTCGATGAGGTGAAACCAGTGAGGCCAGAGGTGCCGCTCGTCAGCCATCCCTTTTCTAGTGCCTGCACCGCTGAAAGGTTGGCAAGGACACGATCCTGTCCAGACTGGTCGGGAATCTTCCCATCCTGCGGAGCGGAGCGCATGGCTCCAGACCCCGATTCCTGCGAAGAAGTGACATTGAGTAAATTGAAAAAGTTCTTCTGGTTTGACATCCGATATGCTCCTCTCATCGACCACACCATCGGCAATGTGACCATTTTTTATTAAATTTCTTAACCACGCCGCAGCATATGGATCTATCTCATTGTAGTATGCGCTCACTTCATCATCTCCCTTTTCGGGGGCGTCACTACCGATCCGAATAATTCTTTGAGAAATTCTGTGCTATCCAATTCCATTTGATGCATCTCTTTCTCTCTCGGATCGCGTGACACATCCAGATCATTCAGATGCTCTTGCAGATGATCCAACGCAACTTGCAACGTGTTAACGTCCATGTAGTTGAGTTGAGCAGCCGCTCCATTCGGAAGCACAATGTATGTGCTCCCCACTGGTAGTTCATGTATCCGTTTACTCATCTTCGATCTCCACTTTTCCATAGCCATCGCACGTTTCGCATTGAACCTTCTTTGCATCAAGAACCCCTATGTCTCGGTTGACGTTGTGAGGGCGAGGCACTTCGATCTCTACCTCCCCATCACCGTCACAGTCAGGACATTTTTTTACA
>VTLG01011286.1_pt1 | contig 27698 bp, 43 predicted proteins | sample 4694571 | NCBI WGS metagenome assembly VTLG01 (sample SAMN12604809, study PRJNA352737) | marine metagenome | biome: ENVO:00000447; feature: ENVO:00000209|ENVO:00000569|ENVO:01000036; material: ENVO:00002151; isolation source: viral sequences binned using virsorter ...
TTGCCATTGCATTCATAATAGCTTGTTGTGTATTGTAAATTGTTTCTGCTACTGCTATACCTTTTTGTATTTTTTGATTTTCACCACCTAGATCTTTAGCGGCTTGAAAATAGTTTGCCATTATTTCTTGCCTGTAACCTAATTCTTCGTCTGCAGTTGCTTTTGCTTTTTCTTTAGCTTCCTTATCATATTTGTCGTTTATAGCCTTTATTTCTTTATTCATAGTTTCTTTAGCAGTTGCCATATTAAAATGATGTATCTCGGCTTCTTTTTCTAGTTCTGCGTATTTATCTTTTACTGCTTTTATTTCTAGTTCTTGTGCAGATAATGTAGCACCATCTACTATACTTACATATTTAGCATAGAAATCATCCCATTCTTTTTCTGCTTTTTCTCTTTGTTCTTTAGCTGTCTTCGCTTCTAACGCATCAAATTTATCATTAATTTGTTTCTCCATAAGTTTACGGTTCTTATGGTTCTTTACTTTATCTAGTGCGTTTAATCTTTGTATTTTTAATGATTCTACAGCCCTTTTATCTTCGTCTTCTATCATTAATAATGTTACTTCTTGTGTTAATGCTAATAGTTCTGCTGCTTCGTCTTTTCTTTGTTGCCTTCTTTTATCTCTTGCTGCTTTGTTTTTGTCGTCTGTCTTTTTCTGTTCGTCCGCATCTTCTTTTATTTTTTTTATATTTTCTTTTTGTGCGTCTATAAGGTCTTTTATAGCTTCTTCTTTTTCTCTTAATTTGTCTATTGATTCTTCTGTTACATTATTTAAATTCATTGATGCAATAAATTCATCTTGCTGTGCTTTAGTCATTAATGTAAGATTTTCTTTTATTGCAGCTATCGTTTCCACTTCTGATTTTTGTAACTCTACTCTTGCATCAGTCATTTTTTCTGCTTTTGCTAGCCTGTTTTCTAACTTTTTTAATGTCTTTTCTTCTTCGTCATTTATATTTTTCAATTCTCTTTTCATGTCTGCCTCAGACCTAGAAGTATCTAACTGTTCTTGTATTTTTTCAGTAGCTCTTTCAGTTTCTCTAGCTAGATCTTTTTGAGAATCAGACGCCTTTTTATTACCACTTATCCAATTACTTATACCTGACACTAAAGACGTAACACCTACTACTAAAGCACCTACACCTGTTGCAACAATAGCGGCTTTTAAAACTTTTAAAGATTTTGAAGTTGTACCTATTGCAAATGACAAAGCCTTTTGTACCACTACCGCTGCTGCATTAGCTGCGGTATTTAGTTTTGTTACTACGGTTAATGCACCTGTTCGTAACGCTGCTGTCTTTTCTAAAATTACCCTTTTTGCAGTAGTAGCCATTAATGCTGCTTCTGACATCATACGTACACCCATTGCAATAGATATTGCGGCTTGTACTTTTACTTGTACCTTTTCAAGATTTTCTGATTCTACACCCATTAATGCCATTGCACCCTGTCCTACTGCGAACCCGCCTGCAATACCTTCACCCATCTTCAGGAATGCCTCAGCCTTCTGCTGCGGTTCTAAACCTTCCATCTGTTTTTCTAAGGTTTTTACCTCTGAACTTGCGTCTTGTATTGCGGTTGCTAATTTCTTAAAATCTGCACTACCTTTTTCTACTCCTTTTATTTCTTCACGTGCTTGTGCTAAACCTTCTTCTAGTTCACCTATCGTTTTTATAGCTTTAGAACCACCCTTTAATAATAAATTTAATTCTACTTTTTCTGCCATTTTTTAAAATGTTATATTTGTTTGTGTTTCATGTAAATATACTGTCGCATTCCAAATGTTATTTACGTTATTTCTATCTGATACAGCTACTGATATTGTACCTGTTGCTATATCTACTACATTAGAAGTACCATTTACACCGTCTTTACCTATTGATATATTTTTCTTTGTTATTATTGTAGTAGTAAAATCGTCTTCTACTCTTACAACCGCTTGTATATGTCTGTAACTAAATAAACCAGCAGTACCACTAGAACCGCCTATTTCTAATCGTGTTAAAAATATCTCTAATCCTAAAATACTATTGTTTTGTAGGTTTATAAAAGCGTCTGTAATACCGTTTACTTTCATATTTGTTGTGGTGTTGTCTGTAGTATTGCATGTTAGTTGTATAACTGATCTTTGTGGTTCGTTTACTTTACTAGAACCACCACCACCTTGTACAAACTCACCTTGTCTTAATATTTTACCGTAAGAACCTACTACTGTACCGTTATTTATACCGTTTTTTACTGTATGTCCTTGTCCTGACACACTACAGTTACTATTATTACCTTCTAATGTATTATTATTACCTAATATAAGTGTATTGTTTACACCACCTTCTAAGACGTTTCTACTACCTTTTATAATACTTGTATCAGCACTAAATTTTTTGTCTAGTCTTGTATTTTGAAATGCGTAACAAGTACCAGAATCTACGTCATATTTATAGCCGTATGCTTCGCATGCTTTTTGATTAGGCTGTACTTCGTTAGTACCGTCTGTAAATATTACTGTACCGTCTACGTTAGTAAATTTAGGTTTTATTTTATATCCTTTTTTATAGTCCATTATGGTATTAATATAAATTCTACTGTACTTAATTCGTAAGGTTTATAGTCTATTTTATTTACTCTATATTCTCTATTTTTAATAAATACTTTATCATAAAAATTAAAGTTAGATATATCAGAAGGTGATAAATTTACTTTCATTGTAACAACCCTTGTGTCTGAATTATATAATTCGTCAAAATAAGGTGACCAATATGTATTAAATAAATTATCTATAGGTATAAACGCACCTATTTGTGTTATTATTTGTTGTGTTGAATAGTTATAATCTTTTGTACTTGTTGTCGTAGGTATTTCTGTTAAATGTGAAAATTGACCAAAGCTTGCTTGGTTTTCACTACTCAAAAGATTTTGCGGTGGTATATAATATGTACCTTGTGTTAAGGTTTTCTTTGTATTATGTGATACGTCATAAAGTATACGTGGTTTGTTCTGATAACCTTTAAAACCTTCGTTGTCTTGTTGGTATATTACTGGTATTACCATTTCAGGATCGAAAGTTTCAAATATTGGTTTTATAAATGTAGCTGCAAAAGGTGTAGCTTCTATTTTTTCTTCACCAGATAATAAATCAAAGTCTGAAGCGTCTATTTCATACTTTCCGTATTCGTGTCCTGTTGCTTGTAGGTATACATTCTTTGCGTAATCTTCTTTTTCTTCTAAATAGTTTAAATTAACCATCTTTTTAAGTTGCATAGGCTTCTGTTTTATAGAAGATATATCTACTTTATTAGTCCAGTCTATTTTAGTTGTACTATGTGTGATATATTGACTTTCTGAATCGTCTATAAATACAGATTTATAAGGTTCTATAATTAATGTAAAAGGGTCTGTTTTATCTTTTAATATAACTAAATTAAACATATTCATAATACCTTTTATAAAATCCCATTGTCCTAGTTCACCACGTAAACTATGAAAATGATGATTAGATATAGTGTCTGTTTGATTTATTTTTACATGTATATAACCTGTGCCTGGGTAATCTATTTTTACTAAAGAACCTGAAGATGATATAGCTTCTAGTTGTATAGTGTCATTTATCGAACAGTGAAACTCTAAATTAGGTGCATAAAAGTATTCTTTATTACCCGCTCCTATAGTAAGAGTGTTTAAGTCTATAATATTTAATGTAGTACCACCACTGTTTTTGTGGTGTAGTCTTACTGTTACCGTTCTACTTGCACTGTCATTATTTCTTATAGGTACACTACCAGTAAATACAAATAATTGGTTTGCCTGTGTAGCTGTATATATATGTGTAGAATTATTAAATTCACTTAAAGTACTAGCGTTATTACTATAATTATTACTTTGCCATGCACCTGCTTGTATGACAGTGTATGAAGTTCCTATTACTTGGTCGTCTACAAAACTGCATGTGTCTGAATGTGTTATACCTGAATCTATAATAGTATCACCACCCCAGTTAAAATCTATAAAAAGTCGTGTAAAATCAGAACTTTCTAAAAAGTCTGAATTATATGTAAACCCTGCTTCTGTTATTATACGGTCTACTAAATATTTACACCTTAGCCATGGTCTGAATGCGTCTTCAAGTGTAGTTAGTTTTACATCTGCGTCATCAGCGTCGTAGTAACTGTCACCATTCCATTTTACAAAAGGGTATTTAACTACGTTTGTTTTACTTGTACCTAAAGTTGCGTCGTATGCAAAACTATCTGTAGTTATTGCGTTGGTTAATGTAATACCTGTGTCTGATTCCCAGCTATTCTTAATATTATCTTTGTTGTAACTATGGTATAATTCAGAAAAGTCTATATCTTTAAATTTCTTTTCTTTTAGTGTGTCTGCTAAAGAAACGGTATCAGTATATAGGTTTACGTTATAACTTATTTCTTCGTCTTTTTCGTCTATGTCTATTAACCTTAAATAACCTTCAAATATAATATAGCTATCTTCTTTTAATATTGCTCTTGTCTTTCTATAAGGGTTAAATGCAAATTGATCTCCCTGTATTGATTTTGTAATATCGAATATACTATTAAATATTTTATTGTTCTTTTTTGTTGCTGGTAACCTAAAAGCCTTACTGTAACTTTGTGACTTTTCTGCTACGTTTTTAAAATTATCTATACTTAAAGATAAAGGTATATTTGTTTCACTATATAAGTCTAGTATTTCTTGACCGTCTCTATATTCGTCTACTAATGGTGATGTTGTTGCTGTAGGTTTTATAGATACTTTACCTATTTCTAAATTACTATTATCATTATTTGCATAATGTAAAATAAATACCATACTTGCATGTGTTGCTGTAAAACTTAATGTTTGTGTGCCTACACTAGGGGTTATTGAAGTGTTTAATATAGGTACGTAAGGTACAGATATAGTACCCCATGAAGAATTATGACCTATTACCACAAGTCCTGTAGTACCTGCAAGTATTTCTATTTTTAAAGTATATGTACCACCTACTATTAAATTATCTATTAGTTGTAATATACCTGTAGAAGAAATTGTAGAAGAATGACTATCTAAAGTTATTTTACCACTTGCTATTGTAGGTGCAGATATAGATCCGTATGTACCACCAGTACTATGCCATGTTTTCCATGTTTGTGTAGGTGTTACATTTGCTACTACTGTATCTACTGCTGGTGTTCCTGTTAAATTATAACTAGAACCAAAAGCACTATTATTAAATGTATAGTTACTTACGTGTTCAGGGAACAAAGGTGTAGACGTAGGTTCATAAACCCCTTCTGAATTACTTTGTGGATATACTATTAGTTGTACGCTCATTAATTATACTCTTTGTGATTTTTTAGTTCTTGTAGTTTGTATGTTTAAAGTGTGTTGTATTAACCTGTCGTTCGCTTGTGTCTTTCTTGTATACGAATTACTTGTTAATGTAACAGGTTCTAAATATTTTCTTATATAACCTTCGTTTGTATTATCTGTACTTCTTTGTTTTAATATATATACGTCATTACTTATAAACAATTCTTCTAACCATTCTGATTGAGCTTCTGTAATAAAATCTGTATTTAATACTATTGATTCTTTTATAGTGTTGTTAAAACTTTTAGAACCGCCTGAATGACCGTTTAATATATACTTGCTTTTATTCCATGAACCTGTTATTTGACTATATGTCTTTCTTGTCGCATTAAATGTCCTTGTAGACTTCTTCGTAAAATTGTAGTAATCCCATGTACCGAATTTATTTAACCATGTTAGACGTATAGTTTCATAACCTTTACAATCTTCATCTTGTTTATAGATATAGTATGTATCACTTACTAAATTATCACCATAATCGTGTGCTACTACTGTATAGTAATCCCAGTTAGCTGGTAATGAAACACCTGAACCTACTAAATTACCTGTACCTACACCTGCAAATTGTAGTTTAACATTACTATCTGACATATAACCTGAATGTCCACCTGTCGATGCTTGTATTTCTTTTGTAATTAAAGAACCTGTAGTAGACCCATTGTAATAAAATTGTATTTTTATATATCTTATAGAAGGGTTTGTTATACCTGACACACCTACTCTAAAATCGTCATTGTATTGACTAATAAAAGGTAATGTTAAATAGTCTGCTGTTCTTACATATTGTGTAGTAGGTGCATTAGTAAAGAATTTATCACCGCTACTATTCATTATTAGATTTTGATGTCCTAAATGGTAACCGAAATTACCGTTTACGTCCATTTTTATAGTATCAGTATCGTATAGTACACCATTGTATATTAGGAATACATCAGAAGGTGTGTCTGTATTATATTGTTGCGTTACTGATCCTGTAAGACTTGCTGCTGCTTCTACGTTAAACATAACTTTAAAGAATCTAACAGAATTTCTATTTGTACTAAAGTCGTCTATTTGATGTATAGTGTGAGGTGTGGTGTCTGAATAATCAGTACCATTATATTGTGAATGAAAATTAGTGTTAGTATTATGTACTGTACCGCCGTCATAATCTGGTGATACGTGACTTTGTAATATAGGTGATAAATCAAATATAGCACTACCTTCACCGTTAGGTGTTGTTTTTAAAACTGCTACCCTATTTTCTATAATGTTACTTATATTACCTGATTTATTGCTTACATATACTTCTGCTACAAATTTTATTTTCTTCTTATTTGCTAGAACTACATTGTCTGTAAGTGTAAATATAATTTTAGAAGAAGCAGGTATAAGTTTATATTTTGGTTTCTGTAATATTGTTATTGCCATGTTATTTTAATGTCTTTTTAAATGCTTTAATTTCTTTTAATACGTCATCTTTAAAATGTTTTTCTAAATCTTCACTGAACTTTTTATATGACCAGCTTAACGGTTTAGCGTAGTAACTAGCTGCCTTAATTCCTTTTCTTTGTATTGACTTAGAAAATAAATATGCTAAACTTTTATTACTTATATATTGTCCTAATTCATTACGACCTTGTATACCTTTTAAACTTATCCATTTTCTAATAGCTCCTATATTAGGTGCGTTACCTACACCACGTTTGTATCTAAATGGTGAAGACTTACGTTTACCGTCCATAGTAATATAGGTTCTAGTAACTTCTGTACCGCTTACACCTTTTTCTATAAACTTACCGTACTTAGAAGCTAAGAACTTTAAGTCATAACCGTCTTTATCTTTAATCAATTTATACTTTAAAGAATTTGCTAATTTACCTGACGCTTGACGATTCGATAAAATATTCTTAGCTTGTCTTACTATATACTTACCGTAAGACCTTAAATACTTTTCTACGTTATCATATTTAAGTTTAAAAGCCACTATACACTAGCTATAAACATTTCTACCTGTATGTCATTTGAAGTACTAGGTCTAATTTGTAAAGACGCTAAGTCAGCTGTAATTGCTGCAAATGCTGGTGTTGTATCTTCTTCTGCTACGAATATGTCGTCACCGTTGTACAATATATGTGACGCCCCCGCTCTTAGTCGTACTTGATAATTAGAAGCACCTGACACTACACCTAACATACATTCATTTGTACTGTCTAAATTAGTAACTCTAATATACTTGACGTTATCACGATCTATATTACTAGCTGCTGCATGTGGTGTAGCTCCGAACTCTGCTATTGTAGTCGTTTGTGAATGTGTACAAGTGATAGTACGTTCTAATGTGTCTACTATTCCTGTAGTCGTAAGTGTGTTCGTAGAACCTCTGGAAGCTCCATTTATTGTAACACTTTCTGAAATTGTAATTTCTAAATCTGCCATTTTATTTTATTATTTTAATTGCTTTTAAATATGTTTTTAAATCGTTGTAAAATTCATTATAGTTCATAACTTATTTTTGGTGGTATAATTTCTATTTTTATTTTGCCTATTTTAAATGTTAGTAGTCTTTTTATTTTACGCATATAGTTGTGTTGTCTATAGGTACATTACAGCTGTTTAATTCGTTTTCTACTATTATTGATAAATTCATTACCCAGCCTGAAACACTATTAGAAAACCTTTCTGTAAATGGTTCTAGTGTAAAATCGTCACTTATAAAATATCTAGGTTCTTCGCCGTGTTCTTCTTCATATTGGTATAGTATTTCACCTCTTTTAAATATTGCTACTATATCGTTCATAATCTCACAAGTATCAGACATAACTTCTTGTTCGTTTGCTTCGTTAGGTTCTACTAAATCCATTACGAATAACTGAAAGTTAAAAGTCCTTTGATGTAATGATAAATCTACTGACACTGGGTTTATATGAAACAAAGGGTATATAGTAGTACGTTCTAAATCAATTTCCCATATATCACCAGTAGTAACCGTTTCTATATTTTTGTGTTGTTCACCTATACACTTTACAGTGTCTATTACATTGTTATACGTTTTATACCTTATGCTGTCTATACTCATTTTCTTTTATTTGGTTAAAATCTTTTTTATACGCTAAGAATGTTAAACATTCATATACTGGTAACTTTACTACTTTATCAATATTTAATATGTTTTCGTTAGCTAGCATATATATACTATTATACCAGCCCCACCTAGACATTAATGACTGTCTGTCTGCTCCTTTAAATCTTTCTTCTTCTTCTTCATTTTCTGTATCAAAGACTTCTGTGAATTTATCATAAGTTGTCTTTCTAAATCGTAAAAAAAAACCGAAGCCCCATTAAAGTCGTCTACTGTTAGTTTCTTTTTAAATAGCTCAGCTCGTTCTTTACTGGGTTTATATTCTTCTATTAAATACTTGTCTTTATCTTTTTTTATTACAGGTCTATATAGTATAGATAATATATGATGTAAATTTTCTATAGTGTTCTTATTGTAGTTTTCTAAATCGACAAACTCACCTAAAGACATATCTGAAAGTTTAGGGTGAAAGCCGTATTCTATATCGTCTATTTTTATAATATGTTTTAATTCGTCATTAGGTTCTGAACTAAAAAACTCACGTAAATATGCACCTAATTTGTTTATACTCTTTACTTCTAAATTATATAAGTCTTTAACAGGTACACCCGACAAACAATTTAAAAGCTTGATAGCTTTATCTATATCATTATCGTCTTTTGTACTTTCTAAAACTGTCATTGCTTTAATGTACTTATCTAAAGATATTTCATTCCATTGTGTTGGTACGTTGTATGATTTTTTATTCTTACCTTCTGTAATAGTTACTTTCATAATATATAATATAATAAATTAGTATTTAGTTTAAAATCTTACTGTATGTAGTATTTACCAAAGTTACTATCTATTTCATAATACATACGCATAGACAAACAATCAGCATAGTCAGGTGACCTACCTATAATTGCTTTTACTGTATCTTTGTCTACTATTCTTAGTTTAGTGTCTTTGTCTTGGTCTTTACTTCTTACTTGTTCTAGTTCTTCTATTATGTTTTGTCGTACCGTAATATTGTCAGTGTGTATTCCTACTTGTCCTTTGTTTATTTCATCAGCTAACTTATAGTAACATTGTGTTTTAAGGTTTTGGTAATTCTCGTTCTTTAATGGTCTACTATTATTGACAAACCCTTTACACCTTATTATATCTTTAACACCACCACCTACACCGTCTTCGTCTACTATAATGTTATTTAAACTTACAGCTTCTTTTTGTTGTAATGTCTTTATGTAATCTGCTAAATCTGTTATTGTGTTAGTGTCAAATGTTTTAATATTTGTTACTGTTTTACCTGACCATAACATAACTACTGATTTATCATTACCGAACCTTGCTACGTCACAAGTAATATATTTCTGACCTTCTACACCGTTTTGATTAAATAGATTTAATATACTGTTATACTCTATTAAGTTATCGTCTGATGCGTCATACTCCCAGTTACCATATAAAAGACGTTCTTTACTAAGTCTGTCTAGTTTCTCTAATTGTCCTTTATAATGCATGCTTATGTATTCGTTATCGTCTACTAATGACTGTATAAATTTTTTATATGATTGTAGTGTATTTGTTTTAGCTGGTCTATAAAACTCTGTATATACCCAGTTTTTAGAAGGGTTACATGTTAATAATATTTTAGGTATTAATTTATGTTCGTCAAGTTTGTATCTTATACGTGACGCTACTATGTTTTTAGCTTTTTCTGTTATTTGATTAGCTTCGTCTATAAATGCTGCTGTAATTTCTAATGATCCTAGACTGTCAAAGTTTCTGTCTGAAGGGTATAAGAATAAATCTTTTAATATAATTTCGCTACCATTCATAAAGGTAATTACATTTGTACTACCATTAAAATTATAATGGTCACTTGACTTTAAACCCCACAAACTACATACTTCAAATAATGTATTTAAAGTCGTCTTTTTTAATGTGTCTAATTTACTACGACCAATTAAGTATCTTGTCTTAGGATATTTTAAACAAAATAGTATTATCCATGCACAACCAATAAATGATTTACCACCACCCGCTGCACCGCCGTATAATACTTCAGTAGTCTTATTGTCAAATAAGTATTCTAATGCTTGTTCTTGTGTCTTAGTAAACTTAGCATCAATATTCAACGCCATTAATCTTTACGTTTATTGTAATAGGTTCTTCACCACTTGTAATATCTAGACTGTCACCGTAACCTCTTTTACGTCCTCGTGTCTTTAAATAGAATATAGTAGCTTGTGTGTTATTGTTTTTAATTTGTTCTTTTAAGTGTGTTTCTGCAAAGTCTATAAATTTACCTTCTATACTATCTACCTTTTTCTTAAAGTCTTTGTCTTCTTTATACCATTTGTAAAACTGTGTTCTACTTAGTTGTGCTTTCTCACACGCTTCTGTTACAATACCTAATGACTTTTCTAGTGCGTCTATTAGTTTCTTTTTATTGCTTTGTGTTCGTTTTTGTTCGTTTTCCATAGTATATAATATAAAAACTTCTTATTTGTTTGTTTCTGGTTCTTCTAAGACAATATTAAATTCATTATAAGACCATATACGTATCTGCTCACAATAGTCGTTAAAATCGACTGTATTAAGTTCTTTACTTGTATCTTCTATGAAGAGTCTCTTTAGTTCTTCGTGCATTTCGTACTTATGATAGCCTAAGAATTTACCCAGTGGTATTACAATACATTTAAAGTAATATTTATTTTGTTTGTCAGTTCTATAATTCTTTTTCATTGTTACCTTTCATTATTCTATCTACATGCTTCTTAGATTCACTGTAACTATGTTTCATTTCGTTACGTATGATAGTTGGCATTCCTTTATTTTCTGTAAGTGTTACCATTTCTTTATTACAACACATAGCTTCTTTGTTTACTAACTTCTTTAGTTTTTCGTCAAAGGTTAGTTTAAATTTAAATAGTTCTTTTGTGTTACCACATATATTACAATGATATTTCATTTAATTTATTTAATAATTGTTTAGGTGTGTAAATTGTTAATTTGTTACTGTACATCTCATATATCTGTATGAACTCTTTGTTGTTTTCGTCAAAGACCCAAAAGGTCTTTACATCTTTGTCTATTTGTTGTTTCAGTATTTTTTTAATATTTGTGTATTTCATTTTTTGTAATGTTTCTTAACAAAGTCAGGGTATGTTTCTTTTTGTTTTGGTTCTACATGGTCTTCTATTTGTGACGCTGCATATAAACCTGTAGCTATACCTATTAAATATATTGATAGTAATATTATTATTTGCATTATTGTGGATTTTCTGGTGTGTGTTTAGTTCTTAAATATTGTTTTTCGTCTCTATCTGTTTTATACTTCATACCTGTTATTAGTTCCCATGCTATATTATGTTTTACTATTTCAGGAATTACCATTTTCTTATTACGTAGATCGTCATCTTTGTAATTAGGGTATATACTTTTGTATTCTGTTTCTTTATGTCTACCTATTTTTTTACCTTTTATTATTTTCGTCATATTTTTCTATTTCAAATTGTAGGTGTGCTATTGCTTTAGTTAAACATTCTTTTGGTGTATCGTGTTTGTGATATGCTCGTAAAACGTAAGTAACTGCAGTACCACAATGATACGACAGATCAAAGTTGTCACATACTTTACGTGCTTCGTAACCGTTTTTACCTTTGTAATACTTCGGTACTCTATTGTCTAAACCTAGTTCTTCTTTTGTCATTAACATTTTAGGGTTTATTGTATTGTGTGGTTTATTACGTTCTGTATCGTAATAGTATTTACTTTTTGTTTTCGTCATATATTTTTTTTATTCCTTTGTAAACTGTATTTAAACATGAACTACAATTAGTTGTTACTTTGTAGTTAAAATCATATATAGTATTGTATAGTTCTATTAATTTCTTTTTTGTTTCATGGTCTTTTATTGTTTCATTTCGTATATGTGGCATTATATCTATCACTTCTTTTAATAAATGTTTAGGTAACTTTTTAGGTGATTCGTATTCTTTAGTTGCTAACCAATATTCTTTTGGACATTCCATAACTGAAATAGATGCTTTGATTCTCATAAAACAACCGCATACCGTACAAGTACCTGTAGGTTTAAAATAGTCGTCACAATTTCTACACGTGTCTAGTCGTTCTTTATATGTCTTTTTATTTACAAAAAACTTATTCAAAATAATTTAGTTTGTGGTTCTACTTTGTTTATTCTGTCTGTCGCTATATTAAAATAGTTGTCGTCTTGTTCTATTCCTATAAAATTACGGTTTAAATTCTTTGCCGCTACTCCTGTACTGCCTGAACCCATTGTAAAATCTAAAACTGTTTCATTTTCATTTGTATAAGTCTTGATTAAATATTCCATAAGCGCCACTGGTTTTTGTGTTGGGTGTAGTCTTTTATTGTTTGCTAAATTATTTATTTTTTGTACACTTTCGGGATATTTACCTCTCTTTAATAAAATAGGTTGATCTCCTTTAAAACTTAACCCATTATTTATTTTATTTGTTGATTTAATAAATTGTTTTTTCCTATTTACTTTTTCTCCATCTTTAAATCTTTTCTTTGTACTTTCGCTGTAATCTTGATAAATAGGATTGTAAGTTGGCAGTTTTTTGTAAAAAATACTTATTAATTCGTGTCTTTTCATTGGCTGCTTTTTTGCAGTTGCAAATCCGCCTCCTGTGTTTTTGTGCCAAATCCAATCATACCTATAATTTTTAATATTACTCATTCTTAAAGATGAACTAAAGGGCTCGCTTCCAAATAAAACAATTGCTCCATTAGGTTTTATAATTCTGTTTAGTTGTTTCCACATAGGCTTAAAAGGTATTACTTTATCCCATTTACAAGCAGTAGTTCCGTAAGGTAGATCTGTAATTATTGCGTCTACAATACCGTCTGTTATTTGTTGCATAACTTCTAAACAGTCGCCTTTATATAAGTTAATCATTTAATTTTTCTTTAATTAAGTTTCTTACATTGTCTATTGTAGTAAATAAACTATTTCTACTTATTCCTGTTTTTTTTGCTAGACTATCTAAAGTATTATTTTCGTAATAGTATAGTTTAAATAAATCTCTATCATACCAGTAAACAGTGTCTAGTATACTATCTATTTGTTCTAGTTTATGCCATTGGTATAAATCTTCTTTTTCTGGTAAGTTGTATAAGTTTTTAGGGTTCGATAGTTCACCGTTTTCTGTAATGTCATAAGTTGAATTACTTGACATACTATCTATTCGTGTATAGTATTTTTTAAATTTATAATAGTATCTACTATTCTTACTTTGTAAACTTCTTTTTATTACCACTGCACTATATCTTATTAAACCTTTTTCACCGTCTTTTTCATATATACGTTTTAAGGTGTCAGGGTTACATTGTAATATATATAGGTAAAATTCTTGTATTACTTCGTCTATTTCGTTTTTGTCTGTAGTTAAACCGTAAGTCATTTTAACTAATTTACTTCGAAGATCTGCTAGTATTTTATATATTTTTTTCAATTTCTAAATTTTGTAGTTTCTCGACTAAGTTAAAAGACTGTTCACTTATTATATGTTTATATAACCTAACACTAGAACTATTATCTTTTGTTTCTAGTCCTGTTAAATAACCATTACACATACAGGTAAAGTGTGTAGGTATAATAGACATAAAGTCCTGATAGTTTGCTTGACCTAGTACGTCTGATTTATAATTATTATGGTGTTCTATAATTACGTCTGCTACGTCTATAAAATCTTCATACTTACTTTTAGATTTTGTCACTTCTTTTATATAAATACTTATAGTACTTAAATATTCTTGTAGTAAAACTTGGTGTTGATAATTAAGACAAACGGGTTTCTTCATGTTTTACTTTTTGTTTGTATTCCTTAATCATATCTTCGTATTCATGACGCATAATCTTTACTGTGCTTTTAGATAATAGTTCTATTTCGTCTGCTATACCTTCTTTTATTCTCACGTCTAATAGTTTACCAAAAGTATATTGCTCACCTTGTCCGAATAAATTGCACTTAGGACACTGCACCTGTACGTTATCTTCGTGCCACCTTGTAGATAAATGTTTTCTACTCATAAAGTGACCTGCATGCATTTTTTTATAGTGTTTTGAAGTACCACAAGTCCAACATTGTACCATACCTTGTGGTGTCGTGTATCGTAAACGTATATAAAGACTAAACCACTTGTCAAGTTCTTTTTTAAGTTTACTTAGTGTTTTCACGCTTACAAGTTTACATATTATATAATGTAAAAAAGTAAGTTTTATTTATTTTTTATCAACACTGGGGTTTTAATAAACTATAAATATATTCAGGTCTACCATATAAACCGTTCTTTTTTTCTTTAGTTTTAAATATTATTTCTGATTTATATAAATTTGTAATAGCTCTTCTAATACTTGTAATAGGTGTATTGTCGTCTTTGTATAAAGTAAATACGTCTGACGCAGATAGTTTTTTATACTTTTGAAATATAGTATATATCTTTTCTTCTTGTGTAATGTTTTTAACTTCTTGTTCTTTTACGTAATCTTCTGATTCGTTTGTAGTGTTGTAATAAGTTTTCATGTTAAAATAATTTAGTTTGTGTTAAGTATGGTTTTAATCTATTATTTGAAATATCTACATACTTTTTAGATATTTCTGAACCTATAAATTTACGGTCTAATTGTATTGCGGCTACAGCTGTAGTGCCTGACCCCATAAAACAGTCGTAAATAATATCGCCTTTTTTACTAAAGTTATGTATAAAATGTTTAGGTAACCACTCACCAAAAGCATAGCCGTGTCCGCCGTTGTTTTTATTGTTGTTTACTGGTTTTATAATATAGTTCTTAATCATATTATCACCAAAATTATTATATTCATATTTTCTTTTATCTGCGTTTTCTTTTACTAAGCAAAATATATATTCGTAACTATTACAAACTATATTTCTGCCTACTGGATTAGGGTTTGGTTTTATCCATATAAAATTTTCTTTTAAATTTTCTTTATATGTATTCATTATAAACCCCGCAATTCCTTTACAGCCAGCGTATTCGCCTATATTCCAAAATACATAATGTTTTGATACTCGTAAAAGTTCGTCAAGCCATATCTTAGTTTGTTTAAAGTATTCGTCTATTTCTAAGTCGTCTGAATATGTATCGTAAACTAAGTCAGAATTGTTGGTATTAGCTCTGGAATTGCCTATATTATAAGGTGGTGAAGTTACTACAATATCTACAAAGTCATCAGACATACGTTTCATAGTGTCTAAACAGTTTTCGTTGTATATTGTGTTTGTCTTCATTTTATTTGTTTTATATTAGATATTTTTTTTAAACCTGTACCTGATCTACTTCTGTAATGTAGTCGTTTGTCTTGTCTTTCAGGTTCTTTACTTGCTTCGTTCCATATTAACTGTCTGTGTGCTCTAATCCATTTAAAATATGTCTGTACGTTTAGTACAAATGTTTCTGTATTTCTTACACCATAATGAAAGGCACGTTGTATATCTTCTATGTCTAAGTTACTAAATGATTCTATAAGGTCGTTACATAAAGAAGTAGATAATACTACTATATGTTTTTCGTCTTTTACCTGTCCTAGTTCTACAAGTGTTTTACTAATAATGTTTACACATTCTATTAATAAATCTTTTTTATTGTATTCTTTTATTTTCATATTTAAAATATTACTATCATTGAATCGTGCATACCTGCTTTATCTTCTACATATTGACCTAAAGTATTTACACCTTTAAACTTAATTCTTTTATATACAAATCTAATTTCTTTTTTATTTGGCAAAATATAATGATGAAATAATTTTGTAGAAGTTGATACAGGTAATAACATTACACATAGTTTACCTTTCTTACTTTCTTCTATTGCTTTTAATACAAAAGCTTCTTTTAATTTTCTCGAATAAGGTGGGTTAATAAAGTTACTTTTACTCCATTCTATATGCAAACCATTCCATTTATTTAAATCATGTTGTAATGGACATGGATCAAAATCAAAATTAAATTCTTTATTTAATGGTTCATATATATATTCAGGTGTTTGCCAGTCGTCTATGTGTTTTAAATTTCTATTCTTCATAATTATTGTTTACTATTTGTATTGCTTTTTGGTATGTATCTAATTGTTTATCTATTTTAGAAGTTGTTTTAGTTTTCTTGTTTCTTTTTTCCCACGTCCTAATACAAGCCCGCCAGTCCTTCATCTTGTTTTTGCCTACATACCAGTTTTTAGACTCGTAAAAGTCATAAAATTGTTCTGCGTCAATATTATTATTTCGTTCTAAACAATAATTTTCAATTTCTTTTATAGAAGGTTTATTATTTATTCTTATTGTTTTATTATTATTTGTTTCAAGTTTCTTTAAATCTTGTTTTGAAGTTTCTTTAAAACTTGTTTTTAAGTAATTTAAAATCTTGTTTTCAAGTATCTTAAAATGTAGTGTTGCTGGCATACCTTTTAATTCTGTTTGTATAAACTCAAATTTTTCTAAATTTTTTATAGCTTTTTTTTGTTGGTAGTTAGTTAGTGTTGTATCACGTTCTATATTATTTGAAGTATTAAAAAACCAACCGTCATTAATTGTCTGATTGTCAATAAAATACTGTTCTTTACTTATTAGATCTGCAAGTAGGATTGCCTCTTTTAGTCCTACTCGCTTTGCTAACCGTTTATTAACTACTAAAAATGCTGTACTACTTAGTAAATTTTTCATCTATTTTTAAAAGTATTTTCTTAATATCATAATCTTTTGTACATATTCTTATTATCTCCATATTTGTACCACAATATTTTAAATCAGTATTTAATTTAATTTTAAATTGTGAAGTAGTAATATGTATATAAGCGTTAGGTTTTTCTGATATTTTGATATTATGATTTTTTAAGTGTTCTAATAAGTGTTCTTTATCTATAAATGTGTGATATGACTTTTTGTATTGTTCATACTTTTGTAAAGTTTTCTCAAATAGTTTTCTATAGTCCTGCCATGAATTTAATTGTTGTTCGTGTATTCTTTGATATGCATATATACTTGTTCTATGTCTACCTAATACTTCTGCTATAGTTTCTTGGTGTATTCTACCATGTAACCTAGATACATTAGACGCTACAGCTCTGGGTAATGCATATTTTTCTTCATGACTTTTAGCTATTTCTTTAGGTGCGTCTGTAGTTATACTACCTTCTGGTATACCTCTTATATTACAAACTATATCACATATTTTTTTAACTTCTAATAAGTCTGTAGAATGTTCGTTTTTTCTCATAATTAAAATGGTAAATCGTTATTGTTATTATTGTTATTATTTGTTTTTTCGTTTCTCATTACCCAGTCATAAAATATTTCTGCGTTAGCAATAATATGGTCTACAGTACAATCACTGTCACAAAAGTCTACAGCTGCTTTTAAGCTTGATTGCCTTACTATTAAGTCTTGTACGTCATCAGTTCTTTTAGATGTACTTTGTGTAGGTGGTGTAGATTGTGTTTGTTCTTGTAACCATACTGGTTTTACTTTAGGGTACTTACCGTCTATAAATTCGTAATCTGTTTCTTGTCCTTCTATAAATTTGTTTTGATCTTTAGACTTACTGCTATATTCGCCAGCGTCGCCGTTTTCAAATGATACTTCGAATTTATACATTAGACCATGCCTACCTTTCCATGTACCATTAGCTTGTACGTTTGTAACTTTACTTTTTTTGTTCATTGTTTTTGTTTTTAGTTTTGTTTATTATTTGGTTTATTGTTATGTCTATTGCTTTTATTGCTTTTTCGTCAGGGTGTTCGATACAGTTTTTACCTTCTTCTTCACATTCTTCACGTTCACCACAATAATAACAGCGTTGGTGTTCTTCGCAATATTCGTCAAAAGGTAACGCATCTTCATTACATAATTCACATTTAGGGTTTTGACCATTCCATAAAGTTGGGTCTGTACCGTATGAATCGTGTGTTGCTTTTATATAATCTTCTTCGTTCATATTATATAGTTGAATAGTGTATATAACCTAATATTAAAGTTGTTATCATTACAAAACATAAAAATATGTAAAATGCCTCACTTAATATTTTATCTACGTTATAATCTTTAATTATTTTTACTGAATAGGTGTCTGTAAATTTTTTACCCTTCTTTATTAATTTCATACCTGTAATACTATAAAAGTGTTTGTAATCTTCTGCACTAAAGTATTGTTTGAATCCTGTTTGTTTGTTTTTTACTATATACATTTTTATTAATTTTTGATTTGATACAAAAGTACAATAATTTTTATAACTAACAAAATTTATAACAAAATATTTATAAAGTTATTAACAATTAAAGTTTAATATTAATGTTTGATTTAAAAAGTTTTAAGTGTGTATAAAGGTATTACACCTTTTAATATAGAAAGTGTCTTAAAAGTGTTCTAAACACTAAATAATAGTACAATTATAAATAGTATAATACAAAACAATCTTAATTTGTTTATATCTGACACTTATAAAGGCATTAATAAATTGATAGGTAATGTACCGTTTTCTAATATAACAGCACAACCTATAGCTGGTTTTTTACCAAATTTTGCATACGCAAATGAATATTCTGAAAAATTTATGCCACAACCCGACTGTACTGCAAATGTCCTAAAGTTTTTACCTACGTAGTGTTCAGTATAACATTGTGTGTGATAATGTCCTTGTACTATATTTATCATGTGATTTTTACAAGCGGTTCGTGCTGTACCACCTTCACCATGTTGATAAAGTACGTTATCTTGTATTAAATGATCTACAAATTGCCATTTAGGCACTTCTAAAACTTCTTTATAGCTTTTTATCCACTTTTTTGGTATGTTAGCTGTTTGTCCTTTACGCATTACCATACGGTCATGATTACCGACTATTACAGTTGCTTTAGGGAAAACTTCGTACCACCTTGCTATGCGTTTTATAGCGTATTCTAGTTCGTTACCGCCTGATAAACCGTCAGGGTCAGTTTCGTGATAACTACTATAATGATTGTCTATTATATCACCTATAAATATTACTTGGTTACAACCGTATTTATCGTATTGTTCTTTACAAAAATCTAAATATCCATCTAAACAAAAAGGTTCGTGCAGGTCGCCTATGACTAATACATTGCGAACCTGCTCCGACCTCATCTTTTTTAATGCCACAATTTCATGTGGTTTTAACCTGTAACGGTTATTACGCATATTACTTACGTAGATCTGCGATACCCTGTGCTCCCGTCAAAGTCAAAAATGCTACAAATATGTTAAAACTGGTTTCTTCGTCAGTACCACAATATTTACTTATAATAGGTACAAATATTGCAGATACAGTATACCACCATTTTTTACTACTAAAAATTTGATTTATTACATTTTTCATTTTATATATAGTTTTGATTAATATTTCGTTAATATGTCCAGATGACATTTTTTTGTTTGTCTTTGTTGTCCAAATCTACGTGAATAAATGTGTCAGAAATACCTATGCGACAAAAACCTACTAACAATAGACTGTTAATTATAGTCCATCTATCACTACTATTCTTGCAAGATATGTCTGCTGCTAGTCCTTTTAAATGACTGCTAGTCTTACTTGCCTTATATCCTCGTTTTATAAGGTCTTGATTGTATTCTGTACAACGTAGTCCACTGGTAATAAAAAAAGGTATGTTTGCTATTTCTCTTGCTTCGTCTAGTAACTCTAAAAATTCATTATTCATTTTTTCACCTGTACAATCTGGTGAACCGCAAGGACAGTTAAATTCTGACTTCTTGAAGTGTTTGAGTGTCATTTTTTTTTATTATTCCTACAATGTGTACGCCACCTAGCTACAGTATAACCTATTGATAAAACCAATAGCACAATCTTTAATAATAGTTCTAAATCAGCGAATGTTGTTATTCCTACTACCGCTGCGTTCACAGACAATGTTTCTGTTATGTCTGTCGTTACCTTTTTTAGTGGCATTTTTTATGTATGTTTTTAAAGCTATTTCGTTCTTAGCCTTAGGTTTATAATTTCTTTTTGTCATTTAAGATCAGGTGTTAAGAAGTCGTCTAATGTAATGTCTTTTCTAGCGTTTCTATTGTGTTCTAAATTCATGCCTGAATAAAACGCATCACTATCTGGTGTTACGTCTGCACCTGTATTTGTACTGTATTCAGGGTATGATGACTGATTATTTTTAATGTAGTCTATTAACCTTTCAGTGTAGAACTCTGCAGTATTTCTACATTCTTCACGTAAGTCTTGTGCTTCTTCTCGACTAAGTGTTTCTGAATTTTCTGCAGTCATAGACACTACATTATTGTTCATTATCTTATATCTTAAAAATGGCATAGCCTCGTACAAACTCCACCATGCTAAAGCGTCACCGATATAATCTTCTACTAATGTTTGGTAAACTCCACTTAATGAACCACCTGTAATATCTGACTGTAACTTTTCAAATAGGTCTGTACCTAGTTTAGTTTCTATGTATTTCTTTTGTGCAGTCCTAATACTGCCTAATAAGTATTCTACGTCTACTGATTGGTTAATACTTGTAGTGTCTTTTAATTTTTCTTCGCTTATAAATAATACGTAATTTGCCATCTATTTGTATTTTTCTATTAATTCAGGTGTAACAAACCCTTTATTACTTCTTCTTTTTGGTGCTTCTGCTACTTGTTTGTCGTTTGCTTCTGGGTAAAAACCTGACTTTCTTGCTTTTGCTGTACTTATAACTTCACCATCTTCTAAGTTGCCACTTTTAGATACACCTAATGTAAATTTATATATCTTTCTTTTCCAGAAATGCTGGCAGTTGCCACCGCCTTTATGACGCCATATACTGTAATTAGATTTACCTTTACGTGCCCATTCAGGGTTAATATTTGTTTTAGTACCCATTAATAAAATATCTTTTTTACGATACACTTTATTAGCAGACATCATTAATTTACAAAAACTTCTACTTTTACCACTTTTTCTAGTAAGTCCTGTATCTTCAGAATATTGGTATCTTACTTTATATAGATTATAGTTCTTGTCTATACCGTCTTGTGCGTCTGATTCGTTAGGTTTTGGTGTACCTATAGAAGCTAAATCTAATCTATGTATTTCATTTAATTCTTTTTCAAAATCAAAATCTTCGTCTTCTTTTTCTACTCTTTCTTCTTCTAATAGTTCGTAACCTTCTGGTTCATCTTCACCGTATTTTTCTATAAATTTTTCTAGTTCTGTTTGTTCGTATCTATCACACTTTTTTTCACAATCTTTTGAAGGGTTTTTACAGTCACACTTTTGTAGTTCTGTAATCTGGTCATGGTTTTCACACGGCATATAGTAAGTTTTACCGTCTTGTGTGTGTTCATGGTAACCTTCACAACCTAACTTTTTAGCTTCTTCTATAGCTTCTTCTTTTGTATCATATATAGGCATGTTATCTATTTCACCTACTTTTGCAAATTCTTCTTTTGCTAAATCTTCATCTTCTTCTAATGGTTCAAGACCTAGTTCTTCTCGTATTTCGTCTTGTGTCATTACTTCTTTCATATCTTCTACAGACCATTTTGACGTTATTGGTTTGTTCTGTATAAACTCTATAGGTAGGTTCATATCACAAACTTCAAATAAACTCCCTAAACACTTTAAAATCGTGTTTTGATAAGGTTTTACAACGGTGTTTAAATACACTTCAAAAGCACTATTAAGTTCTTCTGCGTTATTACCTAAACCTGTTTGATTCTTTATACCCATTAACATAGGTGACGTAACACGATGCCCGACCATAATGTTACTAGTCATTAATTCTTGCAATGCTAAAAAAGTTTTATCTGCGTCAGACATTTGTATAGGTACTATTTCTGGTGTTCTGTTTTTATCATCTGCGAAACTAAGTACAAAACGTCCTGCATTACCACTACCTGTAAATTTATCTACTATACTACGTTCTATTTGCAAGCGTTCTTCACGTGTTGGTACACCGTTTGCAAAGTTTATAAAATAAGAACCTGAAAATCCATTTTCGATATTTGCTAAGTGGTATTCTGCTATCTTTTGGTCTATTAAACACCAGTTACATGCTGCTACATAATCTGGTGTACGATATAATTGCATATTAGGACTATACATACCGTCATATATAATAGCGTTAGGACTTGTCCTGTCGTTAATATTAAATGCAGGTACTGCTTGTGGTTTGTGTTTTCTAGGCTGTGACCAGTCTGCAGAAACATAGTATTCTGTAACACGACCTGTTACATCTGGTTTACCCATACGTATACGTTCTACTGGTATATGGTATAATTCAAAACTAGTTCTGTCTTTAGACCATACTAAATTAAGTGCAAAAGCACCCTGTAACTTAAAATCAAAAGATAATTTCTTAACTATAGAATGTAAACTTTCACCTTTACTATTTGCATGTGCTAAAAATTTCTTTAACTTTACGTATGCATTAAGATTGTCACCTTCTTCTATTGTTAAATCTTCACCTGAAATCATATCACTAGTAGCGTTTACAATAGCCGCATGTGTACTAGAATTGTAGTAAAGGTCTATAAGAAATTGTGGGTACAAGTTACGGTAATTTTCTGTACCGTATTCAACCCATTCACGACCCATCACTTCTTGTATAACAGGTGCTGTTTGTGTTTCAAGATTTATATTTAATAATGTTTCTTTTAAATCTTCTGTACTTTTAATTTTTGTTACTTTCTTTTTTGCCATATTATAATGCGTCTAAATAATCTTTTAATTTAAGTCTTTCTGCTGCTGTTAAACCTCTATCGACCCAGATAACCTCTAAAAATATTCCATCAAATAAACCACCCATTGCGTCTAATACAAGATCACCACTAACTGCACCGTCTGTTAATCCAGTACCTGACCTTCTAGTTAATGCGGCATTGTTCAAATAAAAATATAAATTATCTGAACCGTCACGTTCCCAACCCCAGTTATTGAAACTGTCAAACGCTGGGTTTGTAAAGTCCCATTCAAACTTTGTAGAATTGTTTATTTTACCACGTATAACACTTGTAGTTTGAAATCTTGTATAATCTTCACCTGAAGCAGATTCTTCATACATAAATAAATCTGTACCACCTGTAGTAGATATAGTAGATAAAGACATTCTGGTATATAACGCAAAACCATCTGAAAATGTTAAATTCTTAGAACCATCTTCTGCTAAATAAAATTTAGTGTTTGTACCGTCTAAACTTTCTGCACCACCTGTAGCACTATCATAGTCAAAGTAGTTATTAGGTGCTGTCATGTGGTTACCGTTACCTGATTGGTCAGTCCATTGTGTAATGTTATTGCCGTCTTCAGGAAAAGTACCGTCTGATTCTAAAAAACCTGTATCTTTACGTAGCCACATTTTGAGGTTATCACCAAATTTAGCTGGCGTCCATTCTGCGTCTATTCTATTGTTTATACTTAGTCCTAGTCCTAGTTTCATTATTCGCCTGTTTTACCGTCATGTTCAGTATATCCTATAGCAACACCTGAAGTCAAAGTAATAGCAGTACATCTACCAAAAATGACCGTACCCGCTGGTATTGTTGTTTGTAGTGCACTTTCACCTGTTAAATTAGCCATAGTGATAGAAGCTATTACACTTTCAGTAACAAAATGTATTGCGTAAAAGTCTTTTGTCGTTTGTGCTGCAGTTGTAAATACTATACCGTCACCTTTACCTAATTGTTCACGTAGTAGTATATTGTTATTGTCTATTAAACTCATAATTTTGTTTTTTTAATAATCTGTATATAAATAATTTGTTGTTGTTTCTGTATGATTTGTATATTTTACTTGTTCACTGCCTGATGTTTCTTGTATAAAAACTTTACCTTCTTCTACTTTACCCTGTACTACACCTACTTCGTCTGCTACAGATAATACTTCTGTTTCTCTATCTGGGGCTGTTTCTGCGGTAAATGCTACATCACCTATCCATGTAACCTCGTATACTTCATATTTCCAAAAACCATAAGGTTTAAAGTTAATTTTAAAAGTAAAAGGGTCTTCACTTGTATTGTGTAGAAATGAACAATTAACATACCTGTCGTTATGTGTAGTTTTTCTTGCGTAACAATACTTGACCGTCTTAGTCATATCATTTGTAAACTTAAAAAGATATTGAACCTTAGATTTTGCCTTAGCTGTATCTATTCTTTTTTCTTCTAAAGTTAGAAGTGCCGTTATTTGACTACCATAAACACCTGTTATCATACTATATAATATAAAAAGTACGTTTTTATTTTTATTTTTATAACTTACTTGGTGGTGGTGATTGTTTTTTCTTTGTTTTTGTACCTTCTTTATCAAAATAAGATTCTAAACCTAAACTTTCTACTTGACTAGATTGTACATTATCTAAATTAATAGCATAACCACCTGAAGATATTGTACAACCTTTGTATTCTTTTTTTAATTTATACATAATTTTAATTTTTACAAAGTTAATAAAAAAGAGGGTAGCTAATGCCACCCCCTTTATATATAGAAATAATCAAATTAATGATTATGAAGAAACTACTGTAGTCAGTGTAAGATGATCAAACGGTACTGACGTATACGCTGCCATTCTTAAACATGGAAAAGACTCCATGCTAGATAGTGTAATGTCATAACCGTTAAGGTCTCCAAAAGCAGCTCCTGAATTTGACGTTGCTGCTGTCAGTTCACAACCGTTTTCTACACCAAAAACCCAAATATCATTTTTACCGCCAGTTTGTTGGTATAATTCAACAAAGACAATAAGTCTGTTTTGTGCTAATAGTTTAATTTCGTTTCTATCGTTTACTGTTAATTTGTGCAATTTTAGATTTACAGTGCCTTCATAAAATACAGTTCCGTTCTCAATCGAACTTGTGACACTTTCAAGCATAGACGCCTGACCTTTTGGTATTCTGTATTTGTAATAACCTGCACTATAACCATCTGCACCTGCTATTTGTGAAATAGAACCGTCTGTATGTGTGATTGTTAAGTCTTCGTGCTGTGCAAAATAAATGTTTTTGACCCCAGCCATCACATCTTTACAGTCTAATGCTCTACCTCGTGTTAATTCGCATGCCATAGTTTATAGTTTTTTTTAGGTTAATATTATGATTGTTTTGTAAAGTCTGCTGGTACACCTACTTGAACACCCGCCGTCCATCTTGCTACCATTCTAATTTGGTTTGAGCCGTTAAGATCCGCCATATCTAAAACTTTGACCTCTGTAAGATCACTAGATAGTGATGTGCCGAAAAATGCGTTTGACTTAGTACCTGCCCACATTGTATTTGTTGCTACGCCTGGACAAACTGCAATCTTAATACCTTCGAACTCAGGTGTATATTGACCCATGTGGTTAAAAGGGAATGCAGATAAAGCAGAAATTGCAGAAATGTAGTATCTGTAAGTTGCTTTGTTCATGTAAATATATAAATCGTCTTTACCGTATACACCTGAAGGTATATCACCTGCTAATGTTTGTAGGTTTGCTACAATGTTAGCTGCTGTATAAGCTGCAGATGCAGAAGATGAAGCCATACCTGAAGAACTTAAAGCGTCAAATTGTCCTGAAGTTCCTGTAGAACCTTGCCATATAGAAGTCTCTACTGAATCAGCAATACTGTCTGATAAGTAAGTCATTGCATAAGCAACGAAATCATCTTGTTGCTCATAAGACCAGTCAGAAATCATTGTAGATTTACAAACGTCGATATTAATTTGAAAAGGCTCTACGAATAAAACCTGCTCGTTAGTTGTTAATGTTGCTGAATTTTCTGTAAAGTCACAAGAAGCGTCTTTTACTAAATTTGCACCACTAACTCTGTTGATTACCTCTTTATAGTTCACGTTTTCTCTTACTGTCATGTACTCTAAAGATTTAGCCATGTTTAAAGCAGCGTTTACGTAAAGTCCCGCATGTTTGCCTGCGTAGCTGCTTGATGTAATAGTTAATGCCATCTTTTTTTAATTTTTTTTAGTTAATTATTTATTTTTATTTATATTGTACCAGTATTTTTCTTGTCTAGTCATGTTACTAAAGTCTACTGGTTTTACTTCTTTTGTTTTGTCTTCTGAAAACTTGTTTACTGTAACAGGTTCTGCTGCTGGTTCGTTAGATAATTCAGTAACTTTGTCTGTTAGTTCTTTGTTTTCGTTTTCTAAAGAAAGTTTTGTGTCTTTTAATTCGTCTAGTTCTGCAGATAATCTACTAACGTCATTTCTTACTTCAGTTAATAGTTCTTTAATAACTGCACCTATTTCTTCAATAACCGCTTCTTTGTTAAATTCTACTTCTTCAGTAGTTTTAATCTTTTTAGGGTGTCTTACTTTTTCGTCAATATTATTAGGATCTTCTACTTCTTCTAATATATCTTCTGACTCTAAATCTTCTGAATATTCTTCTTCTTTTTTAGCTTCTGTTTCGTCTTCTTCTTCTTCTACTTCTTCTGTTTCACCTATAGAAGCGATTATACCTTCGTCTACTACTTCAAAAGTTGTACCGTCTTCTACTTCGTATGAACCCGCTGGCAATGGCATAGTTGTACCATCTTCTGCAAGTATTGAGATATCACTTCCTTCTGCTAAAACGTCTGCAGAGGAAACAATAATAGTACCGTCAATAAGTTTAGCTTGGTACTCTAACTTCACTTCTTCGTCTTTGTTAAGACCTAAAGCGTTTAAAATTTGTTTTTTTAGTTCCATTGTTATTAGTTTTTATAATATATAATATAATTGTTTAAGTTCTATTTGATTTTATACTTCTACCATTTCACCTTTTAACTTGTTTAGGGTACTTTTGTATTCACTTGTACTTGCGTTTACACCTAAAGCTTTAGCCGCTTTATCAAAAGCTTTTATATTTTTATCAAAGTCGTTAGCTATTTTCTTAGCCTCTGAAAGAACCTTTTTATAAGTAGCTACGTTTTTTTTATGTTTCTTTCTTTTGGTGTCTAAGTCTTTTTTACCATTATTTACTTTTTTAGTTTCGTCTTTTACAGCGTCTTTCTCAAATTTAATGTCGTCTTTTAACCCTATTAAAGTATCTTTTAATTCTTTTTGTTCTTTCTCGTATCTTTCTAAAGTTTGTTTTGCTTGTTCTAACCTTTCTAGCGCTTGTTCTACTATAATTTCTTCGTCTTCTAGGTCAGTAAATTCTGTATAGTCGTTATACGTATCAAACAATTTTTTTATTAACGATTCTGCTTTATCGTCTAAAGAATCTAAAGTTTTAAGGTCTTTAAATTCAAATTTCTTAGGTTCTTTATGCTT
>VTLG01014760.1_pt1 | contig 27694 bp, 44 predicted proteins | sample 4694571 | NCBI WGS metagenome assembly VTLG01 (sample SAMN12604809, study PRJNA352737) | marine metagenome | biome: ENVO:00000447; feature: ENVO:00000209|ENVO:00000569|ENVO:01000036; material: ENVO:00002151; isolation source: viral sequences binned using virsorter ...
TTTCTAGGAATGCGAGGATTTTTTTCTTCCGCAACAGTATATCCTAATTTAGGTACATTATTATATCTTTCAAGCTCTTGACCCATAGGCGTTTGAATTGATACTCCACCTTTCACCTTTACAATTTTAAGAGAGCTTGCTTTAGAACCATATTCTTTCTTCAACTCCTTTTTAAGTTGAGCCATATTCATGTATTTAACTTTTTCTCCAAACATTTGTTTGAATTTCTTGGTATGTTTAGATGGTTTGGTTTTTGCTCCTGCATCACCTGGTGCGGGCTTATATGCAGATGGGTCATCATCTGATTTAGCTGCACCTTTCTTAAAATGAGCATCTCTTTTTGATTTGGTTGACTTAGACATCTCATCACCTTCAGCATCTTTAGCATAATACTTCGCGGGTTGAGTACCTTTTTTATCTTTTACATCTTTATCTTGTTTAACTTCTAATAAGTCTTTAATCCAATATTTGTTTTTAAATGCATCAGTTACAAAACCGGACTTTTTTTCTACAATAGAAAATTTACGTCCAGTTCGAACACAAACTACAGAATCGCCTTCATTAAATATATCTCCAGCAATATATTGTTCTCTTAACTCTGACTGGGTTCCAAGATCAATATGCTTTCTAAAATTAACCATTTCCTTTAATCCCATTCTTTTACGAATTAAATTAAAGACTCCTACTTTATCTCCGAATGATTTAGGCAAGCCTTTACTAAATGATTCAAGGTCTCCTGCCTTTGCCGCCGCCCGCATTTTTGATGCAGACATACCAGATACATCGTCAGCATCTGGGTCTCTATCGCCAGCAGATACAGTGTTAATAGTTTCAAAGTCATAGAATCCATGTCTAGCCTTCTTTCCATTATATTGATTCATTAATTTTTTAAATTCTGGTACTCTATCAGAACCTACAACCATTGTAACAGTTCGGTACCCTTGGTCATATAAATCTACTAAAATATTAAATACATTAATAATCTTTTTATTGAATATAATGTTTCGGCCATACTTAGGAAACATCTTTCTCATAAGACGAACTTTTTCTTTATATTCAAGTGGATTTCTTTCAGGGTCACTTGATTGAGAAACATAAATTCTATAATCATTTCCCGTTGCTTGAGAAATAACTTTTCTAATTAATTTTTCGTGACCAATTGTAGGCGGGTTAAATCTACCAAAAGTAAAAACTACCGACTTATTTTCTTGTTCATTAAATTGTTTAAATGTTTTTATATCAATCATCAGTTATCTACTTTCGCGCTTGCTCTCCATTGGTAACAAGACCAATACTTTGCTTTCCACTTTGGTCCAGGGTTATCACACCCGTGCCTTGCTCTAAAATTTCTACGACGCTCAGGGTCATCTCTTTTAATACTCATCTTGGGGTCACCGAATCTTACAACTACTACATTACCTTTTGGGCCTTTTACATAAACTTTAAATTTTTTATTTGGATTTTCTGAAGTACGAATAGGGTCATTCAAAGTAACTTTCTTACCTTGGTATTCTGCCTCTTGTAAAGTGTGATCATATAACATATCACAACAAAAGTCTGTAAAATCCAAAGATTCTTTTCTATCTCCGCCGGTTTTCTTTCTCATAGCAGCTACTCTTTCTTTTTCTCTTTGTTTAATTTTGGGAAGAAGTTTTCTAGCTATCCGTTGCATTTTCATTGGTGGAATTTTCTTCAACCTTTTTTCTAATTTTTCTTTTTGTGCAATGGTTAAGTTTTTCTGATCTGCTCCTTTTAAAAATTTGCCTGCAAGTTTTTGTCGTGCTGCCTTTCTAGCTCTTTTTAAAAGAACATCCATTGGGGCTTTCTTCTTTAATGCACGTTTTCTTTTAATTGCAATTCGTTTAGATAGACGCTTCATCTGCAGACCACGCTTAATGCGTTGTTGTCGCGACAACACTTCGTTTAATTCTTCTTGGTCTATTTCTTTAAATGATTTCATTTTTCCCAGCCTTTTATAACATCGCTTGAAAAGTTATTCATTGAAAATTCTAATCTGTCTACTAACTTAACTGCTCCACCTTTACTCTTATCAATAGCGACAAAACCCTCTGACCCTGTTACCTTAAATCCATTTTTGGTTCTAACGAAAGTGTCAATTTGTTTTACTCTATCTAGTTTATTTATAATAATTAACTTTGCCTCAACAATAGCATTCATTAAGTCAAACATTAAGATAAGATTCTTTTTATTTGATGGTGAAAAGAATTTAAAAAGCTCAGCTTTTTTAGCATCAATAGCCGCTTTACCTCTTTCACTTGAACGTTTATCCTTTTCTTTAGCAAACTTATCGTCGAAATACTTTAACATATTTGAAACGTGTTTAGTGGTATTTGTAATTTTTTCTCCTTTTCGAACAAGGGTATTATTAAATGTTTCAATTCTAGCAGCCAACTCAGTATTTTTTTCTAGTTCTCTTAAAGTTGTCCCTTGAATCTTTTGAAAAATCTTTCCAGCTCTTGACAAAGAAGCGGTTACTTCTTTTGTATCTTTATCAGAAAATGTTGCAGTACCAGACATGTCTCGATATTCTGCATCTTGATACCAAACAGTCTTTTTCTTTTTTAAGCCACCAAGATTAACACCAAAGCTGGCTTTCATAGATTCAAAATTATTTCCCGAATAAGTTGTATGCCACACTACTCCGAGATTAGCTTTTGATATAGTTTTACCTAACTCAGACTTAACTGGAATAGCATAAACAATTGTGTTAGGTTGGAATGTGAAATATGCTTCACCATCAATAGTTTCTCTTTCAACATCTCCTTTAGTGAACATTATATCACCTTGAATTACTCCTTTAATTCCTAAGTCTTTTAATTCATTAAATGCTATTGATAATTTATCTGCTAACTCACCAGAAGTATCAGCTCGAACATCTGCTTCTGATTTATAGACTTTAGGGTTCTTATTAAAAATTCCTTTTTTAGCTACAAAGAATTTGCCATCACTTGGGTCGATTCCAGCAAACACCGCAGGAGCTCCGTCCCATTTGACTGTAACATTAGTAGATGTTTTAGAATTACCAGCCAACATGTCTCTTAATGAACGTAATGCAAAGATTGCCTCTCTAGCTCCTTTGACACCACCATATATTACACGATCCTCAATATGAGTCATGTGTACATTCTTACCAGACTTTGTGGCTTCTAAAATTTCTACATATTGTTCAAATGAATTCACGGTTGTAATGTGACCTTTGCTTGCTTAAGATTTCCTTTTGGTCCAGCTGACCTTTTCAAATACTTTACCAATCCTTGAACTGCTTTTTTAAATAATCCCTTAAAAGAAAACTCACCATCATCAAGATACATTACACCCGGTGTTCGAATCGGAACTTTAAAATCAAACTTCCAATTACCTTGTCCTTTTGGTTGCTTTCCTTTATTCTTTTGTGACCATTTTATAGTATCAATCTTAAATGGTATTGAGCCAAAGATTTCTTCTAACTCTTGTTCTTCGGCTAACATGTGTTCTTTAAAACTTTTCATTTCTTCCTTTTTATTAAGTTGGCCAAATTTTACAATTTTACCGTTTTTAATTAAATACTTGCTAAATTTTATTTCGGAATGTTTCTTTGCCAATTGATCTAATATTCGAACATTCTCTTTATGGTCATCATATATTTTTATTTCGTCAATTTTACTTCCATACCTTTTAATGTACTTTCCAATGATATACATTTTTCTTTGTGGTATAGGCCCAAACTTTAAATTACCCGCTAATTCAAACCGAATCCGTTTATCATTTACTCGAATCCCTTGTTGACGGAATGTATCTTTAAATGTGGCATTGCTATCCATGTCTTGACGGGCAGTCAGAAAGATAATCATATTGCCATCTTTAAATTGCTTTTTGATTTCTCGTAATGTAGAAGTAATTACTTTAGAAGATGCTTGAAAATATTTGGCATCTTGAAATTCAGAAAAATCATACTTTTCATCATCTCCAAGTATGTGTGAATTGAACTCATCATTACTAAGCTTTTTAATAAGTTCATTGGTATCTTTATTACGCACTATAACATGCGCAAATGAATGAAACACAGTTTCATCAATATCAAAAAATGATAGTGTTAGTCCCATATAATCAGAGTTCCCATTAAATCGTTTAGTATCTCTATTTATATGTTTTTCGTTTTTAAATGTACTAACCAATCATTATATAATTTTTTTTCTATTTTCAAAGCTTCTTTTTCCCATGGCCACTTTTCGTATGGAACATTCTTAATATCAATAAATTTACTTTTCCAACGAGTCTTTCTAGGGCTTCCATCGTCATGGTCATAGATATCTTGCATTTCACCTCGAGCCCATTGTTTGACGTGAACCATCTCGTGAGCTAGAGTTTGAACCATGCAGTCATCATCACTAGAATCAAGATTGATAGTAAACTCTCGTGAACATCGGTTTGTGTCTTCCCAAATGCAATCACCACTAGTGGTAGTTTTCTTCTCATAATGAGGGTTGAGATTGATGTCTATCTGCAATGTTCTCATTCTAGGCATTAATTGATCTTTAAAGAAATAAGCAGCTTCTGCCACTAATTCCCTTTTGCGAATCGTTGAACCTTTGATAGATAAAAACATTAATCTACTTCTATTTCTTCTACTACTTCAAAATGTTCATCATCGTCCATCAATAGCCTTTCCCAATTGGCTTTCATTGAAATGATGACTTTTCCCATTAAACATGGTTCGATGTGGAATGTATCTCCATGGTGTTGGATTTTCTGTTTACCCAACTTTGTTTTTGCCTTTAGCTTTATTAACTTTGCCATATATTGATATATTACTCGATAAGCAGGCAAATGTAAAGAATAAAATGAAGAAAAATGCATAAAAAACTATGACATTATGTCACAGTAATTTTATACCGTGAAGCCTGAGAAATCTTTACTTTGAGATGGCTGATTGGATGTCGGTTCATTTGATAATGTCTGGGCGGAATCATCAACATCATATAATCTCATTTTTGGCCGATCAATTCCAAGAACAAATCGTTTATTTTGTGTTAAATCATTATACCGATTTTTCAATTGTTTAACCATTATTTGATTCATACCCTCGAGCTGTTCAGTTGATATTAAAGCAAACATGAGGTCGGCTGTGGCCGGCAATCCAAAGGATTCTGCAGTGTCTGTTAGTTCCACGTCAGTATTTGCGAATCCAGTACGAGTAACTTGAGTTGCCGACCATACAGGAACATTGAATTCCCCAGCCAAACCTCTAAGCTCTTCAGCTATTGCTTTAATTAAAGAATATGTGTTAATTGAACCACCTAAACCTCTGATTCTTGAAGATGCACAAATGTTAATATAATCAATAAAAATCATTTCAGGCTCAAAGTTCTTTTTAAGTTTTAATTCATTTAATAATGATCTAAAATGTCCTACATGAGCCGTTGAGGTGGGATATTCTTTAATAATAAGTTTACCCTGAGTCTTTGCTTTAATTTTACCAACTTTTGTATCAAATAATTGTTTTGGTAAAGTTTCTATTTGGTCAATAGGAATATCCATTAAGTTAGCATCAATACGTTCAGCTATTCTTTCTTCAGCCATTTCAAGAGTAATATATAAAACATTTTTACCTTGGGCCAATCCAGCAGATGCAAGATGACACATTGCTAATGATTTACCAACTCCTGTACCAGCTAAGATAATATTAAGGGTCTTATTGGTAACTCCACCTTTAGTAATAGTGTTGAGTAATTCTAAATCAAATGGGATGCGCTCTTCTTTTTCGTGATAAAAACCAAATCGCTCATCAGCATTCTCAATATAATCATGGCCAACATTTTTATCAAATGAAACTGACAAGGCTTTAGATAAAATTTCAGGTATTGCACCTTCTCCAAGATTTTTATCTTTTCCGTCAATAATATTAATTGAAGACATAATAGCTAAATATATAGCTCTGTCTTTACACCACCTTTCGGTTGTTTTTAATAACCAGGTCATATCAACTTCGACTGGTTTGTCTAACTCTTGAATTAGATTTATTACATCATTTGTATCACTACGATTAATGTATTTTGACGATTGGAGTTCTATATCTAATACTGAAGAAGTTGGAAGTTTATTGAACTTTCCTATAAATTGTAAAAATAAATCATAAACTGGTTTATGTTCACCTTCGAAATATTCTTGTTTTATATGGGGTAATGCCTTACGACAATAGTCTTCATTTTGGACTAGAGTCTTTAGTATTATTGTTTGGATATTCTCTTGCATTTAAAATTTTACTTTCGATAATTAAGTCTGCTAACACATCACCAATATAAGTTGTAAATTCTTTTGATTTATTTAAATCTTCAGTGATGTTCTTTGGTTTTTCTTCAAGCTTCCATACAAATTTTAATGGAAGTTTACCTGAGCCTGTTTCTTTTCCAACTCCAACTTTTCCATAAGTATAAATTACATCTTTGTATTTACCTTTAAGGAGTTTGATTGAATAGAAGTCGGAACTTTCTTTAAAAATTAATTTAAAGTCTATATCTTCTTTGACTCTAGGCATTGTCTTGTTCTTGGATAATTGAACCTGTAGCAATTTTATATCGAGATGTTAACCAATCGCTGAAATTAGTCTTTTCGATAATGTCTGCAAAAAATGCATCATCACATTGCTTTTGTCTTACATTGCCACTTAGCTCTTCACCTGTTACAGGATTATTAGCCATGTACCAACCGACTTTAGGTTTTAATACATATCCACCTTCAAGTGCTGCCTCGAGCAGACCAGAAGATTTATTTATACCACCTTCCCAAGTTACATTAATGGGAATCTTTGATTTTTCTTTTACGTACCGAGACTTTTCTACATTAATCACAAAGTCATATCCTGTGACTTCAGTGCCAGTCTTTTCTTGTCTACGACCAATAATCCAAATGTTATCGGCCGAATAATAAATTCCTGTACCACCAGAAACAATTTGCTTAGGAAATAATCCAATCTCTTGGTATGTATGATTAACTGCAAGTAATGGAATATCTCTTAATGTTAACATTGGAGTTACCATACGAAATAATCCTTTAAGAGCTTTAGCTCTAGACATATCGGCCACACTCTTTTCATTTAATGCATCTTCTAATTCTTTCTTTGATGCAATATTACCAACAGAATCGATAATTACAACTACCTTATCTTTTCTTTCTATAGTCTCTAATTGATTAACTAAATCAAATTTTAATTCTTCGATGTTAGTTACTGGAGTGTGTAAAACTCTGGATGTATCAATATCAAAACTTTCAAAATAAGATTGTGGTGAACCAAACTCTGAATCATAAAATAATAGAACAGCGTCTTTATGTTTTTGTAAATACGCCGATGCCATTAATAATGCAAAGGAAGTTTTGAAATGTTTACTTGGGCCGGCCAACACTGTTAGACCTGATGATAATCCGCCATCAAGTGAACCGGATAGCGCGACATTAATCATACCAACTGGGGTGGAAACAAACTCTTTTTCATCAAAGAGCTTCGATTCAGAAAGAATCGATACGCCTTTTACCTTGGACGTTTTTTGTAATTTTTCTAATAGACTCATAGTTACTCTTTCTTTTAATATATGCTACTCATTATATAATATACTGACGTGGATGTCAATTAATAAAGTCATCTAAACTTGCGGTAGCTTCTGCAAATTCACGACTTCTGTTAAGATTATTTTGTCTAACAAACTCAGAATGGATTACATCAAGTTTACCATCAAGGTAATCCTTAACACTTTGTGCCATATCTGTTGCGGTTGTTACTGGAACATTTTGACAAATCATATTTAAATTTTTCAATCCACCCTGTAACTCAAAGTCACTTGGCATCTTCATAATAGACAGAGCTTCACGTATTGTAATATATCTATCTTCGTCGGGGTGTGCTAATTGTTTAGCAAAGTGACCAACAAATGCAGATGTATGACCTTTTCCTAATTCAACACAACGTCTCATTATATTACCACCGCCTTTTAACTTATGATACATTCTCATTGCAGAAGCTGCTGGTTTTTCTAATCCTTTTTCGGTAAACCATTCTGATGCCTGTTTAAATCCATTTATACCACGATTATCTTCTACCCAATTAATAGGATTTGTTGACTTCTTAAGTTTCTTATAAAATTCTTGGTGAGTAATTCCGCCTTCCATTTCTTCAAGTACATATCGATACCAAGGGTCTTCACTTGGTTTAGATTTATTCACTACTTCATTCATAGGGTCATCATCTGAAACAAATGCATTTCGTATACACTCTTCAATAGGTTCTTTTTCTCTACTAAAGTAAGGAAGTTGTGGACAATGTTTATCATTCCAAAAGAAGTAGAAAGAACGATTGCGTACTTGACCTAATCCGTGAAGAGTTGATTTTGTTTTATAAACACTAAATGTATATCCAAACTCTTCTCCGATGCGACGCAACTTTTCTACTACAGGTTTACCCATATTACCATAAAGACCTGGAGCATTTTCTCCCCACAATACTTTTGGACGCAACTCTTTAAGAACATGCTTTGATGATTCTAACATCCAATCATTTGCTGCATTATCTGCAGAAGCTGAAGTATTCAACATTGAAAGACCAGCACATGGACAAACAGAATTAACAACATCAACGTGTTTAATGTAATTCATGTTTTTATCTGAATTATCTTCGTCTAGTAAATAATATGGGACAGTGTTATCATAATAATTTAATAGTTGAGAATCATTTGCTTTAAATCCACTATAGGATAAAATGTATTCTGGCTTTTTACCAAATGCATTTTGCATTGCGATTGTTTCACCACCAATAAGTGGTATGATTGAAGCATATGTATAATCTTTAGGCATTAGTCACTCTTTCTCTTAATTCACTTGTAGAAAAGGAATGTCTGCGTTTATTATAATGAATATTACAAAGTCCTTTTCCGGTGTGCTCTTTGTCTTTATATTCTTCACCAACAATTCTAATGTCGGGGTTAATAGTTAAAATCATATCAACTAAATCCTGTTCACTTTCAAATGGTATTACTTCATCAACATATTTACAAGATGATACCTGAATGTATCTTTCAAATATTGATTGAACTGGTTTGTTTTTTGAGTCTGGTCTATCTTTTGTTGGGTCTACTAATAGTCCAACAACAAGATAATCACAAAGAGACTTAGCCTCTTTTAACATTACTATATGTCCAGCATGAAACAAATCAAATGTGGATGCAGTTAATCCTACTTTTTGTTTATCACTTTCTCGCATAATTCATTTATCTTTAATAAAATTTCCAATTGCCAAGATTTATCCGCATAAGAATACATTCTGCAAAGATGTCCTATAGCATGTACTTGTATTGTTTTTATATTTATGTTTTTGTAAAGGTGGTTTTTTACAAGGTTTCTTTCAATAACCCTTTCATTAATAAATTCTCTTTTAAGAGCGTATGACGCATAATACTTTGCAAAATCAATAACCCAAGAAGAGTAAAGTCCTGGTTCTTGAATCGGATCGATAAAGTAAACTTCATCTCCATACTTATCACTCATAATATTTTCGAATGAAGCATCGCCATGGCCAAATGTATATGGAGTATTTGGATATTCTTTTATCATATACTTATCTAAAAATTTATTGATTTCGTTTCTTGCTTCAGAATCTGGTATTCTGTTTTTACATCTTTCTACGTAATCTTTATAAAGAGCAGCTTGCATTGGTGGTTCTACATAACCTTCAAGCGGAACTTTACCATCGAACTTCATAATTTTTTGAAGAACAGCATCAATGCTACCATAATAATCTGAACCATAAGGGTATAGTCTTTCCATTCTAATTGTATTACCAATTAGTGAACGAATTTTTGGAACTTTAAATCCTCTGTCTTCTGCAGCTTCATACCATTCGACGACACTGCCTGGATATTCTTCGTGAATTTTTACAACGTCTCCTGTTCCTTTATCAAGATAAACCGTTGCTCCACTCCAACCTTCAAGTTCTTCTATTTCAAATTTTTCTACAAAGTCATCTGGTGTTATACCTTTATCATCAATATAATATGACGCGAGTTTTTTCTGAAAAGATAAAGATGTATAACTTACTCGATTATTATCTAGCCAGTCTTCGATTTGAGGCCGATATGTTTTTTCTGCTTCTTCTCGATTCTTGCATGAAAGTGTACCTCGAGCAGTTACTATATGGATATCCCACCCCTTTTTATAAAGGTCATTTAACTTATCAATCAAAGGTTGATTTGGTAATGCATTATACCAATCACGTTTTGTTGTAAACGCGATTGTGTCATCAAAGTCTACTACTAATGTTTGTTCCCATTTAGCCATATTTTTTTACTATCTCTCTAATTGTTGTCATTGCTATTTTATTTAATTCACTACCATCATAGTACGACATTTTAAGCATATTGTCAAGAAGATTTTTCTTGTGACAATATTCAGAATGGTCATTTTCTAATAATTCAATTTTATCATGTAGGTCTTTTGAATCTTTAATTCTAAAAAATTCAGGTACATTTAAGTTGTCTTGTGAATCATAGTCAGGGTGAAGAAAGGGAATAATACCATAATGCGCCATTTCCCAAAACTTAGCTGTTGCCCAACCTTTTTTAATTGGAATACAAAAAGTATACTTAACTCTATCTAACATGCTTTGTAGCTCATTAAATTTTTTTGGTCCTTTGAATCTTTTATCTTCACTTATTCTTTTTGTTTTAAAATTCCACTTACCATATATGTCTACATCTTTAACATGGTCAAGTACATAATGTTTTAAATCTCTATATCTTGACGGATTACCCTCATTGCAAACAATCATCATCTTAATATCTTTGACTGGTTTGTCTAAAAATCTAGTAAGCTCACTAACACTAGAATCTTTTCTACCAATCAGAAATGTTGTTTCTACTGAAGAATATAATGCTGGAATCTCATCTATAACTTTAGTTGTATCTGTGTAAGATGTTTGATGTTTAAATTCTATAGTTTCATCATATTGACTTAATACAATCTTTGGTGGGTTAAATAAATCGTACATTGAGCCGGGCCATAGTCTTGGGTCATTTAAAATAAATGCATGAGGTATATTTGTTTTATTTAAAAATTCCATATACGGACCAGTGTATGTATTATGACAACATAATGGTTTTGCCAATACACCTTCTGACTTATAAGTCTTTCCAACAACATTATGTTGACCTGCAAAACCTACCATAAATAATCCGCAATCAATCTTTGGAAGGTTAGGTAAAATCTTTTCATTCATAAAAGTAATGCGATGAGAACAATTTTCTTTATACTTTGGATTATTAGCATTCCATTGTGGAAATCCGTCCATTAAGTCATATACATTACCATGCTTATTAATTTTGTTTCTATATTCTGGTTTTAGTCTACAATAATCAGAAGCCCCAACTATATAAAAATTTTGTTTAGGATTTTTATGAAATAGATTTTCATAAAATACAGGAGCATCAATGTCTCCACCATGAGCACCCCATTTTGTTGAGTCAAATAAAATTGACTTTCCTATTTTTCCAATTGCTATATTCATTTATGTTTAAATCCGAGGTTTAACTTACCATCTATAATGGCTTTTAATTTTTCTATATTTTCACCTTTTTCTGGTAAATTGTCTTTCATAAAGAAATGAACGAATCCAGCTTTTTCTATACTTTCTTCATTAAGTGCACCAAACAATCCATTCCATGCCCAGTTTAATCTTTTAACTTTAACACCTTTCTTTTTAAAGAAATAGTTTAATGTTAATTGGTCACTTTGCCATTTTAAATTTCCAACTCCGTCAATAAAATCTTTTAACATTGGTTGACTTAAAAATTCTTTTGGTGTCATACCATCCAAAACCTTTAACATATTTTTTGAATTATATAACATTACACCAGAATTAAAAAAGTCTATTCCTGTTTTTTGTTTAAGTTCCCATGTTACATCTCGACGATAATATAATGACCCAACTGAATAAAAATTTATCTTTCTAGCATATTCCTCGGTTAATGGTTGATCACACTCATAGATACTTGCTACAACATCATTATCATCTATTTTATTAAAAATACTTTTATTAACATGCGGCCGAATAAAGATATCAGAATCAATAACACAACATTTATCAAAGTCATTAAAATAGTTAAATACATTTTCTTTTTCAAAAATTGGCATATACCCTAATTTTTTCCAACCACCACATTTACCAACTCTGTCAGTTCTTTCTAAGTCAGGTTTAATTTTTAATAATGGTTCTTCTTGAAGAGCATAATATGCGCCAATTCTGTCTGCATATTCTTTTACAGATTTTATACAAAAGTCATTGAGCTTTGAGCCTTCCCCAATATTAACTTGATATATTAAATTCATTTCTGCCTATAACGTTCCTCTAATTTTAACTTTGCTCTTCCTGTGTAGTGTATAAAATTTGTATCATTTGGCACTATATCTTCATTCCATACTTTTCTAGCGAATGTATTCCATTTACCATCTAGAAAAGTAAAATCTAAATGATTAACCACTTGACTAGTTAAGTAAGGTTGATCTCCATTCATATACCATGTGCTATATTTCTTAGCATAATTAGACCATTCTTTCCAATCCATAAAAGTCTTTCTGGCTTTTTGTATTCCTGGTCTATTCCATAATATAACGCCTGAATTAAATACAATATGAATATTATTATATTTTGTAGTGTCAGATTTATTAGGCTTAATAGTCTGTAAATTAAAATGATTACAACAATCTTTAAAATCACGCTGAAGTTTTTGATCTGCAGCATGAGCAGGAAGTCTTTTCATACCCTTTCTAGGTAATTCGGGCCACATCGCAACATCTTTTAATTCTATATCAAAAATGTTTTCTTCCATTCTTTCGGGGTCTACATCTGTATCTACATATAATATCTGATCGTATTTGTCAAAATCTGTATCATAAATTGTTCTTAATACTTCATAGTATCTATTCCCATCTGCAAACTTTGACCCATTACTAAAATGATAATCTACTTCATGTAAATTAGCATATTGTTTAAATCTTTCAATACTAATTTGTGCACTTCTTGGAATAGTATCTCCAATGTAATATTGAAAAATTAATCTTGTCATTTATCTTTATTTCTTTTTATAGCCGCATCTTTTTTAGGAGTAACCATTACACCTACGATATCATTGTATATTAATTTACCACTTGACCTACCCATTATCTTTCTTTTAGTTGGGTTTGGTGCTCGAATGTCTGCGCCTATTCTTACTTTCTTACTCATAATTTTATTTATGTTAATGGTGAATTATTATTTGGTGGTTTTCCAAATCTAGAAAAATTACCCATGCCATCATAGTCAGTTTCAGGTAGTGCGGATATACCTTTTTCAACACATTGCTGAAAGTTATCCCACCCAAAAGATATTGTGTATATCCAACTAAACCATAACCAGCCTCTTTGAACATATACATATCCTCGCTCTTCTTTTTCACCTTCATACTCACACTCGACTTTTAACCAAGGGAGCCACTTAAATTCTGTTTTACTTATATTATATTTTCCTATATTCATTGTATTAAACTTGCTATCTTTCCCAATACAAATAATAAACTAATAAGTATTGTATATAAAAGAACTGATTGCCAGAAGTCTATGTTTTTCCAAAAAGTCAATGAACCATAACTGGCGCTTTGAGACTTTTTGATTCTCTTATTTTGTCTTTCGACTATTGTGATTTTTTCTCCTTTAACCCCGTGATATGTATTTTTCTTCATAATTTAATCCTGGCCAACTCATTTGGTATTCAGTTATATTTATGTTCGACATTTCCATAAAGTTTTTAGCATGGTTACAACCATCTTTCCATTTACCACCTTCAAACTCAATGTTAGGCATTACAACTCTGGACACACCAGTTTGAACTAACCCTTTCCAACATTCTTCGCATATAGGTAATCCCCAAACATAGATAGTTGAACCTTCTAATTTAACTCCATGTTCAACCGCGTTATAAATCATATTCATTTCACCATGAACCATAAGTTTAAGTTTTCTTTCTCTATCGTATAATCTACTCGAGTCATCATTAATAGTTTTCGGAAAACCATTATATCCTGTTGCAATAATTTTTCTATTTCTAACTGCAATAGAACCAACTTGTGTTGATGGGTCTTTAGACCAATGAGAAACTTCTCTTGCTATTCTAATAAATCTGATATCCCACTTATCCATGTTCTTCTGTTCCTACATGCATCATAGTATGTGCTGGCATATTATATTTTCCTGTTATGCAGTCTTTATGTAGCTCTTCAAGAAACTTAAAATGTCTTTCATAAACATGAAGTGAACCAACATTCCAATAGATTGGACCAGCACCATAATGTTTATCTAAGTCATTAAGAAGTTTATCTCTTATATGAGTCTGCCATGCCAAGTCATTATTATAACCAAAGATTGCATCATTTGATCGCATATAAACTGAAGTAATAAGATAGTCATCGCGAATAAAATACTGAACATTATTAGTACAAATAAAATCAGACATACCATCTATAAAGGCATCTTGCCAAATAGCAGGACGTGTATAAATCATATTAGCACGGCGAGAATCGGGGTTATTATTTAGTTCTTTTAGTACATTGTCATATTGATTCCATTGGTCATTTGAATAAACCAAGTAACCATAATTAGAATTAATTACACCAATATTACTTGCAACCGATTTCCATATTGCAGGAGTCTCACCCGGTATATCTTGAACAAATAATGATTGAGATTCATACCATTCTATTTCTCGTTTAATATAATCTTTGTTTGGTTCTCGTATAATATATGGTTTATCTGCTTCAAAGCAAGCATTAATCATTTCTATTGTCTTTACACCAGTTTTATCAGTTACAAACTTTTTAAACTTTAAAGCATTTCTAAAATAATCTTGTATGTCTGCGACTCTATCCATTCTTTTTTATCTCTCTGTTCAAAAAGTCTTTTGTTCCATCTTGACCTTCAATGCCATTACGACAATATGCTGCAATAAAAGAGCTATAATTAATTAAATCCTTGGCTGAGTCTTCAATCGATTCGAAATTTTGTTTGTAATTAGGGTCCGACTCCATAGCTTCAATAACTGAATACATACGGAGAACTTTTGCATATACGATATCCAATATAGTAAGAACACCACGTGGATAGTAGTCTGCTTGTTTGATTCTCGAATTTTCATTTTGATAATCATTTGATTTTTTAATTTGTAGTTCGGCACATTCCTTTAGTACCCTTAATGATTCTTTATCCATAATATATACTATACACTATTTTTCTCTTTTTGTAAATAATAATTTTCTAATAAAAACATCATGCATGCAATTGCGTGGCCAGCGTGATGAATTCCCGTTTCGGGGTCATGTATTTCATCTTTAAGTAATGCCCACATATGACGTTGTGCTGCAGCAAAATAACGATCATTAATATTATCTAACTTTTTCCAATTGTGCCGGTCATATTTTATAGCTCCAATTGTTAATACTTTTACTACATCATCTAATGCATTAGGTGGAACCAAAGAATAATCAGGCTTATTTTCATCAAATTTAATTCCACCATTCTTTGATTTTTTCATAGCCTCCTCAGCTCTTCTTTTCCATTCTGCTTCTGGTAAACTCACCACTTGCGCCCTCCACATCTTTGAATTTGCATTGCAAGGTTTGCTTTCTTTTGCCTTTCATATTCGGCTTCTCTACGATAGATATCTGTATATCCACCCCGTTGTATATTGCGCATCCTATTAGATACGACTTGACATTTATTTGCTCTACTCATAATATAATATACTATACGATATTGACAGGAAAATGTCAAGAATAAATTTCAATACCAGCTTCACGATATGCTTTATCTGAATCGGGTCTCTTTGTTCTATATCCTAGTCTAGTAAGTTCATGGTCTTCTTCACGAGTAACCCACACTATTTGAATTTCTTCAACTAAAATGCGTTCTGTATTCCAGTGCTCTTCGCATAACTTAATCCAAATTTCTTCAAGAGGATTTTTATGTTCCATTAATAATTGTTTTCTTCCTTTATCATATTTTGGTTGTTCGTACCAATTCATATCTAAAGGCCAATTATTTTTTAATGCTAACTGACGAGCTTTTTTAGACCAACATTTATTTATGACTATTTGTCGTATTAACATTTTAACGCCATATTTAATTCCAGCCTTTTCTTGCTCATTATCGCAATCAAGATAGGATTCTATTCCACGCTCTATAACATTACATATGTGATACAATTATTTTTCCTTTATTTCTACTTTAATTAAATCTTCTTTTAAGTGCTCCTTTAGAACTTCAACATAATGTTTACATTCTTCTTCAGGCATATCGGGGGTTTTTCTTTTACCAGGTTGACCTTTTCTTATATACTCTACTATCATAATTTCCTATACATTTTTCATTGCGTACTCTATTGCACGACTTGCTTCAAGTTCTAATGGTCTATTCTTATACCAACCACCTGTTTCAGAATCAATTTCTTTACACAATTCAGTTACCTCTTTAGGCGTAATGGGATAATTTCTTTTTAATGCTTTAGCTGCAACTGAAACCATTATTTGATACATTTTGTGGTACCAACCAGTTTCTGTAATTACTTGGTATTCAGTAACCAATTGCTTGTTTACAAAGGGGCAATCTCTATAACCACTCCACTTAATGTCATAATTACAAAGGTTATCTTTTTTAAAGTTTTCTAACATTTGTTCAATATTTGCTCCCCACTTACTTTCTTTATATGCTTCAAAAAAAGAGTGTTTATTCATAAGAACTTCAGCATCAATTTCCATACCTTTATTACTTCTAAAGAAAGTATAAGAATTAGGATAGCTAGCGGGAACATAATACATACGAGATAAATCTTTTGTCTGTGGGTCATTTATCTCACCAAACTCCTTATTGATGGCAAACCACAAGTGTTTAATTTTTTTAGCTTCAACAAAGGTTTTAAGGGGCAATACAATCCTACATTTAGGTTTTTCTTTTGTAGAACTGGCCGATGTATATGAAAAATACCTAAAGGCTTTAAATCTTTTAAATACATCTTCAATGCTTCCTTCGTAATCATCGATGTCAAGGGCGACCCACTTAGCCCAGCCCAATACATTTGCATTTGCTCTGGTGTTATGGTTTGAGTAAATCGCCGGCGAAATAAGTTCTGCAGTTTCTTCATTTGGTCTTTCTCCTTTTTGTGGTTTTCTTTTAACCTTTTCCTGTAATCCACGCATAATAGTTTCAAACATATCAAAGGTCTCAAAGTCCATTCGACGATGAGTCTTATTATCAAAAATTGATTTAAATATGGTTATACTATAGGCCACTTAATTTTCCGTAATTTCCTGTATGGTCTGGTGCTTTCCAATCTTCAGGTTTAATTAAATCTGGTAAACCCATAGGATTTGGTCTTGTTTCTTTGACACCAACTTCTTTATTCATATTTGCTTTTAATACTTCGTCCCATGCTTTATGCGCATCAATATTAAACAAATCTAAAGTTCCAATTGCAACAACGCAAATATCAATTAATGCATCCACTATTTCTTCCTTGTCGATAGGAATCATAGGTTTGGATGCTTCTTTTAATTCATTAAGTTCTTCTTCAATGAATCGAACTCTAAAATTCAAAAATGAACGAAGTTCAGTTTTATTTAACTTATCTACAGCATCTTGTATTTTATACTTAGATGCCATATCTTTCATATCTTTTGGCCAATTATTACTCATACTTGTTTTAATACACTCCTATTACCACTTCGGTTAAAAAATTTCCTATTATAATTAAATGATTCTGGCGACATAGTTTCTATATATCCACCTGTTTTATGTTCATAAACCATTCGTCCTTTCTTTCTCTGAACATTAATTAATTTAGCACATGCAAGACAATGAGGTAATCCTAATTCTACTCTGCCTTGCTCAATAATATTTCCACAACTACAAATTTTCATATACGTTATATTACTATATCCTACAGAAAATGTCAATTCTAAAATTCAAAGAATTGTTGAAGATCAGAAACTGGTTCTGATGTCCAGCCAATTGAATCAAGTATAATTTCAAGAGGTTCAAGAAATGCTTTCTCAAATTGTTTATCATAATCAATGTATTTATGCAACTCAAATTCTTTGGGCAATACATCTGAAAACGAAATAACATTTTCTTGTATTGAATTTGGTTTCATCAAATATATGAACTTGATTTTGTTTCCATTTTCTACTTTTTCATATTCGTCTTCAAGGCCGAGAACTTTTAATCTGTGATTATATAAAAGAGAACCACGAACATGTATTGGTGTACCTTTAGCGTATATCGAAGACTTAGAGTGAAACTTGTCAATTCCATTACAACTTCTAGGAAAGGCAATTTCTTCTGGCTTTAGTTTTTTAAACTCTATCTTAAAATCTCTTATAGCTTTTTGTGTTGCGTCTTCTCCACCTTCAAGCATAATCTTAAACATGCCTTTCATTGCATCTCTGCAACTCATCGGAGTTGAAGACTTAACTGCTTCGATACCCATCATCTTTATTTTCGGTTTAGCAAATCGAACACCTTCTGAATCAAGTACATTTAGTATGTATCTTTTCTTAGCAGTCCAAATAGCTCTGTCAGCAATTACTTCTCGTTTCATAACCATTCTTGGCTTGAACGCATTGGTTGTAATTTCATATTGTTTAAATGCCTTTTCTAATTCGGGCTCAATAATTTTTGTAGCAAACTTGTCAAGTAAATCAAGTGGGTCTTCATTTGGTTGAGCATTCACTACATCATCAACATTTACATAAAGTGAATCTGTATCAATAGCAATAACTCGATCAGCATTATCTTTGAAAATTCTTTGGAGCAAATCATTAACAGCTTTTTCTGAAGTTCTAATAACAGACTGACCTGTAAGAGTTACACCTTCAGCCATTTGTGGTTCATAATACTTGAACCATTTGTTTGCCATAGCTCCGTAAAGAGAGTTAAGTAAAATCTTAACAGCATGTTGAGTTGTTTCGAGACGTGTAATTTCAATATCAATTTCTTTAGAACCTTTGATTTCTCGTTCACGTTTTTTCTTAAGCATCTTATCTTTTACTTCAACTCGATGAGCATATAGCTTTTCAATAATTTCAGGTATGATTCCTTGCTTTCCATTTACAAACATTGCTCCATTACCACACATCGAATAATGTTCTTCTGGTTTAGGAGCAGAGCCATCAAGTATAGTATCAGGGTTTACTCCAAACTTTTGTTCTTCAGCTCGCATTGTTTCTGGCGAGATATTGTTTTGTACAATAATGTTAGGATAGAGAGAGTTTAAATCAAAAGACATTACCCAGTTATGCATACCTTCTTGAACTTCTTTGACATAACCACCAGCAATCTTTTCACCACCAGCAATAATCTGATAATCACTTTGTTTAATTTGTTCAATGTGTGGTACTTGTTTCTTTCGGCAAAGATTACGATAAATGATTGCATCCCATATTGCAGTTGTTCCAAGAGTATCAGTATAATTTACACCACCCATATAAGCAACAGTCGCGACTAGAGTAATTAATCCAAGCTTTTCTTCTAGACGTTCTAATAGCTCAACATCTTTAATGTTGTAATCAATAAACTTTTGGTAATTCTCATTATGTAAATTCTTAAGGTTACCATATTCACCATAGTCAATCTTTTGTTCTCCAAGTACAACATGTGAAATGTGATTCAATGAATAGGACTCTTGATTACCATATGTATAAGCAAACTTTTTAAATAAGTCCATGTAATCCAAATCTGCTACACCTTGAATACGATAAGCAACATTCATTCGACCACGAATAAAAATCTCTTGTCGTTCAACTAACTTCCAGGGCGAGAATTGTTTGACTATTTGGGTATCAAGTAAATGCGCAGTTCTCGAAACTAAATAAGGAATATCAAAAAGTCGAGAGTTCCAACCTGTAACAATATCAGGGTGATTCTGTGACCAATGCATCAAGAAATCATGAAGCATTTCCTGTTCATTCTTACATTTATAATACTTAATGTCTAAGTCAAGTTCTGATTTAGTTGGGTCATAATCACCCATACCCCAAACACGATAGAAAGTTTCGCGAGAACTCTTTAAAGCAATAGACAATATTGGAACTATAGGATTATCAGGGTTAGGAAATCCATAACCATATTCTGTCTCAATATCAAAAGACCAAACATCAATTAGTTCGCGATTAAACTTAATTTCATTAGGAAATACATGTTGAATAAAAGCGGGAATATGTTTCTTGTTTCCATAGATTTTTGCAACACTACCATGTGTTTTGACAAAATCTTTATACTCGGCCATTGAACCAAGTTGCAATGGTTCAACATTTTGTCCGTCGATAGAATGCCATTCAGTTGATGGCTTTTTAGATTCTAGATAAAGGGTTGGTTTATACGGGACTCGTTTTTGAACCCTCTTACATTCTTGGTCATATCCACGATATAGTAATCGATTTCCGTATCTTTCGACCGATGTATAAAACTCATTGCTCATAATATAATATAGTACACCAAGTAGGTGCTAATGTCAATAAAATAATTGGTCAGTTTAATCTCGTGACCAGGAGTGTTTCTGTATTTCAAAAGGGTCAGAAGATTGGGAAGTAGCGAACTTCCCGGCCTTCCTAGGTAGTAGGGATTTAAAGATTACCCTCAAGACGCTTTGGCCAAGTTTTAAATTAAACCCGCCAGAAAAAACCGCAATCTTTTTCATAACGTCTACCCTCCACGATTCACTCTTTCCACTCGGTCGTCGTTCCTCGCCTTGGTGCCTTATCCCTTGCGTAGCAAGATTATTCAGCCATACCCTATACTCTGATGTTGCACCACCAGAGAAATTGTTTCTTAATTGTTCATAGTAATACTATATCAAAAATTACTCAGTTAGTAAAGACTTTTTTTTAGTTTTCTTACTATTAATTTCAATAGTCTTTGGTTTCTTTTCTTCAGGTAGTTCCTTATTGATTGTAATAGTTAACAATCCATTAGTAAAATCAGCACCTTCAACTACAAGGAATTCACCTAAAGTAAATGTCTTTCTAAACTTACGTTGTGCGATTCCTTGGTGGATATAATTAGCAACATCATTCTTTGATGTTTCCAATTCTTTTGTTTCAATAGTCAACACTTGCTCTTGAAGTGTGATGTTAATATCTTCTTTAGCATATCCTGCTAAAGCAAGTTCAACCTTAAATGATTCCGTGTCTTTTGAGTACACAATATTGTGTGGTGGAAAACTATCATTCCTTGGTTGGTTTACTACTCTTTCTAATCTTTGAAAGGTAGGTTCGAATCCCAAGATTCTTGGGTCATTAGTTAAGGCGTCAAATTGCGCCAATATATGATTTATTGTCATTTTCTTTTCTCCTCATTAAGCGAGTTATTGTTGTATTGATGGCCTCACCATGAGCACCATCATTATTATTTATAAGATTAAGTAATGGTTTTTTATAGTTTTTTTGGATTTAAAATTGCAATAGAGTCATGGTCTTTTCCATCAATGCCTATATCTTTAATTTTTACAGTCTCATATCCTTTAGAACGTGCCACATCATAAGCGCCTTCATCTTTTAATATCTTCCATAAAGGAACACTATCTATTTTAGATGGCCTATTTGTTAAGTCGAGTTGTTTACCTTCAGGCAGGGTTTTTTCAATAATACGACCACCTTCTAAATTAAGGCCTGCAGCTTCTGCAAGTTCTTCTATAAAATTACCAGCATCAAATAGTAAAACACTCCCTACCTTCACTCCTGCTTCATGTGCCTGTTTACGAATCGTAGATCGTTTTCTATATGAATCTGCTACTTTCTTATCGAAAGCAAACCAAGCTATATCATTTTTAAAAGCATCAAAATTAAAACCAGTGCCATGATAAATTTTAACTTTTTTTAGCTTTTCTCCACTTTTTGGCATGATTTTTACTCCAAGATTTCTTAGCAGATTTTATACCAATATCATAACCAGCTTTTTCTGATTCGAGCCACTTATGTTTTAATATTTCAATTTTCTCGGCTGTTGCTCGTGCAAATTTCTGAGCTTTAACATAAGGGTCATTTGTCAATAAAAGCAATGCAAATAATCCACCAAGTGAAACCCAAATGATTAAGTATAGTATTATTTCCATAAAGTTAAGTTCTATTATTAACTAAAATTAAGTGATATCCAAAATCAGTTTTAACCGGTCCTTGAACTTCTCCAATCGGAGCAGACCAGACTACTTTATCAAAAGCGGGTACCATCTGGCCAGGGCCAAAGGTTCCAAGGTCTCCGCCTCGAGCACCACTTCTACATTCTGAATGGTGTTTAGCTAATACTGAAAAATTAGCACCATTTTTGAGTTGCGCTTTAATAGAATTGGCAACGTCTTCGGTACTTATTAAAATATGTTGAGCTGATGCCTGTGCCATTATTTAACAACTATAAAGTAATCTTTTTCAGAAACTAAGCTAGCGCCTAAAGAAGATGCATATTCTTGATTTGCTTCTGTATTTGCAAGTTGGATAATCTTTCCATTATGTGAATAGATTAATTTATCATTCCACCATGAAGTAGTACCATTTTTGGTAATGTCACGTCCTGGTGTAATTGGATATTTAGATTCAACTACTACTTTATCGTCACACTCATTGTGTGAACCATCACATAGTCCGTTTTCATCTTCGGTTTTACCACACTTACATAAGAATACTTCTAGTTCTTCTACTAAAGAAGCTTTTGATTTTCTTCTATCGAGTTCGATGCCATGTTCGCGGCCTAGTTCTTCTAATTTTTTCTTTGTCAATTTTAATAAGTTATTGATCATAATTTATACTTTCTTTACATTCCCTATTGAATATTTAGATTTGAGGTTCCAGTTATTTTTTTCTTTGTGAGAAATTATTTTAATTTGTTTTAGAGGAGCAGAGTTTCCTTTAATTTTATTTTCATTAACTATATCAAGTAAACCCCAATCACTAAGTAAATCCGTAATAGTATTTCTTCTTCCTAAATCATTTTCAGTTAAATTAGATGGTTTACCATCTAGTAAGAATAACTCTTTAAAGTGAACTATAAAATATCGACCTTGCTTATGAAGTATGTGGCAGGATTGAAAAAGAGTATTTTCCTCTCGCTTAGATGAAACTCCAATGCGTGTTAAAGTTTCTTTAATCTTTAGAAAATCATCAGGTTCTCTTAAGGTTACTTCGAGCATATCGCCCGGTTCCCATTTTATAATATCTTCAGTAAAGTTCATTATTCAACTCATAAAATATTATTTATACTTTTCAAAGTTTTCACTTTCTTCTTCCAACCAATCTAAAGATCGACCAGCATTGACATCATCACAAATTTTTTGAAATACAGCATCCATTGCTTTAAGTGTCGATTTTACTCCTGCATCTCTACCAAGATACCACCCAGCTGCAACGAAAAAAATGTTTGATAATACAACTAAGATTTGATATGCCATATTCTTTTTAGTTCTTTTAATTGTTCTTTGGTTAGAATTTGATAAACCACTTCAGCCTTTTCTCGTGAATAATTATATGCCTTTTTAATTACTTCAATGTCTGCAGGTGGTTTAGACATTTTATGCCACTTACCAAATCGTTTCCTTGGTCTTACTGAGTTTTTAAAAAAGTCATATTGCATTTTATGATCAACGGATGCGTGCATATTCATTTCATTAGCAAGAAGTATTGTGTCTTGGTGATAAGATAAACCTCGGTTAACCATAAAGGGTACATAATCAGAAGTGTCGAGATTTTCTTTACCTGTGTTAATTGAATTTAAATAATCAAATGGAGTCATCTATTTCCTGTTTATCTATTTTAGCTTTTATTTTTGTTCGGCGATCTGGATGCACACGAGTTTTAGAACCCATTAGACCTTTTCTATTTTTTCGAACTTTATCTACGTGATTATTCCAAGACTTGATATAGTCTTTTTTTGTTTTCTTCATATTACTTTTGTTTTCTAGCTGTTATTCCTGCAGCAATCAATTCACGAATAAATTTTTTAAGGTCAGCAACTTCTGCTTCAAGTTGTTTTATTCTTTGATCTTTATCCATAACTTTTCAAAAAAATAGTGTATTATTGTCATTAATATAGATATAAAAATTCCGAACCATGTTGCATGCCAATCACCAAACCAAAGTCTGGCCATAAGAATACAAATAATGATAGAAAGAACTCTCCATACTATAACCTTTAAAATCATTTATTTATTGTATACCAAATTAAATGACATACCGCATAAACACAAACAGCGCCAATTACTACTTGACCCATTTGTCCCAATTTAACTATTAAATATTGTGCTACTTCCATGTTGTGCTCCCCATAAGTTCTGTTAGACATGCTACCATGTTCAATTCTTTATCAGCCACAAAGGCTGCTTTATATTGATATTCACCAAGAATAATCACCGCCTGTGGAATAGAATTACTATCAATGTGTTCATACATTGAGTCATATATTCCACGAATAATAACAGAAGAATCAATATCGGAATTAAGTGCTACCCACTTTCTCATATCACGAAAGTTTTTCTCTTTAATATAAGATGCAAGTTCTGATATCTTTTTGTTATTAAGTGTTACAAGAATATCACTTTCGAGTTCTCCTGTAGTTGAAAACTTTTGACATTCATTCAAGACTCTTCGCCAATCAGGCGCATACTTCATAATAAGTTCAGCTATAACTTTTTTATTATACGAAACCTTTTCGGCATTAAGAATAAACTCTAATCTTTCTAAAAATTCTACACAAAGTTTAGAAAGGTCTGTCTTGTTTGTATTAAATTCAATAACAGAACATCTTGAATGTAAGGGTTCAATGATTCGATTCTTAAAATTACATGTAAGAATAAATCTACAACTAGCGCTGAACTCTTCGATAAAAGCTCTAAGCGCTGGTTGAGTTGATTGCGCATTCAAGTAATCTGCTTCATCTAATAATACTACTTTATGTTTCCCACTATGCAATGATACAGAAGACGCAAATTGTTTTATCTTCGAACGTAACGTATCAATACCACTTTCTTCTGATGCATTGACTTGTAGGACATCAAGATCGAGCTCATTACATAGGGCTCGAGCAATGGTGGTCTTTCCTAAACCAGAAGTACCACTTAAAATTAGATTTGGTATTTCACCTTGTTCAACAACTTTAGAAAAAATTTGTTTTAACTGAGTTGGTAAAATACAATCTTTAACTGTATTTGGTCGATATTTCTCGACCCATAAAAAATTATTCATAATATAAAACTCACTTTAAAATAAAAGGGCAGTTATACGACTTACCCAGGTCGGAGCTTATTCAGCTGCAACTGGTGCAACTGGTTCGTCAGCCAGAGTCTCAGCTTCGTCAAATTCTAACGTTTCTGGCTCTGCTTCAGAACTTTGTGCCGAAACCGCATTTGGGTCTCCCGCATCATCTTTAGGCTGATGGAACTGTATGAACTGTTCCAATCGAGTCCGAAGCGTTCCTACATCAGAAAGCTCCGGCCCTTCGAATCCACCACGTTTAGCAACTGTATCAATAATTGCCACCATGACTTGAAAGTCACCGAGGTTGATTTGAGGTGCCCCACTTTGATCGGGCTGGCCTTGATTCGCTGCAGCATCTGCATTGTATGTTTGTTGTTCTGCCATAATTATTCCTGTATGGTTGATGTTTTTTCTAGCGCTATCCAATATTCAACTATTGGACCTTTCCAACTTGAGATTAGTTTGTTTGAGATGTCTACTTGATAATCACCTGGTAACAACTTCAAGTTAGAAATTAAAAATTGATAATCAAAGTCTGCCCAATCGTCTATTCGGTCTGTTGGAATAATTTTACTCCAAGTATTTGCAGTTGGATTATTAGGGTCACATACTTTTGCGATTATACTATTATCTTTAACTGAAAGAGAAAGTACTGGATGTCCTAATGCTCCGGCGGCTCGTTTGATTTGTGAAATATCGTCTGCAGATAGTTTTATAGATAAATCTATATCTGGCATATTTACTGATTTAGCAGGTGATGTTAATATTTCAACATTTGCGAATCGATACTCAACTTGAGACGAATCATTTTTAATCTTTACTGCGTTATCGGTAAACTCTAGAGTTGGTGAGTCAATCAGGTTCAGCGCCGATAAAAACTCATTTAAGTCATATACACCAAACCCATTATCAAATGTTTCAACTACATTAGCAGAAGCCATGATATTCTTTGCCTCACTAATTGTCTTTAAATTAGACCCGGCCGAAACGACTAAGTTCGGATTGACGTTTGCGAAGTTCTTCAAAACTTCAATTGTTTGTTCACTTAATTGCATACTATAATTTTCCTTTATTTATTTATATAAAAAGTACCCCGCTCCCGTAAGGGAACGAGGATTTTTATTGAGGTTAGGTTAGGTTATTGCTTTCGCAAAATTCATTAGGAATTTCCCATTTCTTTTTCGTAAAGAGAAGCAGCTTCATCAATTCTTTTCTCTTCGTCTGTTGTGGACTCATCTCCGTAGTCAACATTCTCGTCAACTTTGGAGTAGAGGTCAAGGAACGCTTCCTTGGTTTCTTCGTCGAATCGACTGATGCAAAGAGCGATGCTCTTCATACGATCACCGAAGATTTTAAAAGTCTTCGTAATGTGGCAGAGTCGGCGTGTTGAGATTACCTCGTCAACTCCGTCAGCTTCGAAAGTCTTACGAATAACGTTTGACCATGCGACTAGTTTCTTTAAGAAATCTTCGTCAACTGAATCAAATTTTAACATGTGAGCTAACACAATCTTTTCCTCAATATTAGGAGCAGGAAAAGGTTGGTCAATTGCCGCCACGAATCGTTCAAGAAACGCATCGTCAATTATTGAAGCCGCAGAATAACGTCCGTCATCTGAACCTCGACCCTTGGTATTCGCAGTGGCAATCACATTGAAACCTTCGGCAGGAGTGATAACTTCGCCAGTCTTTTTAAGAAGAACTGGGTTACCCTCAAGTACTCCTTGTAAACACATTATCTTGTTAGTGGCTCGGTCAATCTCGTCAATCAGAAGAATGGCACCTTTTTCCATGGCCTTGATAACTGGGCCTTTTTGGAAAACGGTCTCTCCGTTGATTAATCGAAAACCACCGATCAAATCGTCTTCGTCCGTTTCAGGTGATATCTGAGCTCGGACATATTGACGTCCCGTATCAGCGCAGACTTGTTCGACCATCATAGTCTTACCATTTCCGCTAGGGCCGGAAATATAAATGGGGTAAAACATCTTGGACTTTACCACCTTTTTGATGGTGTTGAACTCGCCCCACTTGATGTACTCTGGTACTTTAGCTGGGACATAAATCTCATCGTCAGTTACCGACTTGACTGAGTGGTAGTTGACGGTTGAAACATTTGCCATTGCAGTGGCAGGCACCTCTGAAACCGGAGCTTCAGCTGGAGCTGAATCAAACGAGAAGTAACCCCGTTTTGAACCGGCAGACATTGCCTTATAGACTACGTTGTAGCCTTCCGAATCTTTCATGCCAAGTTCTTTAGCCTTAGCAATAATCGATTTACGAGAGTGTTCACCTGAACCCATCTCGGATGCCAACAATTTAGCGTTGGACTTGATTTTCATTGTTCGTTCAATATTATTCATAACTTAACCTTTTTTTAATTATTCCTCAATTGTTTAT
>VTLG01016499.1_pt1 | contig 27693 bp, 31 predicted proteins | sample 4694571 | NCBI WGS metagenome assembly VTLG01 (sample SAMN12604809, study PRJNA352737) | marine metagenome | biome: ENVO:00000447; feature: ENVO:00000209|ENVO:00000569|ENVO:01000036; material: ENVO:00002151; isolation source: viral sequences binned using virsorter ...
CTTTAAGACGGCTTCTACGGTTTTCTGAAGCCTTTTGTAACCGACCTTCAATTGTACTACCCTTGTAGTGGGAAGCATCTAGTTCGTCACCGTTACCATAAGTACCGAGCTTACGGTTTAATTTGTTCGCATTATTCTTAATAGCCTTACCGTTTGGTGTCTTTTGGTAACGCTTTTGTTGAGCCAATCGCCCACGTCTGTAAGCTTCAGGGTTTTCCCTCTTTTGCTTATCATACCATTTTTTAGTGTCTGACGCCACCGTATAGCCTCCGATGTACTAGATCAGGATCTACTTTGGGTAATACTTTATTTAATTTATCTAAAGGACTACCTTCATAAGCAACTCCACTGATATCATTTATTTTGAGCCAGTCACAAGCTGCTTTCAAATCTTGTGTACTAGCCTCGCCACTCTTCACCCGTTTAAGGAATTCAGTAGTGACGAGGTTATGCAGTTCATTAAACTGCTGTTCCGTTGCTTTAGCCATTACTTTTTCTTCTTTTTCTTTTTAGGCTTTGGAGCCATTGGAGGCATAGGAGCACGTTGATTTTCTGCTATTTGCCTTGCTAGGGGACGTGTGATATCTAAATAGTCTTGTCCAGTTCTTCTGTTAGGCATTAGGAAAATAATTTTTCTTTTACGATTTCAAGTGCTTTATCGTCTAACTTATTATCAGTCCGTTTTACATAAGCAGAGAGTAGATCAACTACAAGTTGCTTAACTGAATCTGATTTTAAAAATGCTAGAAGGATAGGCTTGATTAATAGTGTCATTTGCTTAGGGGGTTAAGTTTCTGCCACCAGGGTTTAGGTGGTGGTGGGGGTAGTGCTTTAGCTTGTGCTGCAGCAACTTGTTTTTTAAATGCAGCAATAGGTATTACATCTTGACACATGTGATATACACGTGAGCCAGGTCGTAACATAAATCCTTTCTGCTGTAATTCTGCACAGTTCTTGACTCGAACTAATTCATAGTCAAGTTCCATCTTAGCTATCTGTCTAGAAGCTGCAGCTTTGCAGCGTTCAACAAGAGAACCATCAAGGGGTACCATGAAATTCAACTGGCCACCCCAGTTCTCAGCTACAGTATAACTCTGTTGAGTCATAGTATCATCATAAGGGGTGGTATGGTTGCCCATATAGAATGGGCTAAATGTCATGGTGGCACCGTTACAACTTATGTTCGGCCCGATGATCTGACGCGAAGGGGCTCCATTATTCTGGAATTGGACGGCTTGATTTGTAACGTTTCCTGTAGCCGCTGCCACAGGGTTTGAAGTATTGTTGGTTTCTCCCTCTTCAGCATAACTTGGGGTTCCTATTGCGAGAATACTGATAATGATACCGTAGTAGAGGAGGTGTCGATTTCTCTTTCGATTTCCGTTACTTCCAGTACCTGACTGGCTGCTCTTGTTACTATTTCTAGTGTAAAGTCTGAACCAGCTGTTGTCATGTTGAATACCGAATCTGAATCCGCTATCCCTCCTGACGTAGTGGAGGTATGGGTTATGTTGTCCCCAGACCATTTGTTTAATGCGGACCCATATGTCGTGATGGTTATCTCCTCCACGATCTCTTGGGTCGTTGTGGTTGTAGAATTCATTGAGCCTTGGGTGAACTGAGGCGTCACTAATTCTGCTCTTGCTACCGAGGGGGATAACAGTAGGAAGAGGAAAAGCCATTTCTTCATTCTTCCTTCTTTTTAGTTGCCATAGGGCAGTTTACAGGTCCTTTACCTTTAGAATTCCCAGTGGTCAAGCCAAAAGTGGCCAATGCGCCCGTAAACACACTTGCTACGAACGTGATATCTGAGTTACCAGACTTCTTAACCATAGGTATTTCTATGTAATTCATTGTTATAATGAAACCACTCCAAACAACCACGCCAAGTCTGACGAATGTTCCAAGGATCTGGATTTGGTGTTCTTGATCCTCTGCAGCATCTTTCAGCTTTCCGAGGAGTCCTTTTTTTTCTTCCGGTTTTCCTTCCATTTATTGACTTTAGCTTGTAGTTGCTTTTGAACTTTCTTTTTAATAGGTTCAAATAAGGATTGAGTAACAGTTGTAGTTGTTACTGCAATAACAGCTGTTGTCACAGCAGTCACTACCACCGCTGTTTCCGGTATAGGCATCTGTATGTCAATGACCGGTATCTTTAAGGTGGGTGCTTCGGGTGTTTCTGTTGTTTCCTTCTCCTCCGCCTGAGTCTCCTCAGGGCGTTCTAAATCAGCTGGGGGTACAACGATGGGGCGGAAGGCTGGTACGTCTGCTGTAGGCGGTCTGAAGTACATCTCAGGGATGTTCAGAGCCTTGGGTAGATTGGCGGAGGGTATTTCCATTATTTATTTAGAATACTTATCTTTAGTTTCTTTAATTTTAGCTTTCCATGCATCAATACCTGAATGATATATCAAGTCAAATTGGTCAGCATAACTAGGATATTCTGCTCGTCTTTTACGTTGGTATTCATTATTAGAAAATACTGTAGCTAATCTTGTAACTTCAGCATTAATTTCAGTTTCAGTTGGTTTGGTGCTTGAGTCATTCCATTTTAATTCAGAATAGACAAGTTCACCACCCCAAGTCCATTTAGCAGTAGGTCTTAGACTTCTTAAAGCTTCTATTTTTTTACCATAATCAATAGGGTTCATGAGTCGTATTCTATCTCCATAATTGTCATAGTACTTCTAGCACCATATGAACTGTGTACAGTCATATTATCTCTACCGGGTCTCATCTGAAGTTTTACAGTGAGTTGAGTTGTAGTATCTGGATCAATTAAATATGATCTAGTTAAATAACCACCCATATCTTTTACTGGCCAGTTTGTATCATCCCAGTTCAATCTAAATGCATAATGACCACTAGCATCAGCTCCATCTGCTTGGTGTCCAGTAGCAGAACCTCCATCGGGAGTCCAAACAAGTTGGGTTCCCATGTTGTTCATTCTTATAGACGCATAGTCATAAGTAGTACCATCTGTTAGAAAACAATGCAAGCTAGTAAAAACTAAAAGTTTATTTGTAGCTTGAGCCATTGTTATTGTATCAGTCAAATTCGTATCTGACCAAGTATCATAATCAGAAGAAGAAGCACTTGAAGTTGTACTCATATGCTCTATTTTTACAAGCTTACCACCTCCAGCTGCAGCCCAAGAATTATCTCCACGTAGGAATGTACTTGAACTTGCTGTACCAGTAGCTGAAAGTTCAGCAACTCCAACAGCATCATCTGCCATCAATGCATTAGTAATTGCATTATCTGCTATAGCTGCAGTAACTACAGCGTCGTCAGCTATTAAAGCAGATGTTATTGCGTCATCAGCTATTGAAGCTGTTACAACAGCGTCGTCTGCAATAAGGGCTGAGGTTATTGCATCATCTGCTATCAAAGCTGAAGTAATCGCATCGTCAGCAATTAAAGCAGAAGTAATTGCGTCATCTGCTATCTTTGCAGACGTTATAGCATCATCTGCTATATCTCCGGTGGCTATATCGGCATCCTTTATGCCTTTTGAATTTACTTCGGTTAATGCCATTAATCTGATGCCTCCGCTGTGTTACCAGCTTTCACCCACTCTAAATATTCTCTGTAATACTTACTTACTGGTTCACCATCTTTATCTAAACCCTTATGAAAAGAAACGTAATTGTCTCCTCCACAGAATTTTAGAATTGTTTCATCAGAAACATGAGGAATAGCTTTCTGTATTTTATAAATTGGATCGTTTGGAAATGCCATAATTAATACTCTGCGTCAGCAGCAAATCTTCTTGCTACTATATTGTCTTGTTTTCTTTGGAAACGTCCTGCTTGGCCAGAAGTAAGGCCACTAGCACCAGTGAAAGCATAACCAAAGGATGTATTATTTTGACTACTTGCTTGCATAGCTGAACTAATAGTTGTAGTTGTACCTCCTGCTCTATATTCCCAGTAATCAGTACCAGAAGTATGGTCTAAATCAGGTGTTGCTCTCATATGTACAGGTAATTGAGCACAACCTATAATGACACTAGAAGATTCATTATATCCTATTGATAGTTGAGCATTACCATCTCCAGTTTCACCACCATTATACCTAAGTAAAGTTGTATAATATCTTTGGCAGCGAGCCATATTTGTACCGTAGTCAACCCTTTCGAAATCTGTAGCTGTGTCGCCTTCTTCAAGTTGCACTCCGGTCAAAGAGAACTTATGTCCAACTGTTGCACAAATATTCAAGGAATGACCAGCGGCTCTATCACCTTCTGCAGGTGAAGTCCATGTAGTTCGTAACGTACCAGTCTTTGCATCTGCTCCAGCACTAATAATCCATTCTATTCTAAATGCAGCACCAGTATCGTTATTTATTTCTTCGGCACTTGCAGGGAAAGTAATAGTTTTATGTTCCCAAGTACCAGCTGAACTTATTGTATATTGACCACTTACTCTGTTACTTCCATCCATATGTTGAATGTTGACTTGCCCCGTTCCAGTAACATCACATCTTACCCAAAAACTAACGGTAAGTTGTTTTGCACTACCAGTACCCCAAGCTAAACGAACAGCATTCTTAGCTTCGACCTGTTGTCTAAAGTAAATTAAAGTTTCAGCAGCGGGAGTTGCTTGTGCTGTTGCTGTGTTTGCGCATTGAATGCTTTTTCTAAATCCTGCAGATTCAGGAGCCGTATCAGAGTGGTTATAAGACCAAGTACTTCCAGATGGATTAGTAATCTTTAATTCCCATCTATCAGCACCATATTGGGCAGCACCGTTTGTCAATCCTGTGACATGGCCTGACATTCCATATCTTTGATTTATTGTCATATCTCCATTAATCAGGAGATTTCTAAAGTTTTGAGTATCAGTACCTGTAGCTGTTGCCCATGTTAAACCGCCTGCATTACCAGATTGTTTAGATAGGAATTGCCCATTAGATCCAGCATTAGATATATGTAAATTATCTTCATCAACTGATTCAGACGACATATGTTCTAAATCTACTGCACCAGCTGCTATATGTTCAGAGTTGATAACGTCATCTTGAATGTTATCTCCGTCTACGCAATCAGCTGCTAAGTGAACGTGATCTATACTTCCATCAGTATAATGTTCTGAATTACAAGCATTGTCGGCAAGGTTATCTCCGTCTACGCAATCATTAGCTAAGTGAACGTGATCTATACTTCCATCTGTGTAATGCTCTGAGTCGCAAGCATTGTCAGCAAGCTTAGTACCATCTACAGCATCAGCACCGATCTTAGCTGCTATTACAGCTCCTGCTGCTATCTTAGCTGCACTTACTGTACCATCTCCGGGTGTAGGAATACTTACAGCTGAACCACATTGTATGATAAACGCAGTTGATCCACTAGGAGGTGCTGTACAGAATCTGATTGTATCAGCATCTGTTAAGTAGAAACCTTCTTCACTAGAACTATAAGAACCAGTATTAGGCTTTTGAATTACACCATTTAAACTAACAATAAGTTGATTTATATTAGTTACACTAGCTGCAGAACCACTATTAGTTGTTTCTTTTAGATCGAAACTTGTATCACTACCATCCCATGAAGCTGCTGTAGTTGTACCAGCATCAACAGGTACTAAGAATTTAAAGTCTCCAGTAGAGGTAACTTCTTTCCATGCTGAAGTTGATGAATCATAAACCTTCATCTTATTAGCATTAGTATCATATACTAAATCACCTTCATCATTATTAGATCCAGGTTCTCCAGCATTTACACGATACCTATTACCAAAGTCGTTTATATCTGTACTTAAGTTGATTAAATCAGCTTCTTTTAATGTTGCTTTATGATAATTATATATATGTCCAGAACCAGTTGATGTTACTAACATACCAACACCATCTGCAACAGTTGTACTTCTGAACTGAGAGTTGATATTATTAACTGTTACGGTTGAACCACCTACAGTTCTACCTGTAGTACTAGTATCAGATCCGTTAACAACTAAACCTCCAGCATCTGCAATACTAATTACAACACCTGAAGCAGGTTGTGTATTAGGGAAAGCAGCATCTGTTGCTACAACTTCAAGACCACCAATAGGTGCTATCTGTGCTGTTACATAATCGACAACAGCTCCAGATGTAGGAAGATGAGAATCACTATCTGAAATAGTTGTTTGCTCACAACCTATCATTGCTATTTCAACTGCATCATTAGCAATTGTTACAGCACCTGTATTAGCAATAGTTACGTCACCGGATACTGCTACTGCAGTTGGAACGTTAGAACCGTTACCAACAAGGATTTGACCATCAGTTACGTTTGCTAGTTTACTATGAGCAATACTTCCTGCAAGTTTACCGCTAGCAATTGTTGTGTCTGCAATATGAGCGTTATCAATAGAACCATCAGTATAGTGTTCAGAATCAATAGCATTATCTGCTATATTATCCCCATCTACACAGTCATTTGCTAAATGTTCATGATCAATACTTGCAGCAGCATAGTGTTCAGAATTTAGAACATCATCCTGTATGTTATCACCATCTATACAGTCAGCTGCTAACATTGCATGTTCTACAGCACCTGTGGCTATAGTAACTGCACCTGCATTTGATAGAGTTACATCACCTGAAACTGCTACAGCTGTTGGTACATTTGAACCATTTCCTACAAGGATTTGGCCGCTTGTTACATTAGCTAGTTTGCTATGTGCTATTGCAGCTGCGGAATTAATATCAGCATTAACAATAGTATCATTTACAATATTATCTGAATCTACTGAAGAAGAGGCCATATGTTCAAGATCAATAGCACCTGCGGCTATATGCTCTGAATTGATTACATCATCTCCGATATTATCACCATCTACAGCGTCTCCTGCTATCATAGCATGAGCAACTGTACCTGTATCTCCTGTTGTTATTAGTGTACCTGTAACATTAGGTATGGTGATAGTGCGATCAGCTGTAGGATCAGTAACAGTAACAGTAGTTTCATATCCGTCGTCAGTAGCACCTTCAAATATAAGTGTAGTATCCTCACCCATAGTGAGGTCACCTGTCATAGTACCACCGGTAGAAGCTAACTTCTGATCGTCGTACTCTAGAGCTTTCCGTAAAAGTTGTGTTTGGTTATTATTAAGGTCAGCTGATGTAATAGATGCACCTGGAGTATATGTAGCCCTTGGTGTAGGGTCTCCCATATCTGTCTCAGGTCTTATTATAATAACACCACTAGATAAATCAGCTCCACCAATATGTATGGTTTTAGCTGTAGTATCTACGGTATATTCACGGGGGGAGGCGGATTCATTAATTGTTGAAGCTGTATATGTTAGCTTCACATTGTCTAATAATGCAACTACTTCAGTACCTTTGAAAACATCAAAACTTCCTGAGTAGCTAAATGTATTAGCAGCTCCCGTATTTTGGGAGTAGGTTTTTGTTACTTTTGTATGTGCCATTTAGTTTACTTCGGGAAATTTTCTATAGTTTGTTCAGGAAAACTAAGATCTAAAATCTCTTGTCTATTATCCCGTGTTTTAGAATCCTTACCATCTTTTTCAGACTTTAATTTCATTACTCTTTCATATGCTGGATGAGTTGGATCTTGAAGGAGAGCCCAAGCTTTTGATCTAGCTTGATTCATCACATTATCTATAAGAGTATTATGAGGATATGTAGAAGGATCAAGGTCCCAATTGGCGGGGTTCTTACTATCTCTTTGCATATCCTCCATAGAATTTTTAACATCTTTTCGAGTAGATAAATAGTCTAGAGCTTGTTCTACATTTGCAAACTTTTTAAATCCAACCGTAATTGGAACAGTACCTATAGCATTCTGAAAGTGTGCTCTAACATGAGCATCCTTAACAAAGGAATAACCACCATAAGCATAGGTTGTAGATTTAAGATCGTAATTACTATCTAATAAAAGCTTTCTCCCAGGAGAATCATGTCTTATATCTAAAGATACTGGAGATATAGCATTAAAGGATCTGCCTATAATATTCCAATTTTTAATAGGTTTACCATTTAATAAATCACTTTTAGCTGGTAATGGATCTGCAGCTAAAAATTCTGTAGCTTGATTTCTATTTCTAATAGAAGTCCACATATCAGAATTTAATTCTTTCATGTGTGGATTAACCCATTTACCAAACTCATTTCTCATACCTGCCAGAGGTATACTATTGTTAAGTATATTAGCACCAGCTTTATCTAAAGCACCGGGTTTCATCTGTGCTATCTGCATTAATTGATCTAACCCGGACATATATGTTTTACCTGTAAGACCACGACCTATTACAAATGCTGCAGCTTGTAAGCGTTTCTCAGCCCACTCACTACCCATAAGTTCCATATTATCACCAATATCAGCAATAGCTGAGAAGATAATATTATAAGGTTCTAGTGTAGTATAGTCGAATCCAACATCACCTATATAAAAATGATTAGGTTTCCAACCAGCATTGATCCAGTTCTGTCTAAGCTGTCTATCAGCAGGACCATTACCTGTTAGTTGTCCTCCCATATACATACTAGCCATGGTACCTACAACTGCAGAACCTACAGCCTGTCTACCTGCAAATAAGTTTCTAGCATTAGCTAGATCATTAGCATTCTCAATACCATATTTAGCTAATTGTGTAAAGTCATCACCAGTATGTTTTAGTATATCTAATGATTCTTTATGTAAGGCTCCTAGTAAAGGAGTGTTTTTATAAGTAAAGTTTAGACCATTAATACCTGTTCTAGCGAATAGATAGAAAGGTTTAATCAAAGGTATATCACTAAATACTTTATCTAACTTAGCAGCTTGACCTTTTAATTCAGTTGTAAGTGTGACTTCTTCAAATTGTTTCTTTAACCATGAATCATTAGCTAAATTGATATTACCATCAGGATCTAATAGATGCTTATAGTGAATATCTTCAGCTTGTTTTAATAATTCAGGGGTAAGATGTTCCCAATCATCACCTACAGTCTCTAAGGCCATCCGCATTCCTTTCTCTTTAGACCTAGCTCTAGCTAATAACCACTTAAATGTATCATCAGTAGCGGCTAAAGCACGTGGAGACCAGCCAAAAAGTTTATTATTTGTTAGTTCTCTTGCTTGATTATTGATATAAAATGCTGCTTTTTCACCTGCACTGCCTCTTTGTTCAGTCCAAATACGTTGTGCATTCCAAAGATCATCACCTGGAGTAGGAGGTGCTGTATATCTAGTTCTAATATCTGCAATATTTGCATTAAATTTAGCATTCCATTGCTGTCTAAATACATCCATTGCTTCAGGTACAAGTTCAAACATACCTTTTAACTTAGCAACCGATGCTTTTCTAGATACTACATCATTAGTAAATGGAGCTCGTAGCATTGCTCCGGCGGCTTCATTGATAGCATTAAGATAAGAGTTAACAGTAGTACCTAGTAGTGCTCTAAGAGGAGTCTTAGGACCGCTAAGAATACTTTGAACCATTACACCTTGTAAGTTTTGGATTAACTCACCTGTCTTCACTTTACCTTGAAACTCACCACCTACTAACTTTTGGTGCATCCATGCATCAAAGTCTTTCCAGTTATGTACATCATTTGATACTTTAAAGACATCTAATATAGCTTCAGCTAATTCATCACTAGGTTGTTCTTGTAACATGCGGGTCATTAAATTGATCCCATCTCTGGTTTCTCTCATAATCCTTCTTTCAGCTGTAGCTGATTGGGATTTAAGAACATCCATCATTTCTTTTGTTACTTTACCACCATTTTCTTTTAAGAGTTGACGAGCTAGATTCCAAGTATATTGAGTCTTTTTAACTTGTCCTAAACCTACAGTAAGATTATCAGCTATTCTTCTCATGGCTCCATCTGTAGCAAAGATATCAGTTTTACCTAACATCTCTCCTGTAGCATTAGCAGAATCTCTTAATTGTAATAGAAGAGATTTGTTAACACCATCTTGGACTTCCATATTTTTAATAGCCCATTGATCGAAGTCTGATAACTTTTCAAATGAATCAGCATCTAATTTACCATTTAATATAATATCATCCCAGAATTCATCAGGACTCATAGAAGCTGCATCTCTGCCTAATACTTCTTGAATACTTTTTCTAGCACTATCAGATGCTGTCCTTCTAGTACCTGTACCTTTTTTTAATGGATTGAAATCAGATAATTGTTTTTTCCATACTTTATCTTCTGCTAAGTCTTTGGCAAATCTAGTTATTCTTGAATTAGAAATACCACCTTTAACAGCTTTAGCTAGATCAACTTGATTGAATAATGAATCTGTACTACCTACTTGTCCTGTAAATAGATCATAACGCATCTCATCAACATCATTTACGATTTGACGTATACCGCTTCTAACTTTAGACCAGCCTTGACCGATCATTCTATTTCCATTTTTGTAGGTACCGTAAAGAATACGAGGATCATCTTGGCTTCCAACGAAAGCATTTCTAAATCCTTCTGCTCCTTTCTTCATTTGAACCTTACCAGCATGAGCTATGTCAGCTGCTTGTTGTTGACCTTTTCTTAATAAGGATTCTGGATCAGCTAAGTCAGCATCTATCCGTGTGTGGAGTGAATGAGTACTTGTTTCCCATTGCTTACCTATTTTCTGACCCCAGCGTTTTGCTCCATGTGCAGCTGGTCCAACATTTCTATGAGTCCATCTAAAGAGTTTACCAGCTAATTTTAAACCTGAACCAAAGGTCCAAGCCATTGTGCTTTCACCTAGAATATTATCCCATTTTTTAAAATGTGGAGAATTATAATAATTAACTACTGATGGGGCAAATAATTCTGCAGGTCCACCATAATGATCTGTGATAATTTGTAGTGGTCCTCTTTGTCTCATCATACCAACACCATGATCAGTATAATCTCTAAAAGCACCCGGTACTACAGTATCTGCAATTATACTTTTTCCTAAACTAGTAGTTGTTAAACCTGATATTGCACCACCTAAACCAGTCATACCCATACCAGTTAAACTACCACCAACTACTTTATAACCAGCTGCTGCCAGTAAAGCACTTGTAGCAAAGTATGTTCCGTTATAAATATCCTTGGAATGTTCAGTGGTAACTAAAGGATTATTAACTAAGAATTCTAATGATTGAGTATTCTTATGTTGTAAAATATCATCATCGAATGTAGAGTCTTCATGCCAGCTTTTGCCCTGCATGACATCTCCAACACTACCAATAGTTTCTAAAGCACCTGCGCCTATATCAAACCATGCTCCACTACCTGATGATTTAGTATCTTCTTCCCAACTAGGATCAAAGTAACCTTTACGTCTTCTATTAATGAAGAGAGCCATATTTTGACCAGCACCATATTGTTGCCATAATGCTTTTGCACGTTGCTCTGCATCTGGATTCATCATGGCTTCTAACCATTCTAATGTTGCTGCCTTATCCTCTTCATCTGTCATCCCATCACCACCATTTAGATTGGTAGTATCGAAGAAATCATCATAGGTTATTTCACCATCATTATTATGATCATAGATCTTAGCTAATTCAGGATCTTCCCTAATCATATGAAATGCCCTTAACTTATTAATTTGGCTAGTACCATTCAATAAGTTATAGACTTCTTCTTCTTTAGGTGAGTAGTCACGGGTTAGTTTTAAAGCTTGAATAACTTCTCTACCATTTGGTAAATCAACTATATTCCGCCCTTCCCAGTCCTTTATACTATCTATTTGTACATCTCCAGTTTCTTGGTTATATACTCTATCATTTAAATGTTTAGTTCTTGCAGCAATTTCAGCTTCCTTTTGAGCTTTTTTCTGAGCTTCTTGTTGTTGCTGTAGTGCTTCCTGCTGTTGTTGAACTTGTGCTTCTTGATCTATTCTAGCAGCTTCGTCTTGATGTAACCCTTCAGAAGTATATTGATCGGCTTCTGTTGGTGCAGGTTGTTGAGGTTGTGCTGTTTGGGCAGTTGCTTGTGCATCTGCAGCTTGTTCTGCAGGAGTTCGAAAATCCTCTTCAGGATATGCATTACCAATTTGCTCTATCTGATCTTCATACCCTTCTACTTCGAAGGTTGAGTCAGTAACACCTAATGTATCTGGTTGTAAATTTAACTCATCCATGGTGCTAACTCCTCTTGAGTATCGAATATAGAAACGGGTGCTGCTTTGTATGCATTACTACCATCTTTCATTAATGCTCTTTGATATAATAATGTACTTTTAGATGGATAATAACCAGCTCTTGCAATTGCTGCACGTAACCCTTCGACCTCCTGAGATACTAGCTGTTCACCATTTTCATCCTTACCTTCCATAAATAATTGCACTTCAGGCTTTCCATTTGGCCATAAACCTTGGTGACCATTAGCCTTTAATTGGGAATCTAGAAGACCCATCCAGTTATTATCTCTGCCACGTGCTAATCCTTTATAATATTGTATAGCACCTTTATCCATGGTAAGACCTTTTCTTTCTCCATACTTATCTATATTTGAGATTATAGAATTAAGTTGTCTTTGTCCATAAGCCCCACCTATAGTGCCAGTAAAGATTATATTAGGATTATCTCTAATTTCTCTTTTGCCACTTGCAATTTGAGCTACTCTAACATGGCCAGCTTTAAGTTCTTTCTCAATAGCTTGTCCTCTACGAACGTATTTACTTCCTTCACCTCTTCCTTCGATTTCAGCAAGTACTCCCATTGAATCAGGTATTGCTTCACCAGTTTCTTTGTTTGTAACTTGTTGAGCATGTAATGCTAAATAACTAGCTTGATCAGGAGGATACCCCATAGCTACATAACTATTATATTTCTTAGCATAATCAGCTTTAGCATTATGAAAGGCTTCTATAAAGGCAGGGCTTTTCTCATTACCTTTAATACCCATACCAGTAAAGGTAGTGTTTAAATGTCCTTTAATTTTCTCTTCTGCACCAAATGCTTGAAGATCTGCTTTTTGGAATTTATCAGCTTTTTCTCTATACTCTAGTGCAGCTTTAGGATGATATTGATCTAATTCTTCATGAGTAATTCTACCATTATTAGATGCTATCAATGCTTCTAATGTTTCTTTATCTTCTCTCTCATCTCTATCACTAAGAGTCTCATAATTTTTGACAGTCTCAGGAATAGGTAGACCTAGATCAGCATATTTCCGTTTGTATTCATTTACACGATCAGTGGATAAATCACCTTTTCTAGCTTCTTGTATGAATTCATTAGTAAGTTCCTTACCACCAGCTTTAAGATAAGTTTCTTCAGCTTTTACTTCATCAGCATAGCCTTTTTTAATAGCTTTTCTAATTGATGAAAGTTTAGCTGGCCATTGTTGAGCAAACGTTGTACCTTGTTTAGCACCTAACTCTCTAGCCATAGAAGCTGGCATAGGTTGATTTAATATAGATTCAGCATATTCTGGATTATGTCGTGCAATACCTTCTTGTACAAGAATTGCTTCGACCTGTTTCCAACCACCTGCACGTCCAATTAAATTACCTTTAGTATCAGCTGTATTAGAAGTTTTAACTAATAAATGTTGTAAGTCAACAGCAGTTTTTTCAGACCGTTGCCATTCTAATTTGGCTTTTTGTCTGGTTTTCATAGAAGATTCTATGTTATACTGTTGTCTATATTTTGCTAATTGAGAATCTTTTGCTTTTTGAATGGTTTCATTAACCTTAGACATCTTCAGCATTTCATCTGAATATCTGTCTAACCCTAAATTAGTGTAGATCTTATCTGCATAGACTTCTATTGCAGCTTGCTTCATAGGAAATGCAAGATTATTATCTTTGATTTCCTGGGCAGTATATGTAATACCTCCAAGTGATATAGGTTCTGTACCATTCTGTAGAGAATGAGCTAACTGATCCTCATACATACTCATCTTAGAACGTATCTGTTCCTGTGCAAAACCTACTTGTTGCCAAGGAGATAGTTGAGTTATTCTATCAGCATCTGGATAAGCTTGAGTACCACCAGATTTAAGTAATTGTTCTTTTAACTTATGGTATTCAAGATCTTGTGCTTTAGCATCTTCAAATTCAAATGCTAATTCACCCATCGCTTGAGCTTGCTCTATAGCATAAAGCTTTTTAGCAGTTTCAGAGCCGTGGTCATTTAACCACTTAGCTTTATCTAATTTAGCTTTTCTAGCTTCTGCTCTACCAGCTTCTTTTTGTTTTTCTATATCCTTATCTTTCCAATCTTGTAAAGCTTTGGAAAAAGGTACTAGTTTATTTGATATATCTCGAGCATGTCTTACTGCATAATCCCCACTTAATTGGGCAGCTTCTGTGGTGGCTTGTTGTTCTTGTTGAGAGACCTGTCGTTGATTCGCCTTCAGCCTCTCGATATTTCTATCGAATGATCTAGACATAGGTTACCTCACGCTGTCTCACGGTCATACCAAGGCTTCTGCTTGCCATGGACATCTTTGGCGGTATTCTTACCAAATGCCATAGCACCTTTCATTCCTGTATCTGCTAATCCAAGTATTAAACTAGCTTTACTAGGTCCAGCTTCTAATGCAGGGGCAGCTGGTCTAAAGCCATGTACAGGTGCAAATGCTACATCCATAAATATTTTATGAGAATCATTTTTACCTGCTCTCCATGATCGATCCTTCTGACGTTCAGCATCTACTGATGCCATCATTTTAGAATGGATTGCTTTAGCTTTTTTTCTTCCAGATTCCATAGCTGACTTACCTGCTAATCTAGCTGCAGTAGCTCCTGTCTGAGTACCAGCATAAGACTTCTCATGCATATCTACAATAGCTTGTTCTATTTCAAAATCATTAGTAGCAAATAACTGCTTCAATTGAAAGTCAGTATCACTCCATTGATCCATCATAGCTTGGTATGTTCTATCTTGATCACCCTCTTGTTCCTGTACATCGCTTAGATATTTTACATTTTCAAGATTGGCTTCAACTTCATACTCTTTGTTTTGTCTATGCCAATTTTTCATTTTGGCATTATTTCTCCCTCGGGCTGCACCTGCTTCGGCTTGATGGCTAGCTACTTGTCCGGCAGCTTGCATCCCCATCGAGATCATTGATACTGGTTCGCACACGGCAAAATTCTATAAAGGTTAATTGGTTAGGACCATGTTTAAGTTCCCGTAAGAACTTGAATCCTAGAAACTTTAGAAGTTTTAGATGAGCGGTATTCCGTTTATCTACTATGTTCCAAAGAAGTTTCTCTTTTCTACTTTCTATAAATCGTTTTGATTCACGTGCAAAAGTAAGTGGGTATTCATGGATTGCATTTGTACATAACATCCATATTTGGCCACCATCTTGTACACCAGCTAATCCGGCAATCTTGCCGTTAGGCACTTCAAACCAAACTGTGTCTCCATATAAAGCAGAAGGAGGAACATAGAGAAGTGGTTCATGGCCATGGCCTTCTTTCACTTCTCTGTAGTCATCATCTCTTAAATGAGACGCTACATAAATAGCAGCCTCTTCAGTGATTGGGTGAATGTAGTTAGACACTCTGATAATATTTGGGTGAGAAATCTCCCTCCCAGTTCATTGAGTGAATAGTGGCAGGAGATGGGTGATTTGATTTCAAAAATACTGTAGTGTTTATATTTCTATCATATACTGGTATGGTATGGAGATAGCTAGGAGCAATTGTTGCTTCACTTGCTTTCACATTATCCCATTCCAGTGATTCAACTGTATAAGTATAATCATCTCTACCTCTACGTTTTAAAGTAACATCTATTACACCTACATCTCCAAAGTCAAAGTTCATCCTATGGATAACTAAAGATCCTCTAGTTTCAGATTTAACACTTTGCTCAGAAGATTGTGTCATATAGATTTTAGGTAATTCTACTTCAAACTCATATTCATATCCTACTATTAAACCTGTATTAACAGAAACACCATCTTTAGTAGAAGTTTTCCAATTACCAAGTAAAGTAACTGTAGGTACCTCAAGTGTATGAGTACCACTACCTTGACTAGTTAAATTAATAGCTGTACCTGCTTTTGCATTAAGCCTAGTTGTTGCAAGTTTAATAGTATTATCATCTACATTAATGACATAATAAACAGTGTTATCTGTGAGTCCTGCAACAGCTGATGCACCCTCTTGATAAGTTACTGGGTTACCTGTAATTAAAGTATGACTTGCTATAGTAATAGTCTCTGCACTTGTATCTACAGCTGAAGCTGCAAATGTTTTATCAAGGTGGCTTGTCGGAATATCATAACTCTTACCTGCAGCATCACTATCTGTGATACAGTAAACCGTAAGTGTACGTGAACTATAATAACCTGTACCTAAAGTAAATGTAGATATATCTTCTTGAGCATCATATGTGATATCACCTGAAGCAATAGTTTTCTTGGTATCTAAATGTACCCTATTTTCATCAGGAGCTGTCCCTATCATGGGAGTATCAGAAGTTAATTTTATGTCAAATTTTTCTAGCGTAAATGTAGAGCCTGTATTTAATACAGCATAATATACATCATCAAGTATAGCATGATATACTACATTGTTCGGCATAGTCCATCTGAACCATGCTGACTGAGAACGTTTTTCACCTGATTGAAACCACTTATATCCCCAAACCTCATTTGTAGCAGTGTGTAAAGTACTATCTACTGCAAATAAAAGTACATCATTTTCAGTAGAAACTGTTACCATTGTTGCTTTTTGAGGGAATATCTCACCTACAATTTTAGTTTGCTCATTTAATTGAGGTTCTTCTGTAGCACTGATCGCACCCATTTCATAGAAACGAGCTTGTCTAGCAGTACTATTCAGGAATCCTAATGTTGTACCTAATGATATAGGTTCTGTATCAGGGTTAAATGAGTAAGATGATAAGTAAGATACCTTAGCAGTTTCAGGGGTTAGTAAGGCTTCTGCCCCAGAACTTAATAAGAATTGTTCGTTAGCACTGAAGACAACTAAACCTCCTGATGATTCAACAGCATCATATAATTTAGTTGGGAAAGTAGAACTGGATTGTAAATCAATAGGGTCAGCATTAGAAATAGCCATAGCTGTCTTCACCCAGAAACTATAATAATCATTAACCCTAGATAGGATAATGTTTTCATTACTGAGTAATCCAATTCTATTTCTAAAGAAGAACATCTTTTGAATAGGGTTACCTATGAAGGTAGGTTTAGAGTTAGTTACTTCATCACCTACATCACGCTGACCCCAATCTGGATAATCAAATCTGAAAGCACCGTTAGAATAAGTAGTAGCACCACCCCCATTAATCGAGAAGCTTCCAGGAAGTACCCTGACGAGCTTCAGAGGCATCGTATCCTTATCTAAAGTAACTTCTATCCCAGGAGCTGCTACCTCTTCCCACACGCCCTCTCCGAAGCGAGCTGGAGTATATGTACAGAAAGCACCTGCACTGATTGTACCAGATGATGAGTTACTTGCTAGAACAAATGTATTAGTTGCTGAACTAGATACTGTGTAATGTCCATCACCTGCGCCTCCGCTGGTGAAATCAATAAAGACTGTATCTCCATTGGATAATCCATGAGCTGCAGAAGTAACTGTTACTGTAGTACCAGACCTTGCGTATGTAGCTGCTTTTGAAATATCTGCAGTAATACCTTCAGCTTGGAACCGTAGGTAGTAATCATCCATATCTTCACCACTGTTCACAACACGGACAATATATCCATGACGGCATACACGTGGTAAATCTGATATATTATTTATCTCAGTTGTAGCAACAGACATCAAGGTTTTCTCAGGTGTAGTTACACCGAAAGGAGTTGGCCTGTATAAATGTATACCATTACCTGCAATTGTACAGGTTATGTTGGTACCAGATATTGCATCTAAAGTAGCTTTGATACCACCTAAAATACCAGCGGCTGATACGTGTTCATCAGCATTTGAAGATGTAGCTTCTGGTCTGACTCCAGCTACATTACATCTTGAAGTTATAGTTTGAACTGATTTAACTTTGGTTGAAGTTGTTATCCCTTTCTCTGAAGTATAAGAATGAGTATCATTTACTGCCCATCCTTCTCCACCAAACTGTAACTTTACAAATGGTTGATATGAATCATGATAAGTATAGCTATCATCTACATCACCAGTAGGCTGTGGTGTACATCTAGTATCGACTTCATATCTTAATCTAGACTTACCATCAGCACTCATGTTAGGTGGTGTGGTACCGAATTTATCTGTACCTGTACCAATATTAACTATCTCTCTACCCATCCCTAAGCAGTCACCATTACTGGTACCACTATAACTGGTACCGTCATCTATAACTAATGATGTAGCTCTAGTATGTGTAAAGGTTGTATTATCATCTGGATCAAATATATCTAATGCATACTGCTTACCATAAGACACAGTATCAAGAGATATAAATGCTTCATTCAATTGGGCTGGAGATAAATCACCTGCTCCAGATAACATTGCAGTATCCTTACGTCTGTTAACAAAGAACGTAGTCTCATTAATAGTAAGAACCTGTATATCAGAAGACTTCTCATCTGATAAAGCTTGGTTATCTAGGTAAGTCGCAACACCTGATCCAGGAACATTAGCATAATCGACGGGTATCTCAACACCATCACTACATCTCCATATTTTAACAGCACCATCTGCTGCACATTGTCCAATATATTGTTCGTCATCTGTTGTATAAATGCTAAACCATTTTGCGTGTGCTGCGGTGGAGGGTGTTAAGGTATTTACGAGTTGACTTCCAGGACGTTTTGTTAATTGATTTACAACATCAGGTACACCATTAACTAGGTCTACAACTTGGCCTGGTATTTTCTTTTCGTCTGGTTGCGTTGAGATCCCTAGCACATAATTAGGAACCTTTTGTGTAACACTTGCCATTAGCGTCTCAGTGCTGTGTAAGGTTTATAAGATTGATAAGCTGATTCATCAGGCCATCCCATAAAGTTATGGTCGCCTTGATTACATTCATATTCTATGCAAGCTGCTCTAGCTTGTAATTCATATACCTGTAACATCTTCTGTAGATTACCATTAGAAACTAATTGTACAGCTGCTCTACCAGAAGCTCTATATACTATATACCTTTGGAATGGTGCAGGTATATCTTCAAAATTAAGTAACCTTGTTTTATTTACATAGAAGTAATCATCATCTGGAAATTCAAATGTATGGTTTACTCTATCATACATCTTCCAAAGTCCATCACTATCTTTTCTTCTAACAAAGTCACGTGTTTTATCCCACTCATCTGTCATATCTATTCGCATCACATCAGACTCAATAATGATTTTATTGTCTGAAGTAGCTACATTCTCTTTAATGTGGTATTCAATATTAAATTGCCAGCCTTCATTTTGTACATCTTGGTTAACTTCTTTTAATATATTATAGATAAATGATATCTCAGGATTAGCAAAGTCTAATCCATTGATAGGTGACTGACCTATGCTACCCAAGATCGCATTGACTGCGGATAGTTCGGTATCGATATCAACGGTTGTGGTAGTCATAGTTAAGATTCGTGAATAAAAAAAGGGGAACCGAAGTCCCCCCTTGTAAGTTAGTTATATTGTGCTGTAACTACAGCGCATGTATCAACTGTACCTGAGCTGCCAACTGTGGCATATGCTAGGCGTAAGTTTTTAGTTGTGGAGGCCACCGCTGAAGGGGTGCCTGATCCACTTGTATCAGAAGGAGATATACGTGTTTCAGTTCCTGCTCCGCAAGAACCGTATTCTCCAACTGCTGAAGGAGCTGCCATAATATTTAATTAGTTAAGAAACTGTACCTATATTAGCAGGGCTAAGATGCTTCCTCCCATACTCTAAAGGAGTAGGTGGGTTCTTGGTGATTGATTTATCAACCTGACCAATACCACTGAGAGTACTAGATTGACCTTTCTCCCTGGTTATAGTTACACTTGTGCCGGGATTAAGAGACATAATTAGCTACGTGCTGAGGTTAGTTCGATTGCACCTGCAGGGTTCAGTGTACCTACGCCCATTGCAAGACGACCTACGAGTACGTCACCTTGATACAGTACGGATACGTCGCCGCCTGTTACTTGGACTTGAGGTCCAATGGCTTCAACGATACCAGCTGCATCACGCTGATAGATCAAACCACAGTGTGTGGAGAAATCACCATTGTAACTGTTGTTCTCACCAGATACTGGGTTAACAGTACCAGCCAAGAATGGTAGGTTGTTAGAACGCTTGATTTGAATACCAGCTATTTCTACCAGACCTTCACCAGAGTTTAGGTTACCTTGTGTGTTACCATAGTCTCTGTTAAGGATGTTAGAAGATACCTGAGATACAAGAGCATAATATTGGCGTGGGTTTAGCACGGCTGTACGCCCTGTCTTTGGAAGATTCTTTTCATCGAGAACCGCAGCGGCTTCGAAGAATGCGTCTACCAATGCTTGTGCATTGTACTCCTTAGTAGCACCCAATTCAATCTGAGTACCGCCTGGTTCTGGACCTGGAGATGCTGTGATAGGATGAGCTTCCCTTGCAGCTAGTGCAATTGTACGGAAGACTTTCTTATCATAAGCTTCAGCCAAAGCATGACCAATCTTAGCGGAGATCTCTGATCTCAAAGAGTAATGTGCAAGAGTTTCATCTAAATCATAAACGAACGCAGAGCTGATTAGAAGGTCATCGCACTGGATGGTCTTCTCAGCTACTGGAGGATCACCGGATCCGAGGATAGGTGTGCCTGGCTCATGATAAGCTGCTTGCATACGTCCCGTGAAAATGAACTGCAATGATTTGCCGTTCTTTAGGGTACGTCTTTGCACGGTTTCACGTGCGATAGTTGCTGACTCATAGGCTTTAAATAGCTCTCCTGAGAACAGCTTCAAATAGGTTGCGTACTTGGTATCATATGCAACTGAACCTGCGGTATTTGATACCGCCTTATTCAGGGCGCCAAGTACTGACTGTGTGGCGTTAGCCATTATATTAAAGAGTTTGTATAAGTTTACAGACTCTCAACGTTGAGAAAATTTTTTCGAATATTGTTGTGGTCTATCCCACCGTCTAGACAGCTTAAGGGTATCCAGCGTACCGGGCCATAAGCCAAAGCGGGTGAGGGGAATCGAACCCCTGTCTACCAGAGCACCCGCAGAAAGGAGGTTACCCTCCAATCTAAAGTATTTAGTACTTCTTATATAGTACGTGTGAACCAGCTAAGAGGTGTGTACCTGCAGCTGTTCCAGTTGTGTTTCTTGCTGCGAAGACAAGATCTGCCTTAGTAGCTGCTGTACTGAGAACATTAAAGTCCACAGTTAGTAGAGTACCAGTGGTATCAGCACCGATGTCTACTTCAAGCTCAACACCTGCACCATCTGTAGAAGATGTACCTGATGATTCTAATGCAGTGGCTGCACAAGTAGCAGCTGAAGTAGATTCTAGTACACTAGCGATTGCTTGTGTATAGATTGTACTTGCGACAGCTGTTGATCCATCAGATTGAGCTACAGTTCTAACGATGAACTTGAGCTCGTTGGTGTTGGTTGAATCATACCATAAAACATACTTACCTATGATCCTTTCATATCCACCTAACTTAATAGTAAGTGCAGATTGAGTTGCTAAAGTATTGGATGATAGATCAGATCCATCATTCGCTACAAGAATACTTTGATCATAGAACGTACCTGTATTATAGGCAGTTGTTCCGTAAGTAGTGTTGCTAGTAAATGCCATAGTTAATTATTGAGAAGTTGACCTCACGTAGTTTCGCTACGGGAGACATAGTTTAGAGAGGTTGCGCTCGAAGGTCTACAGTGCTGATGTTCTGTCATATGTAGACCCTCTACGAAAATAAAGAACCCCAAGAGCAACCAAAGGATTGCCCAAGGGGATTCAAAGTACTTCATTTAGAACTTGTACTTAGCACCTATTTTGGTGCCGTATGCGTTATCAGCATCTTCATCAGTAATGAATGATACTTCACCATACACATCTAGTTTCTCAGATGCAGCTACGGAAGCTCCGAACTTACCTGAGAATTCAGTTGTACTATCTACACCGTCAGCTCCGACGAGTGCGGGTCCACCTTGGATGTAGTATCCTAAGTCACCTGCATTTCCTTCGTAACCTACATGTAGATCAGTAGTACGGGAAGTATAATCAGTGCCTGTATAAGATGCGTTAGACTCAACGTTTACATAAACGCCAGCCATTGCAGGTGCAGAAGCGAGAGATGCCGCTAGGGCAAGTGCAATTTTTTTCATGTTAAGTTAATTACTTTGTAGTTTTTGTGTACTCAACACCACGATACCTTAGTTTAACAGTCATTGTTAATACTCCAGTACCACACCCCCGTTCCATGATGTGGTTTCATGCGTCCCCCGAAGGGATGAACGGACGTGGTATGAGTTGGCTTCTACTGGTTCGATCCGAGCCGCCAATGTTTAATTCAGAATAAACCTGGAATGATTTGTCCAGTGAATAAATAAGAACCAAGTGCTGCAATGAATCCTATCATCGCTAGTTGTCCGTTAACTCTTTCAGCATTCTCAAAGTAGTCAACGTCTAGTACTTCCACTTGTGGTTCTGTGGCGAAGCGGTTTAATCGGCCGCCTTGTTCTTTAGTTGTAGTCATTAAGGTTAGAGTAAATTACTAGCGGCGAGGATGATAAGTCAGGTCGCCACTACGTAATTACATATTCTTCATTGCTTCTTGAGTTCTTCTTAGCCTTTCTTTTTTCTTTTCTTGCGAGTACTTTGCTTTCTCAGATACAGTAGTCTTACCTGTTGTACTCATTTTGTTCTCATAGTACTGTATGTAATCTTGACCAGTTCTACTATTACCCATAATTCTATCCTATTGATGGTGCAGCTAGAGCAACCTCAGATGTTTCAGCTGAAGCTAAGTCTAGTGGGAAGTTGTGAGCATTACGCTCATGCATTACTTCCATTCCTAAGTTGGCACGGTTGAGTACATCAGCCCAAGTGGGTACGACTCTTCCGTTAGAATCAAGAATGGATTGATTGAAATTAAACCCATTAAGATTGAACGCCATAGTGGAGATTCCCATACTAGTGAACCATATGCCCACGACTGGGAAGACAGCAAGGAAGAAATGAAGAGCACGGCTATTGTTAAAACTAGCGTATTGGAAAATGAGTCGCCCGAAGTATCCGTGTGCGGCGACGATATTGTAGGTCTCTTCTTCTTGTCCGAACTTGTATCCATAATTTAGAGACTCAGTCTCGGTTGTCTCACGAATGAGTGATGAGGTTACCAATGAACCATGCATAGCAGAGAACAAAGCACCTCCAAACATACCTGCTACTCCTAACATATGGAAAGGATGCATAAGTATATTATGTTCTGCCTGAAAGACGAACATAAAGTTAAACGTTCCCGAGATACCTAAAGGCATACCGTCAGAGAAACTTCCTTGTCCGAATGGGTAGATTAAAAATACAGCGAAAGCTGCTGAGACTGGTGCTGAATAAGCAACGCAGATCCACGGTCTCATCCCTAGTCTGTAACTAAGTTCCCATTGGCGTCCCATGTAAGCAGAGATACCAAGGAGGAAGTGGAATATGATGAGTTGATAAGGTCCTCCATTATAGAGCCATTCATCGAGATTAGCTGCTTCCCAGATGGGATAGAAGTGCATTCCGATGGCGTTGGAGCTGGGGACCACTGCTCCTGAGATGATGTTGTTTCCATAGAGTAGAGATCCGGCGACTGGTTCACGTATACCGTCAATGTCGACGGGAGGTGCAGCAATAAACGCTATTATAAAACAGGTTGCTGCGGTTAAGAGTGCGGGTATCATTAAGACACCGAACCACCCCACATAGAGGCGGTTATCAGTGCTTGTAACCCAGTCACAAAATCTATTCCAATTGGATTTATCTTGTAGAGTGAGTGTTGTCATTAATAATTAAGTAGATTGTGCTCCTGCAACAGAACCGTCAGCTGTATTACCAACGACTTTACTGCATTGAGAGACTTGTGCTGCTTTGGTACCATTGTCATTATAAGGTATGAACCAACGGTCACCAGATGCATTGACTTTATATTTTACCACCATGGCATTGTCACGTGCCGATGGATCATAAGCTTTTGACATAATTAAAATGCTACATTTGAGCGTTCGAGTTTATCGTATAAGTCCTGACGATAAGCAGGATCCCTATCATATCTAGGGTCAGACATTGCAGCTACTACTTCTGCTTGGCTACGAAATGCATCTGAGGTTTGAGCTGCCTTGCCTTGGAGCATTCTTCCTTCATAGCCTTCAGCATTATCATATTCTGCTTTCATACCTGCTACTGCTATTTGAATAGCTGTTGGATTACCTGCATCAATAATGGAATTAAAAGCATCGAGTGCTGACTCTTGCATATTCTCTCCAGCCCATGAAGTTAAGTTGTTGTACTGTTCTTCACCGCCTACTGAGCTATAAATTGAATCCATCTGAGCATCGGTTAAGTCTGGTCCTTGCCCTACAGTCTCAGGTGAGTTCTCTTGTATAGCTACGAAAGCATTAACAAGATCTTTAGCATCCATTTTACTGAACTCTTCCATCGTCTCTGCAGATAGAGCACCTTCATTATCATAGTACTCTGCAGAAGCATCCTGAATTAAGTTGACTCCAGCTACAGTAGCTTCGTCATACTCAATTTCTTCATCTTCATCTAATGTAGTATCTTCTACTTCATCGTCATCTATGTTTTCACCATCAGAAGAACCTAACTTCTTTTGTAGTTCCATGTATGCATTTTCTAAATCTTCTGCATTCTTGAACTTACCAGCTAGTAATTCATTCTCTTCTTGTCCTAACTTCTCCGCAACTTCTAAAGAATTTTGTTCGTCTTCAGTAAACTCGGGTGCGTTAGGATCCGTTGGATCATAGTTTAGTGTTTCCGTCATTCTTTATTCCTTGGGCGGTGATTACTTTTAGGTTACCTAAACCTACTGTCTCTACTAACTCAGGGTCTTTTCCTATGTTAGCTCTTGAAGTAAACTTAGTAGGTTTAGCTATCTCACTATCATCAACCAGTGGTTCTGGTTTACTGACTTTAGGCAGGGGTTTCTTCCGCACCTTCGTCGGGCGGCTGGCCTTGATTTTGTCCATCTTGTGATTGATCGAATTGTTGTTTAAATGATTCTGCCATTGCAGGGTTCTTACTTGGATCCATAGCAGGAGCACTAGCTAACGATCCAGCTTGCTTCAGCATTTCCATTTGCTGCATCTTCTGTTCTTGTTGCTGTGCTTCATTAGCCATAGTCTCAGGTGTCTTAACTAGGTTAAGTACATCTATACCTTGAGCTGCAGCGAGTCGTTTAACATACTCACCGGGGTCAAGGAACTTGGCCATGATCTCTGGTCCCATAGTTTGTGCAAGAGTTTGTGCGAATTGAACCAAGCTTTCTTGATCTTGTCCTCTACCAATAGCATTAACACCAGCAACAATAGTAGGAGAAACGATATCCTTGGGTATCTTTGGTATCTCTTTATTGCGTTGGAGTATATGTAATGTTCTATCTAAGTAGGGTACAAGGAACTCAACTGTAAGCAAGCTGAAAAGCCCACCCAATTGTTGTTCCAATTCCATCTGCGTGAGGCGTACCTCTTCTGCAGTTGTTCTCTCGCTTTGTCTAACTTGGAGTACAAGGAAAGCATCGCTTATCCTTCTCTCTAAGTTCTGCATTTGTTCAGACGCTGTTCTAAAATCAGCTGTCTTACCAACCTGAATAACTCCTACATCATCAGGTCTACCCTGGACGATGGCTCCGTTACCAGCATCGGCTATAGTCTTTGGCTTTGTAGTAGAACTAGGTGATACAAGGAAGACTACCTTAGCTGCTGCAGCTGACCCTTCAACAAGGGCTTGGGATAATCCTTCTAGGGATCTGATGTCCCCAAGGAACTCTTCGACTCTGCCCCTTCCGTAATCCTCTCCGTCAACCGTATTAAATCTTAATACGAGCCAGGGAGATGCATTCTTCGGAGCAGTGCTGCGAGAGCCAGGTAGTATATTATCAAATGCTTCCTGATGCCACGTCCATCTACCGTTCTTATCATACTTGACGTAGGTGTATACCTCAACGTCTTGATCACCGGATCCTGTCTTGCCGTCATCCCCGGGAGGATTAGGTAAAGGTACTGGCAGATCCGCTTCCAGCATCTTACGACTGATTAGTTCCTTAGTTACAATCTCGCAAACATTACCGTTACCATCTCTGTTCACAACATAGCGGTTAAGGGGATAGTTTTTGAGACCTTTTTTATCCATGAATATCAATGCGTTACCAGAGACAATCAAATGCTTGAGTGCCTGATGGACAACAACTCTATCACTAGAGGCATTGATGTGATCCATGACCATCCTTTCCATCTTGGCAAAGGATAAATCTAGTTCACTTCTTACTTCAGGGGGATATTCTACACCAAGTTTATCATCCTTTATCTGCAGCTTAAAGAAACTAGTTTGTGGTGGTAACAAAGCAAGCATTAACTTTGCTGCTAGGTTTACCGTACACTTAGCTCCAACTGACTGCCAAGGTGTATGCAACTTTTGGTGTTCAGGTCGTGAACTTAAATCTTCTTGGACTAAGTAAGGCAACGTTAATCTTGAACACTCAACTGCGGTATGAAGGAACTGGGTTCTACCTCTAGTTAGTTGAGAGTATCTATCACGTGCTTTCATTAGTTATTACCTACTTTTAAACTGCTTTTATTCTTTGCAGGTGTACTTGAATCTCCTGTCTCAACTGAATCTGGATTTTGACTATAGTAATTGTTAGTTATGCTAGTCTTTTTTTTATCCTTATCAGTTAACTGTTGAGCACCGAGACCGGCTAACCCTCCTGCTAATACGGGACTACACATTAGTATGCCCTCCCTGTTTTACTACCTGATTGGCTACCCTTCTGACCACTAGCAGTGCCTGCTCGGTTTGCATCTCTCATAGCCTCTTGTTGAGATCTATCATTAATGTTCTCGACTGGTTGATTGTTCACCATATCTTGTGGTGATTCAGGTCCAGCTTCAGGAACTTTTGGTGGTGGTGGTCTCCATGTGGGTGCAGATGATCCTCCTCCTAAACACATAATCTTTCCTCCTTATTGTGGTGTAGTAATACCACCAGCTGGGGTATCAGGTAAGACTTTAGGGTCAATTGCTCCGAATTGTTTTACACCTTCTTTAGTTTTCTTTATCTCAAGAGCTTTCTTTTTCTTAGTATCGATAAGCTCATCCCCTTCTGTTTCCTCTTTGATTTTCTCCGGCTCTACATACTCAGGTCTAGCTTGAGCTGCCTTAGCAGTAGGTGCAGGTGCTTGTCGGGCAACAGGTGCAGGGGTTGGTGGCTTAGGTGGAGCCAGTGGTCCAACGCACATTAGTTTTCCTCTTCTAATAAGTTTCTTATATATTCTACCACACTAGCTTGACCAGAGCGGTACATGATTGATTCAATTGGTTCTTTAGGGTGGACAGGGTTCCATTTGAAATTGTCCTCCACTTTCTTAAACAGTTCATCAACTCTTTCGTTGTGAAGCTTAAGCGTATTTAGGGAGATTGACATTGCTATGCTCAAAAAAAGCTGGCATACGGGCTCGCTGTGTCTCAGAAAACTGTGGGGCTTTCCCTTCATACATTAAGCGATCGCTTGCATCCAGCCAAAAATTTTTGTCCAAATATTTATCGGTAGTATTTATACCTAAGGGTTGGAATACCCAGTTAATGGTGGCCTTCCTAAGTTTATCCAGAGATTGACTAGGAG